>Ga0208830_1001007_pt1 | contig 13044 bp, 10 predicted proteins | sample DeeseametaMP2634_FD_184169 | JGI IMG/M metagenome (GOLD analysis project Ga0208830, IMG submission 184169) | Marine microbial communities from the Deep Atlantic Ocean - MP2634 (SPAdes) | ecosystem: Environmental > Aquatic > Marine > Oceanic | place: Northeast of Antigua and Barbuda, North... | reverse complement strand
TATAATGTTCGAAAGGTATCCTGAAAAATTTTTTCCAGATGTGGTTTTTTCACTAAATTTTTTGACTATTTAACTGTTTTATTAATCTTTCTGAGAAATGCCTGTAAGTTCATTTTTAAGAGAATTTACAGCTTCTAATCGTAAATCTGAATTTGCAATTCTTTTACTTAGTTCCTTGTTTTCTAAAATATTATAAATTTTTGCAATTAAACTATAAATTTTATCCTTTTCTTCAAATTCCAAAGCAGTTAACAATGTATCTATAGCAATATAGTATAATTTATTTATATAAAAAATTTTACTTCTTAAATAAAGATATTCACAATTTTTAAAAAATTCTTCACCTAATTTTGATAATTCTAGTTGAGCTTTATCCAATTGTTTATTATTAATTAACTGATCAATCTCCTGCATCTTCATATTATTTATTTCTTTATCTTTTTGCGAACAAAATTTTTATGATCTAATAAGTATTGATTCCACCAATTAAAACATTCTTTTCTTTTATTTAATATTTGATCATGACTCCAATTATCAATAATTTCCTTTGCTTCCTTCCATTTATTTATCTTAATCAGAGGATTGTTTGGATAGATGCTGTCAAAATAATTATAAACGCTTTCAACAATTGGTATGGTTCCACATTGAAGTGCCTCGTAAATCCTATAGCTTTCTGGATGGAAAAATCCCGCAGGACAAGGTGCAAAATTTGTATTAATATATATTTTTTCCATCTCTTCAACATTTACGCTTTTTTTTTTATCTGCAAATTTATCAATACGGTTAACAAAATTTGGTTTAATTTTTTCTAACTGAAAATTCATATCATGTCTGCTTGATTTGTGTTGAGTGCCAAAAAAACACCATTTAAATTGTCTTTTTTTATTTAAGTCGAATTTTTGTTCAAATCCAGATTTGTAACCAGGCGGAATACACTTTACTTTATTGCTTGAAAAATACTTCGGACTACAACAAGTTCTCCAAACATAGTCACAATAATCATAAATTGGCCCAGAACGTTTGTCTAAATGTTCGTCATTAATATGGAAGAGAAAAAATTTTTTTGTTAGTGTATTAAGCTTTATGTAAAAATGCTCTTTAAAATGTATTCCAGAATCTACAATAATAACTGTATCTCCTTTATTGATTTCTTCTTCACTATTTATAGATGTGTAGTTTATATCTTGAAGTAAAAAATAAATCCAATCCCCACTATTTTCTTCATGATATTTCCCCCATGTTAATTCAAAAGAATCATTTTGGTGACGTGATGTATTCCAAAGTAATTTAATCATTAAAGATCTTAAAAAAAACTAAAGTATTATTTTTCTAAGAAACTTTTTAAATGTTTTGATCTGCTTGGATGTTTAAGTTTTCTCAGAGCTTTAGCCTCGATTTGTCTTATTCTTTCTCTGGTCACAGAAAATTGTAAACCAACTTCCTCTAAGGTATGATCTGTGTTCATTCCAATACCAAAACGCATCCTAAGCACTCTCTCTTCCCTTGGGGTCAGAGTTGCTAGAATTTTAGTTGTGGACTCTCCTAAATTAGATCTTATTGAAGCATCAAGAGGTTGTAAGGCGTTTTGATCCTCAATAAAATCTCCAAGATTACTATCTTCTTCGTCACCCACGGGTGTTTCTAAAGATACAGGTTCTTTAGAAATTTTTAAAACTTTTCTTACCCTGTCTAAAGGCATGGCTAACTTCTTAGCAAGTTCTTCGGGTGTAGCTTCCCTTCCGCGCTCGCTTAAAATTTGTCTAGACGTTCTAACTATTTTGTTAATTGTTTCAATCATGTGCACCGGTATTCTAATTGTTCGGGCTTGATCAGCTATTGATCTAGTAATAGCTTGCCTAATCCACCAAGTTGCGTAAGTAGAAAATTTATATCCCCTTTGATATTCAAATTTATCAACAGCTTTCATGAGTCCAATATTTCCTTCTTGAATTAAGTCTAAAAATTGCAAACCTCTGTTTGTATATTTTTTAGCAATGGATATAACGAGTCGCAAATTGGCTTCTACCATTTCCTTTTTCGCTATTCTTGATTCTCTCTCTCCCTTTTTTATTTTGTTTACCAATTTTTTAAAGTCAGCAATTGGTAGACCGATTTTATTACTAAACTCAACCAATCTTTCTCTTATTTCATTAAACTCTTTTTTTTTCTTTTTGAAAAAATTTTTCCAATTTGTTTTTTCATTTAAAAAAGATTCTAAATTTGGATTAATTTCATTACCCAAATAATACTTAAGAAATTCATTTCTAGAAATTTTATTTTCTATTGCCATTCGCATCAAAAGACCTTCCAAAGAAGTTATTTTTTGACTTTCTTGATAATGCATTTCAACCAAATTTTCTATCACTGATGGATTAAGTTGAAGAGTTTTTATTTTATTGATTATATTATTTTGAGCTTTTTGATAACTTTTTTCTTTTATGCTTGAAAATTGCTGAGCATTTAGAGCACAGTTTAATTTATTTTTTTGATTTTTAATCAATTCCGTATAACCTTTGCAAAGAATGTTAATAGTGGAAATTACTTGAGGTTTAATTTCCTGCTCCATTGCTGCTAAGGATAGATTAAATTCATCTTCTTCAATATATTCTTGATTTTTAGTTTCAGCTGTAACGTTATTATTTTTCGTTTCCGGAAAATTTTTATTCTGCTTTTCTAATTTGTCATTTATTTTCTTTTTTTCATTTTGTTTATTTTTTTTTAAATTTTTATATTCATCTCCAACTTCTGACTCTTCTTCAATATATGATGAGTCAATGTCTATAATTTCTCTAACCATTAGTTTATTTTGCTCTAATTGTTCTTTCCATTCGAAAACTTTCTGTGCAGTTAATGGACTCTGAAAAAGTCCATTTATCATATAATCTTTTCCGGCCTCTACTCTTTTTGCAATTGCAATTTCACCTTCACGGGAAAGTAACTCCACTCCGCCCATCTCTCTCAAATACATTCTTATGGGGTCATCGCTTTTTTCTGCTTCTTTAACTTTTTCGGTGTCTGAAAATGTTGAATCTTTCTTTTTACTTAAGCGATAATCAGATCTTTTTTCAACTAGACAAACCTTCTTATCAAAAATATGCAAAAAAGCTTCTTCTATATTATTTTGATTATAATGTCTTTTTCCGAGTGATTTTCCCAATTCTGCATACGTGATAAATCCTCGATGAATTCCTTTATCCAATAATCTTCTAAATGATTTTGTAATTAATTTTTCCACAGTATTTTTCGTCTTTAATAACTAAATAGAGAACTTATATATAATAATAAAATAAATAAAATCTAGGGTTTATTTACCCCCCTTTTAATTGATTTCTAAGAGATAAAAGCTCTGAATAAAGATTTTCATCAAGATTTAATGAAACTTTATCCTCTAAAAACTCAATTTTCTTCTGTAATTCAATTTTTTTAATTTCACTCATTATTTCATTAAATATTGAAACAATTTCTGTATCACTTTTATTTTTATAAATTATTTTAACAGGAGCATTAATATTTATCATATTTATAATATTTTTAAATTTTTGATCGAAATCCTCTATCTCCAATTTTTTTCTTTCAAAAAATTTTTCTGACAACAAATAATCGATTAATTTTTGCTTAAATTCATTTATTTTTTTACTTGAAAAGGTCATTTCTGAAATTAATTCTATATTTTTTCTAAAAATATCTAGACTATTTATAACTAGAAATAAAATTGAAAATTCTTTTAATTCTTTTTCTTCAAATCTGCTTCTTTGCTTATATACATCTTTAGTTTGCTGGAGTGGGCTATTCGCTTTTTTAAATTTTATAAAATTATTTTTTCTAAAATTTAAATTAGGAGTAAGTTCATTTATTTTTTGTGTAAAGCTGTCAAGAAAATATTTAGCTAACGTTTTATCTTTCACTTCATTACAAAGAGCTTTAATTCTTTTTTCAAATAATGTAAGAGAATGGGGATTATTTTTATCAACATCTTGATAGTAAGAATTCCAAACAAAATTTTGAATTTCTACCTTGCTTTCAGCTAATCTTATAAAAGATTCTTTACCTTCTTGATTAATATAAGAATCAGGGTCCAAATTTTCAGACAGAGTTAAAAAATAAATATTAAAATCTGCTTTCATTAATGGAAATAATCTTTCTGCCGCTCGAAGTGCTGCTTTTTGACCACTTTCATCTCCATCTAAACAAATAATTGGATTTTTAAAAAATTTCCAAATTAAATCCAATTGTCTTTCGGTCATTGCTGTTCCCAAATTTGCTACGACATTTTGTATACCAAATTTATGTAAATTTATTACATCCATGTAGCCTTCAACTACAAAAATCTCTTCACTTTTACTTCTGAATTCTTTAGCTGCATTAATATTATATAAATTATTCCCTTTTTTATAAAATTCCGTCTCAGGAGAATTAATATATTTTGCAAAAATTGTTTTTGAAAGTGTTCTTCCTCCTATAGCTAAAACAGAACCGTTTAAACTTTTAACTGGAAAAATAATTCTGTTTCTGAATCTGTCTATATATTTTTTTTTGTTTTTATCGAAATAATAAATGCCAGAAGAATTAATTTGTTCTTCATTAAATTCCTTTGTTAACTGTTCAACAAAATCTGTACTACCAGAAGCATAACCAATTTTAAAAAAAATAATTTCTTTTTTCATAGTTTTTCTTTTGTGCAAATATTCAAAAACTTCAGGATGCTTGCCTGAAACTAATTCTTCATGACAGAAATTTGTGTATTTTTCTAAAATTGCATTATAAGTCTTCCATCTATTTTGCCTTTCTTCGTCCTGCTTAGTAAATCTATATGGCGGCATCCCAGCATTAGAAGCAAGTTCTCTTACAGCTTCCCCAAATTTATAATTTTTCGTTTTCATTAAGAAATCAAAAATATTCCCATGCTCTGCTGAGCTAAAACAATGGTAAAAACCTTTTTCGTCATTAACAGTAAATGAGGGTGTTTTTTCATTTGAAAAAGGCGACAAACCAATAAATTCTTTACCGCGTTTTTTTAATTTTACTGATTGTCCTACAACTTGAGAAACTTTTAATCTTATTTTTATTTCATCTAAATACTCTTTAGGATATTTCATGAGCTTAATAAATCTTTTACTATTGTATTTACTTTCGAAAAGTCAACTGAATCATAATATTTTTGTTTTAGTTGTTCCATAATTTTTCCTATATCTTTAATACTTGAAGCTCCTACCGTTTCTATAATTTCTTTACAGATTTTTTTTGTCTCTTCTTCACTTAGTTGTTTTGGTAAAAATGTATCTATTATTCTAATTTCAGCTTCTTCAACCTCAAACAATTCCGGTCTTCCACCTTTTTTGTATAAAGCAGCAGATTCTTGTCTTTGTTTCCTCATTTTTCTTAAAACTTTTATAATTTCTGGATCTTTAATTTCTTCTTTTTTTCCTCCACTTCTGTTAGCAATATCTCGTTCCTTAATAGCAGCCAAAATTAACCTAAAAGTAGAAACTGAAGTTTTATCTTTACTTTTTAATGCAGTGTTAAACTGTTCGTTTATTTTTTCTCGTAATGTCATGATTTATAAAAATATTAATTTACTTTACTCATCAAATTTCTTCAAAAGAAAAAAATTCCATCTTTACGAGATAAAATGTTTGTCACATGTTGTGTCAAATCATGTTTTATAGTAAAAGCCTTTAACTCATGAGTTGTATTTGGTAGTAAAAACAAATTTAGACCATGTATCACAAGATAGTCTCAAAGAGATTAATCCCACAGGCGTTTTAGTTTTAGAAGATGGCACTTTTTTTTATGGATATGGTTTTGGTTATGAAGGAATTGCAACAGGTGAGGTGTGTTTCAATACTTCAATGACAGGTTATCAAGAAATAATTACTGATCCTTCTTATGCAGACCAAATTATAAATTTTACATTTCCCCACATAGGTAATGTTGGGACAAATGAAGAAGATAATGAGTCGAATAAAGTATGGACCAAGGGAGTAATATTTAACACTGATATTACTTCTCCATCCAACTACCGCTCCATTAAAAATTTAGACGTCTGGCTTAAAAAAAATAAAATAGTTGGAATTGCAGGAATAGATACTAGAAAATTAACTAATTATATTCGAGACTACGGAGCTCCAAAGGGCACTTTAGAATTTACAAGCAGCAAAAAACATGATGTTAAAAAATTAAAAAAAATAACTAAAGGTTGGTCTGGATTATTAGATTTAGATTTGGCCTCTAAGGTATCATGTAGCAAACCTTATAAATGGAATTCACTTAAAACTTGGAACAAAAAAAATGGTTATTTAAAAAATAAAAAGAAAAAATATAAGATTGTTGCAATTGATTATGGAATCAAAAAAAATATTTTAAGGTGTTTTTCTGATTTACATTGTGAAGTAATAATTGTACCTGCTGAAACTTCAAGCCAAAAAATCTTGAATAAAAAACCTGATGGAATTTTTTTATCAAACGGCCCGGGCGATCCTGCTGCAACAGGTAAATATGCTATACCTATAATAAAGCAGCTTATAAAAAGTAAATTACCAATATTTGGTATATGTCTCGGTCATCAAATTTTATCCCTAGCTTTGGGAGCAAAAACTTCAAAAATGCATTTGGGACACCGAGGTGCTAACCATCCAGTAAAAAATTTAAAAACTAAAAAAGTTGAAATAACTAGCCAAAATCATGGATTTAAAGTTGAAAAAAATAGTATTCCTAATAACGTTAATATTACTCATATATCTTTATTTGATAAATCTGTAGAGGGAATTGAATTAAAAAATAAACCTATTTTCTCTGTCCAATATCATCCGGAAGCTAGTCCTGGTCCGCAAGACAGTAAATATTTATTTAATAAATTTATTAATTATATTTCAAAAGAAAAAAAATATGCCAAGAAGAAAAGATCTTAAAAAAATATTAGTAATAGGAGCAGGACCAATTATTATTGGACAGGCATGTGAATTTGATTATTCGGGTACTCAAGCTTGTAAAGCTCTTAGAGAAGAAGGATATAAAGTAATTTTAATTAATTCAAATCCCGCAACTATTATGACAGACCCTGAAATAGCAGACAAAACTTATATTGAGCCCATAACCACAAAAATTTTAGAAAGCATAATTAAGAAGGAAAAACCTTGTGCAATATTATCAACAATGGGAGGCCAGACAGCTTTAAATATTACCATGCAGTTAAAAAAAAAAGGACTGCTTAAAAAATATAAAGTTGAATTAATTGGAGCAAATTCTAAGGCTATTTCAAATGCTGAGAATCGAAAAAAATTCAGAAAATGTATGAGAGAAATTAATATTGATTTACCAAAATCAGAAATTATCACTTCTATAAAAAAAGCCAAAAAAGCATTAAAAAAAATTGGCCTACCAGCAATCATAAGACCAGCCTTTACATTAGGAGGTTCTGGAGGTGGTATAGCCTACAAAAAAAAAGAATATTATGAAAAAGTAAATAATGGATTAACTGAATCTCCCGAAAATCAAATTTTGATAGAAGAGTGTTTAGAAGGTTGGAAAGAGTTTGAAATGGAAGTGGTCAGGGATAAAAACGACAATTGTATTATTATTTGTTCAATCGAAAATGTTGATCCAATGGGAACACATACGGGAGACTCTATAACAGTGACTCCAGCTTTAACGCTCACAGACAAAGAATATCAAGTTATGAGAAATGCATCTATCGCTTGTCTCAGGAAAATTGGAGTGGAAACGGGAGGTTCCAACGTACAGTTTGCCATTAACCCAAAAGATGGAAGAATGGTAATCATTGAAATGAATCCTAGAGTATCAAGATCATCTGCCCTTGCTTCCAAAGCTACAGGTTTTCCAATAGCAAAAATTGCCGCTAAATTAGCTGTGGGCTACACTTTAGATGAACTTACCAATGATATAACTAGATCAACGCCAGCTTCCTTTGAACCTACAATCGATTATGTTGTTACTAAAATACCAAGATTTACATTTGAAAAATTTCAAAAAGCTGAAGCTATATTGAGTACTTCGATGAAATCAGTTGGAGAAACAATGGCCATTGGAAGAAATTTCAAAGAATCTTTTCAAAAAGCTTTGGTGTCGTTAGAGACGGGATTGAAAGGATTAGATAGAATTGACAATTTATCAAAAAATGAAATCATTAAAAAACTTGGAAAAAACACACCAGACAAAACACTCCTAATAGCCGAAGCAGTTAGAAATAAAATTAATCCAAATATAATTTATTTGAAAACAAAAATTGATAAATGGTTCATTGAACAAATAAAAGAAATAGTAGATATTGAAAATGTATTAATAAAACACGGTTTCCCTAAAACAGCTAACGAACTAAATTATGTAAAATCTATAGGCTTTAGTGATGAAAAAATTGCTGAATTAACGAGAAAAAAAATAAGAGATGTAAAAATAGAAAGAGAAAAACTTAAAGTATTTTCTGTTTACAAAAAAATAGATACATGTGCAGCGGAATTCAAATCCTTAACTCCTTATATGTATTCTACTTATCAAAGAGACACGATTGGATCTTCAATTTGTGAATCTAATCCAAGCAAAAATAAAAAAATTATTATTCTAGGAGGGGGCCCAAATAGAATAGGACAAGGAATTGAATTTGATTATTGTTGTTGTCAAGCAAGTTACTCCTTAAAGAAGGCAGGTTATGAAACAATTATGATAAACTGCAACCCAGAAACAGTTTCAACTGACTACGATACTAGCGACAGGTTATATTTTGAACCTTTAGTCGAGGAACATGTAATTAATATAGTTAAAAGAGAACAATCTAATGGAGATTTATTAGGGGTTATTACTCAACTTGGCGGCCAAACTCCCCTAAAATTAGCAAAAATATTAGATGATAATCATATACCTATCCTTGGAACACAATATAAATCTATAGACTTAGCGGAAGACCGAGAAAGATTTAAAAACTTTTTGTTGGAGAACAATTTTAAACAAGCAGAAAGTGGTATAGCAAAATCAAAGGAAGAAGCATTAAAAATTTCTAAAACTTTAGGTTTTCCAATAGTTATCAGACCATCGTACGTATTGGGTGGCAGAGCCATGAAAATAATTCATGAAGAAAAGCAATTAGAAAAATATATTGAGGATGCTGTTAAAGTTTCTGGGAATAATCCGGTATTAATTGACAGATTTTTAAATGACGCCATAGAAGTAGATGTAGATGCAATATCAGATGGTGAAAAAGTTTTTGTCGCAGGCATAATGGAACACATTGAGGAAGCTGGCGTTCACTCAGGTGACTCTGCATGTTCTGTACCGCCCTATTCATTAAAAAAGGAAATTATTAAAGAAATTGAAATTCAAACTACTAAGTTAGCACTTTCTTTAAATGTAATAGGGTTAATAAACATTCAGTTTGCTGTGAAAAATGAAGATATTTATGTTTTAGAAGCAAATCCTAGGGCAAGTAGAACTGTACCTTTCATATCAAAGGCAATAGGAGTTCCCATAGCTAGAATTGCTGCCAGAATTATGGCTGGCGAAAAATTAAAAAAATTTAATTTAGAAAAAAGAATTTCAAATATCTTTGCAGTAAAAGAAGCTGTTTTCCCATTTAATAAATTTCCTAATGTAGATATATTACTTGGTCCTGAAATGCAATCTACAGGCGAAGTTATGGGTATTGATGAAAATTTTGGCTTATCTTTTGCAAAAAGTCAGATGGCCGCTGGTAATGATCTTCCAATAGCCGGAACTGCTTTTATATCTGTTAAAGATAAAGACAAAAAAAATGCTCTAAATTTTGCAAAAAAACTCAAAGAACTAAATTTTAAATTATGCGCAACTTCAGGAACGGCCAAATATCTAAATACCAATGGAATAAATTGTAAAAAGATCAACAAAGTGAGAGAAGGTTCTCCTCATATTGTTGAAAGTTTAAATGCAAAAAATATAGAACTTGTAATAAATACGACCGAAGGATCAAAATCTATCAGCGATTCCTATTCTTTAAGAAGGTCGGCTTTAGTAAACAAAATTCCTTATTGCACATCTTTAGCTGCTGCAAATGCTTGTGTAGAAGCAATTAACTCCCTAAAAAACAAAAAAATAACAGTGAAAGCTATACAGGAACTTTAAGATTGAACTTTCCAGTCTGTTTCAAATGTAACATAGTTAACTTGTAAACATCTTCTTTCTTTTTTAATCTCTTTTTTTTCCATTCCATGCCATGTGTTTGGTCCACTAGTAAAAAAATAGCCATAATTATTTTTATATGGAATAGTTTTTACTTTATTTAACTTTTCATCGTATAAATCTGTTCCCAAATTTTCTGATTCATTAAATGGATTTGCAAATACAAGGCCTGAGATTAATTTTTCTCTGATATCGCAATGAGGTTTCAGCCAAAACCCCTGACGATCACAGATAACTTCAACCCTAACATAGGAATTATAAAGATCCTTTTTAATTAATTCACCTATATATCCGTAGGTATCTTTTGATCTTAGTTCTTCTATTAAACCAATTAGATTGGGAAAATCTTTTGAATTATCTTTTCCAATAAAACGCCTAAACTTTATTGCTTTTCCACCATCTGATATTCCTTCTCTAAATTTACCCTTACCACCATCGATGGCTCTTGTTCCATCATAATTAATATTCATTTTGGTTAGATCAACAATTTCTGTTTTACAAATTTCTTTGATAGCTTCTTCAGTCAATGGTTCATTTAATTCCCAATGATCAAATGGAGAATTGTAATATTTCGATTTTTTTTTTAGTGAATTTAGAAATTCCATAATTTCAATTTTTTAATTTATTATTTATTAACGCTGCTATTCTCGTCGCTTCATTAAGTTTATTGTAAGTCCAACTTTCAACCTGTTCTCCCAAATCTCTAGTAATTCCCATTTCTTTAAATAACCGAAAGAACTTTTTAAATCTATAATTATTTTTTTTCGCTTTCATGTGAGCAACAAATATAGGTTTGCGAGAAGTTGCTGCCTCTGAAATCATAGAAGTAGAGTCACATGTAATAACTATATTGGTTGCTAAAGCAAATGCAGACAAATAGGCTTGCTTATCTACAGAATTTACAACGTAGCCATCCGCACCAAATTCCTTGATCGCTAAATTAATAATCATTTTGGGAGTTCGTACTGATGGAATCACAATTACCGTATAACCTTTAGATATAAAATTTGATCTTACCACATTAAATATTTCAATTAATTGATCTTTATCAAAGCTATAATACTTGTTTGGACCTCCTAATATTAACGAAACTAATTTTTGACTTTTAATTTTATTAGTTAAATAAGGTTTAGCATTTTTTATTTCCGACTCAGTAATATAATGAATCGCTCCTTTAGAACTATACACGTTATCTCCATTCAAATTATCATGCTCCGGAGCAATAATTGCATCAAAATTTTTAAAGCTTACCTTTGGATCTTGTATGTGAATCGTAAATATTTTTGGATTTTTTTTCTTAAGAAGAATAGATGGAATCACACTTTTTCTCCCGCAAGAAATAATTAAACCTGGCGTTTCACCTTCAGTTAAATAAGTTTTATCTTTTAAAATTATATCTGAAATTGGGGTAAATTTAGGAGGTATTAGATTCCATGGGAAACTTAATCTTACAATTTTATGGCTGTAATCAGCGTTTAAAGCTTTAGCCATTCCCTCTACTTGACTAATCATTCCATGCATTCCTTGAGTTAAAAGTAAGGCTTTTAGCTTTCCCATAAATACTTATATATTTCCATATTTTATTTATCCACATATAATAAATAGCTTTTATTTAAAATCATAAACCTTTATACATCCTCTATGGAAATATGCGTATTGAAGAAGATATCAAGCTGGATTATGCCGATGTACTTTTTCGGCCTAAGCGTAGTACACTATCAAGTCGCAAAGACGTAGAACTTAAACGTACCTTTAAATTTAAATACAGCAATCATCAATGGTCAGGCATTCCTATTATAGCCGCCAATATGGATAGTGTTGGAGAAGTAGAGGTCGCAAAAAATTTAGCAAAATTCGAAATTATGACATGTTTAACCAAACAACATGATGTCAAAACAATTAAACGTAATTCAGTAATAAAAGAAATTTATCCTCATTTGATTCTGAGTACAGGCACAAGCAATGAAGATTATGAAAGGCTTAATGCAATTTTAAAAGAATTTAGCTTTTTTGAATTTATATGCATTGATATTGCAAATGGATATTCTGATCATTTTAGTAAGTTTGTTTGTTCTGTAAGAGAGAAATATCCCACCAAAACTATAATTGCGGGAAACGTGGTTACAGCTGATATGACCCAAGAATTAGTTATGAATGGAGCTGATATAGTTAAAGTAGGTATAGGTCCAGGAAGTGTATGCACAACGCGTATTCAAACAGGAGTTGGTTACCCTCAGCTAAGCGCGGTTATTGAATGCGCAGATGCAGCGCATGGATTAGGCGCTCATATCATCGCTGATGGAGGTTGTACCTGTCCAGGTGATATAGCAAAAGGATTTGGTGGTGGAGGAGATTTTGTAATGTTAGGCGGTATGCTTGCTGGCCATGAAGAAGGTGGCGGAAAAAAAATAAAAAAAAATGGTTCACAATTTATTGAATTTTATGGATCTAGCTCTGATACAGCAATTAAAAAGTACTATGGTGGTCAAGCTGATTATAGAAGCAGCGAAGGAAAAAAAGTTCAATTAAAATATCGTGGTAAAATTAAAGACACCGTTTTAAACATACTGGGAGGTCTTAGAAGTAGTTGTACTTATGTAGGAGCTCCATCTCTTAAGCAATTAAGCAAGTGCACAACTTTTGTCAGAGTTAACCAACAATTCAACGATACTTTTGAATAAAATTGAAAATAAGTTAAAAGCTTTAAATTTAATTAAAAGTACCTATATGTGCCTCAAATATGAAAAATAATTCTAAAAAACATTCGAAAGTATTAATTATGGGATCTGGTCCAGCCGGATATACCGCTGCAATTTATACAGCAAGAGCAATGCTTAAACCGATTTTAGTCCACGGCTCCGAACCTGGTGGACAAATGACAAC
>Ga0208830_1001001_pt1 | contig 13098 bp, 11 predicted proteins | sample DeeseametaMP2634_FD_184169 | JGI IMG/M metagenome (GOLD analysis project Ga0208830, IMG submission 184169) | Marine microbial communities from the Deep Atlantic Ocean - MP2634 (SPAdes) | ecosystem: Environmental > Aquatic > Marine > Oceanic | place: Northeast of Antigua and Barbuda, North... | reverse complement strand
GAGTGCGACATCGACTGATTGACCAGGTTCCGCCAAGCGACTGACAAGCCCCCAATCAAGCGCCTGATCCGACGACATTTTCTCACCCAGAAGACAAATCTCTTTCGCTCGGGCAGGACCGACCAACGTCACCAATCGCGGCAACGCACCCCACTGAAGGTTCAGACCAACCTGCCGTACCTGAGGATACTCCATAATATTGGCATAATTATTCACCAGAATACCTTGCCCAAGGGTTACCGAAGGTAATGCCCCAGCCATGAAATAGAGATTATCTCCGGGCTGACCCCAGCGCAAATAATAAATTTTATCAATTATAGTTTTATAAGCAGAACCACCTGATGAAAAATCCCAACTGTCCCAATACATGCCTTCATCATTGAAATATAAGTATATATCCAAACCAACACCCAACTTGCCGATGGGTATTTCAGGTCGAATAGATAATTGATTATATACTTGCCCATTCAGGGTAACGGTTCCAATACTTCCTGTGGTACCAGATTTTGGTGGAGCACCAACATCATCTTGTGCAAATAGTGAAAAGACTAACAATAAGGGGATAAATCGCATGGGAGCACTCCTGTTTAGATAAAGGAATTATTCATTAATTATTGGTGATGACAATTGTATCTAAATCCAATTTTGATTTTATTTGGACACCAACTTTTCGTGCCTCTTCTTTGTTGTTAAAGTGACCAATCCGAACCGCATATAGCGTTCGATTACTTTTGTATAATTCATTAATTCTGGCACTGAATCCTGCAATAATAAGATTTATCTTCTGCGATTCAGCATTTTCGCTGACACTATAAGCGCCCGTTTGAAGAGAGTAAATTCCATTTGAATTATCAGAATTAAACTGTACCGCTGGAATTTTATTTTCATACTCGACAATAGGAATTTCAGGTTCTGTGATTATAGGAGCAAACTTCTTATCTTTTTCCTTCTCCTGATCGGCTTTTTCAAAATCCTTAAGCAAATCTTTTATTTTACCATCTACATCCAAAGCGGGGAACTGTCTTTTAAATACACGAGAATAAAAAATGGCGGTATCCTTATGACCAGATACAATGAGTGAATTCAGAAAAAGTTTAACGGCCCGCTCAATATGTTCAGATCGGCTATAATAAATGGGCATTTTTTTCAGCCAATTTGCCGCCTGCACATACAATCCCGCTGCATAGTAATATTCGGCAACCTTCATAACGGCATCATCTCCATAATCACTGGTGGGGTGCGTATTATACAGTTTAGCAAAAATTGTTTTTGCCTCTTCCCCATTCGTTTCGAGCAATCCTTTCAAATACATGAGGGATGGATTATTGGGATATCTCTGCTCCATTGTAGGTAAATAAATGGCAGCGCTGTCACGAGAACCATGGAGTACATCCTGTATTAAAGCATCCAAATAATCTTGGGCGGACAGAAAGGATAAACAAAAAGAAATAATGAATATTATTCTCATTGTTTTAAGACCTCCTTCTCATCACTGGCGTCATATAGCCAAATGATATGAGGATCAGTTGCTGTATTTTTGTACCTTTGAAAGCGTTCGTCTGTGACCAAAAAATGAATGATATCATCCAGGCTGCGTGCGAAATCTGGGTTGCTGTTCTCTTTTTTTGCCTGAAGTTTCAATTTTATCAGCTTAACAATAAGTGAACTGGAATCTTGCTCAATTGCAGAATCAATAAGCTCTATGGCTTCCGTATTTTCACCCCGATGAGAATAAATTTCAGATAGACTTGCAATGACCTCAATATTGTCAGAATCAGATTTCAAAATCCGTTTCAATATTTCTTCAAATTCAGAATATCTATCCAGCGCAAATAATCCATCTTTCAATAAATGTATGACCATCCATGCCTGTTCCGGTTTGAGTTCTGCATAGCGAATCCACATTGGAATTGCTTTCCCTAATAATTCTTTAGCTCTCTCCATATAGTCAGAATTTTCCTGAGTCACGGTCTGACTTACAACATCGGTTTCTAAAGATTTCTGATATTCCTCCTCACTTTCACTGCTGTAGGAATTACCAATAAAATAATAGGTTACGGCTAAGTCACTGCTAATATTCAGGGCGCTCTCAAAAGTTTGACGAGCTTCTTTAAATTTTTTGTTTTTAATGAGAATACGGCCTTCCTGAATCTTATACAATGCCAGCTTATTTTTATCTTCTTTATTGGTTTGCTTTTGATATTTTTCTAAATACTCCCCAGCTTTATCCCATTCATGTTTTTCACGATAGAAGGTGGTTAATTGAGAAACTGCCCACTCACTATTTTTTTCTAATTTTAATAATTCGTGCAGTTCTTTAATTGCAGCATCTACATTACCACATTTATAAAAATCCATAGCTAAATTTTTATGCAGTTCAACTTTTTCATAAAAGGTTAGATTTCTTCTGTGTAAAAGTCCTTTGTGAATTTTTAATGCCTGCACCGGATTTCCACTTTCCCGCAAAACCTGTCCCAATCGAAGATATGCTTTTATATTATCGGAGTCTTTTTGAATGATATCCTTAAAATTCTTATAGGCAGATTTTCTCCGTCCCGTTATCATCAAATCCAAACCTTCTGCATAAATATCTTTTACTTTAGATTTCCGCCGTGGTTTATAATTCAGTACATAGATAGAAATACCTGCAACCGCTACCCCTAAAATCAGTAAAGTGATTAGGATATTACTCATAGAGTTTCGTCATCCACTTCATCGGTAAGTACAAAATCATCTTCAATACTTTCATTTCTCAGGCTATCCAACTCTACCTGAACCCGTCTGAGTTTTGACTTTAATGAAAATACTTCACTTTTATGAGATATAATTTGAAATAAAGCCAGTAGAAAACCAATAATTACCCCTGCTGTCAATGTCATTACCAATACCATCCATACATTAAAGCCATTTTCATATTCGGGCATATCTGTTAGAAATGGGATTTTTATAGCGAGGGCATTTCCTTCAAATTGATTTAATTCGTTTAACTGTACCAGAAATACCAAACTGCCCATGAGCAGAAGTATCCACACTAAATATTTAATTAATTTCATAAATCATTTCCTTTTCTAAGACTCGGTTTCCAAACATGCTTACACCTTGAGCATCCTGAATGAGAATATTAACTATATCTTTTATCTGCTCGTCATTTTTATCAAAAATAACACCCATATTGCCTTCAGTCCTCCCTGACCATTGGAGAGGGGATTTTTTACTTTCTTTTTCTACCATGACCTTCAGCACCTTGCCAATGCGGCGCTGATTTGCCTCCAAAGTATGGGTTTGCTGCAGATCAATCAGCCGTGCCAATCTTCCCTGCTTAATATCTTCATCAATTTGGTCGCTGTATTCAGCGGCTTTGGTTCCAGGGCGGGAGGAATATTTAAACATGAAAGCTCGGTCAAATATCACCTGATTCATAACCTCCAGCGTTTCCTCATATTCAGCATTGGTCTCTCCCGGGAAGCCAACAATAATATCGGTTGAAATGGAACAATCCGGCATATAATCTCGAATGGTATCCACTAAATTTAAGAATTCAGTTTTGGTATAGGTGCGGTTCATCCTATTTAAAATTCTATCAGACCCCGCCTGGAGAGGTAAATGAACATAATTACAAATATTTTCGTGTTCACTCATAACTTGGAGCAAATGGTCATCCATATCCTGGGGGTGGGGAGACATATAGCGAATACGTTTTACTCCTGGAACTAGTGCAACCCCTTCCAGTAAATGGGGAAATTTCCCTTCTTCGGTTCGATATGAGTTTACATTTTGTCCCAAGAGGGTAATTTCAGCGAACCCATTTTTTACGGCGTCTTGTACTTCTCTTATAATGCTTTCATTGGAACGGCTGCGCTCCCGACCACGGGTAAAGGGAACAATACAGAATGTACAGAATTTATCACAGCCCCGGGAAATGGAAACAAAGGCATTTACACCATCCTGGCGAGAGGGCATTAAATTATCATAGACTTCATATTTTGATAAGCGGGTATCCACCTCATGACCATTCTGTTTTTTACGATTATTAATAATTTCAGGAATCCGGCGGTAAGAATCGGGGCCTAAAATAATATCTACATAAGGTTTAGATTCCAGGAGATCATCTTTCAAATTTTGTGCCATACAGCCCAATACACCAAAAATCATCTCTGGTTTTCGTTTTTTTAAATGCTGAATGCTGTCCAGGCGGTGATGCACCGTTTCCTCTGCTTTTTCACGGATAGCACAGGTGTTCATAAAAATGATATCTGCTTGATTCAGGTCTCTGGTTTCAGAGTAGCCGCATTTTTGCAGCATACCGGCAACCAATTCAGAGTCTGCTACATTCATCTGGCATCCAAAGGTTTCTATAAGATAATAGGGGTTTGGCATCTCTATAATTTAGATAGTTTTTGGGATTGAGAATAGGTGGTTTTTTTATATTTTCATTTTTATAAAAATAGTAAGTTATTTCACCGAAAAGGGGAGTACAATTTTAGATTGCCTTAGAGATCAAGGCAGTTGGGAGGTTTTAGTTAATTTACAGGAATATCAAAATAAAACGGTGAGGGATCCACTGCTTTATTTTTGTACTGCACTTCATAATGGAGATGGGGAGCAGTAGAACGGCCGGTATTGCCAACTTCACCAACTTTTTGCCCACGAAATACTTTATCCCCGGCTTTTACACTGCGGTTTGATAGATGTCCATAGGCAGTAATGTAACCATTGCCATGGTCAATTTCGATATAATTACCAAAGGAACCCCAATATTTTGATTTTTTAACCCTACCATTGGCTGTAGAATGTACATCCGTTCCAATACGGGCAGAATAATCATGTCCATCATGAAATTTAAATTTTTGTGAGAAGGGATCACGTCGATATCCATAATTTGAAGAAAGATGATCATTCCCAGATTCAACGGGATGAATTGCAGGGTAGGCTAATATTTCATCCTGGTTCGAGTCCACCTTTTCTGTAATTTCATTATAACTGAGCCGTTCAAGATTAATGAGACGATTTACATAGTTAATGTCATCTATTATTGCATCTACATCAATTTGATCTTCCGGAAGAAGGTAATTCACATCTTCGGTCTCGGTTTTATTATGGGTACCGCCAAAGCCCATTTTTCGAATATCATCATGAATGGGAGGCAATTTCACCAATCTCCTGAGAATATCATCCTGCTTTTTTATTTCATCTAATTCATCCAGCAGATTTTCAATTCGTTTTTGGTTTTCCTCAATATTTTGAACCAGAACCTTGTTATTTTTACGGTGTTTTTCAATTTCATTAGAACCAGCCCATTCTACAAATTGATCGGAAAACATATAGAAAAAGGAGGATGTGAGGAAGACGATCGCCACTGCAATGAGCCCAACCTGAAGCGGAGAAATGGTAAACTGCTTGAGGTCAAATTTGCCCTCTTTGATGAATATTATTTTATAACCGTTTTTAAACACAAATTTTTGCTGGAATTAGCTAGGGAAATTTAGAACGAATTAAGGATTGATTACAAAGGAAGAAATATTATTATTTTGATGTGCTGGGGTCTGTGTACTGGAAATATGAAAATTAAAATTCGATATTCATTATTGGGTGTTCCCTTCTACAATCCATTATTTATCATTCGTAATGTAGTGAAGAATGACGATAGGCAAGTATGTTTCCTGACTACTTTATTTTATTCCCTTTTATTTTCTCACCTTCCCGCTCTTCAATAAACAATTTCAACTTGTTGATTTCATTTACAATGTCAAGAAATTCATTATCATGTGAAAAATCAGTTATTGATTTAGAAATTTTTTTCTCCGAAACATAGATACCAAGTTTATTATACTTTTGTTTGAGCTCCCATTTCAATTTTTCTATTTCAATTTTAATTTTACCTTTATAGCCTATTTCCTCCCCTTTAGATACAGCGGATTTAATATATTTTTTGCCGTCTTTTGCCACCCTGCTGGACAGGTGTTGAATTTTATCAGATAGATTGTCGAATAAATTAGACATGCAATTGCTTAACCGTTAATATTTCATCTACTTTTTTCAGTGATTCTAATAATTCTTCATTTATTTCACCATCGAATTTTATAACTGAATAGGCTGAATCATTATTGGGAGTACGGCTTAATAAATACTCGGCAATATTAACGCCCCCCTCTCCAAGGAGCATACCCACTTTCCCAATTACACCTGGTACATCTTTATTCTGGACAAAGAGCATATTCCCTTTAGGGCGGACATCCACTTCATAGCCCATAATATCCACAATTCTTGGATGCTGATCCCCAAATACAGAACCTGCCACTTCAATCGTTCCTTCATCAGTTGTAATGTGTGCCACAATTAAATTAGCAAAGGAAACCGGCTCTGTATTCAAGCTATGGGAAAATGAAATACCTCTCTCTTCCGCAATGACGCCAGCATTCACGAAGTTAATCCGATTATCCGTCATATCATGAAACAAGCCTATCAAAAAGGAAAGAGCAATGGGTTTGGAGTCTTCAATATTTCCGAAACACTCTACAGAAACTGATTTCACCGGGGATTCTGCCAACTGCATTTCTATTTTACCCAGGGTTTCTGCCAGTTCTAAAAATGGTTTAATCTGCTTTAGTTGGGCCATATCAGTAATTGGCATATTAATAGGATTTGATAATTTTTCATCCAAAATAAAATCTCTAATTTGACGACAAATACCAAAAGAAACTCCTTCAGAAGCCTCATGGGTGGATGCACCTAAATGCGGGGTAAGCAATATATTTTTGGCTTTTATAAGCGGGCTATTCATATCCAGGGGTTCGGATTCAAAAACATCAATAGCTGCCCCTGCAATAATATCATTGTTTAAGGCTTGTGCTAAATCTGCTTCATCTATAATCCCTCCCCGGGCAACATTGATAATTCTGGCAGATGATTTCATTGCAGCAATCCGTTCTGCGTTAAAAAGATTCTTCGTGGAATCCAACAAAGGCATGTGAAGTGTTATATAATCTGATTCCTGAGTGAGGGTATCCAAATCAACCAATGTTACAGTTTCCTGATCAAATACATCCTGATTAACAAAGGGATCATAGCCCATAATTTTCATTTCCAGGCCAATAGCCCGTTTAATCACCTCTCTGCCAATCCTGCCCAAGCCTAACACACCTAGAATTTTCCCTTTTAGCTCATTTCCTACCAAGTTGCTTCGATTCCATTCGCCATTAACAATTCCCATATGTCCCAATTGAATATTTCGGGAAAGCGCCATCATCATAGCTATCGTATGTTCTGCCGCCGAAATGGTATTTCCATCAGGATTATTCATCACAATCACACCCTGATTGGTGGCTTCTTTAATATCTATATTATCTACCCCAACACCAGCTCTACCGATAACCTGAAGATTTCGTGCATCTTTTAATAATTCAGCAGTAATTTTTGTACCGGAGCGAACTATCCAAGCGTTTGTATCACTTGCCAGCGCCTGCAGTTCATCATCTGATGGATTTGGATTATAGACAATATCAAATCCTGCCTCCTCTAATATTTCAATACCCTTATCTGCAATTGGGTCTGATACCAATACTTTAACCATTTAACACCTCATCAAAATTATTTAAATATTCTGTTAAATCTTCCTTCATTACATTTCCCATATGGGCAATTCGGAAGGCTTTTCCCCTCAGCTTTCCATAGCCCCTATCCATCCTAAATCCTCTTTCCAGTAATTGGTCATTTATCCCATTTATGTCCCACTCCATGTCGTTTTGAATACAGGTTATGGTTGGCGATTCAAATCCTTCTTCAGGGAATAATGACTGGCCTCTATCCTTTGCCCAATTTCGAGTATATTCCGCATTTTCAATATGGCGTACCCAACGATTTTCTAAGCCTTCTTCTTCAATTTGCTCTAAAACATATTTCAGGCCAAACAAATGTGGAATAGACGGAGTTGACGGGGTTTGCATTTTCTTATAATATTTTTCATAGACATTAATATCCAAGAAATACCCTTTATTGGGAATACTTTTTGATAATTCAATCAATCGATCAGATACTGCACAAACAGAAAATCCAGCAGGCAAGCCCCATGCTTTTTGTGTAGAAGACAAAAGGAAATCAATGCCTAAATTGTCAGTTTCAATTTTTACTCCTGCCATGGAACTTACCGCATCCACCAACCAAATGATATGAGGGTATTTGTCTTTCAGCAATTCTGAAATAGGTTCTAAGGGACTAAAGACTCCAGTTGATGTTTCATTATGAACCATGGCAAAAACATCATACTTCCCTGAAGAAAGCTGCGCATCAACATCGTCCGCTTTCACACCTTTCCCCCATTCATATTCCAATACCCCGGTTTCATGTCCGCAATCTTTAGACACCGATGCCCACTTAGAACTAAATGAGCCATTTACAGTGTGCAATATTCCCTTTTTTACTGAATTTTGGATTCCCATTTCCCATAAGCCGGTAGCAGCATGAGAAGCTAAATAAACATGATTATTGGTATAGAGTACCTTTTGGATACCAGATACAACAGTAGACATTAACTCTGAAAATTCTGCTGTTCGATGCCCAATTTGTGGACTGGTAAGACTTTGCATCACATGATTGGGGACAAAAGTTGGTCCCGGTATAAATAATTTTGGAAAAGACTCCATTTCTTCCTTAATGATAATTGGTTGTATTTCGGGTAAAACTGAGGGGATAAATTAGGGCAATTTGTTAGTTACTAAAAACCCTTGAATTGGGAATTATTTTTGCATATTTTTTATCAAATATTCGAAAGCATCATCTACCAAATCAATAATTACAAATAAATCTAAATCTTTTCTGGAAATTGTACCTTGTTCAATCATTTTATCCCAATCGATTAGACCATCCCAAAATTCACTGCCAATTAAAACAATGGGGATTTTACGGGTGATTTTTTTACATTGCAAGAGAGTCAATACATCAAACAATTCATCCAATGTACCGAAGCCTCCGGGCCAAACAACAATGCCCTTAGTCTTATAAATGAACCAGAATTTCCGCATGAAAAAATAATGGAATACAAAATTAAGACCTTTCGTTATCCATTTATTGTTGGTCTGCTCAAAGGGGAGGGAAATTCCAAGTCCAATAGACATCCCCCCTGCCTCATGCGCCCCTTTGTTAGCAGCCTCCATAATTCCTGGACCAGCACCTGATGTAATTACATATCTATGCTCATCAGTAAAATTTTCCATATTCCACTTAGTAAGTTTATTTGATAATTCTTTTGCTTTTCGATAATAAGAATCGGTGCTTTTAAATCGTGCTGATCCAAAAAATACAATGGTATCGACAATTTTATTTCTTTGTAAAATGCTGAGCGGACCTAAATATTCTGATAAAACTCTTAACGGTCTCCCACTCATACTGCCTAAAAATTTTGCGTCATTATAAAATCTATTTTTCCCCATGCTGTAATTTACCCTTTTAGATTAATTAAATTGTATATTTCGCTCAGATAGATAGTGTAAAATATTATCCACTAGCTTGGTTTCCCTACCAAAGTTCTCCAACGTAAATACACCGTTTTTCTTAAAATCTCCTGAAAGTATTATGTTGGCTACTGCTGCACATGTATATCCTGTAGTTCGTGCCATTGAGGTAATATTTTTTTGCTCATCAAAATAATCTAAAAGATTATAAATTTCTGTTATCTTCTCACCATCCTTCTTACCAATGAATTCAAGTCGCATAATGGTTTGGTCAAAATCCTCTTTGCCGGGAGCCCATTCTTTAAAAAGGGATTCAGCTGTTTGTTTAATTTTTTCAGGTTCAAATAATCCATTACCCTGCATTTCAACTATTTTCTGTATATGGCCGGGATATCGCAAAGTCTTTTCAACCATATTGGGTATTGGCATATCCAGTAATGAGCGCAATCCATCTGAATTAAATGCGTCCAGTGTTCCGATATTATCAAACGTAATTTCCTCAATATCTGTCATAGCTGGTTTGGTAATCATTTTTCCATTTACTACAAAACGAGCAGGGCGGGTATATTCCTCAATCACATCAATTGGCGAAAATACCGATTTGTACCACCAGGGGGACTGGGGATTTTGAGGTAACCCTCCTACATAACAATTTGCAGAATGTAATTCATCATATTCAAACAATGCCCTCCCAAACAATAAATTGGATAATCCCGGAGCAACCCCTGCATCGGTTATAGCAGTAACTTTGTTCTTTTCAGCTAATTGGGTTAAAGCTCTGGAGTCTTCCGGCATAAATGAAATATCAACCATATCTTTTCCAGCTTCCAATACCGTCTTCAATATGTCAAATCCCATAAATCCAGGAACAGCGCCAATGACAAGATCAAAATTCTTAACTGCATCAGTAACCGCATTATTATTTGAAAAATCTAAATTTAGATAGTCAATTCCAAAAGGTGCTAATCGGGCTTTAAGACTTTCATCTCTATCTGCAACCGTTACGGAATATTTTTGTTCTTTTAAATCTCTGGCGATAGCTGAGCCAACCATTCCACCACCTAAAGTGATAATTCTTTTTGACATATATTTCCTAATCAATGATAATATTTCGAAAATTTAATAGGGAAATGTAGAGAGTATATTTGTACCAACAATCAGACAAATAGTTTTGGTATAACCAAAAATATATTTTCGATTATTTTAATTTCGTGACACAGATCAAATAATGAAATAATTAATAGGAATAAGTTACCACGTAAGAATTAGAGCCTTTGGCTCTGCCTACTTCTTACCCAAAATATCTCCTTATTTTGGCCTTGATGAACGATAATCTGCCTCTCTGAAAAGAGAGGCAGATTGTGTTTAAAGAATCTATTATTGCTTTATATTAAAATCACCAGCTCGAGAAAGGGTTCTTTGCCAAATTCGAATTCAAATACCTGTAATCAGCGGTGACTTCTTCCCCCAGCCAGGGCGGTATTTCAAATTCTTCATTCTCATCATCTAACTCTATTTCGGCAACAATTAAGCCTTCATTTTCACCATGAAACTCATCCACTTCCCAGAGATGATTTTTATAATCAACCAAGTGCCGAGTTTTAGTAATGGCTGAATGCTGGCTCAAATTCATTAGCGAACGGGCTTCATCTAATGGAATATTATATTCGTATTCTCGATTCACCCTTTCTGATATTTTAGACTTAATTGCAATTGAGGCATGATGTTCCTCAATTCGCACTCGAATTGCCAGGTTGTCTTGGATGGTTAAATAAACCTGGGTGATCTCAACCGATTTCGCACCTGCTTTATATGCATCTGAGGTGACTAAATATTTGCGTTCAATTTCTAAAGGCATGGGAATTACTGGCCAAAAATATGGTATAGAATTATGACCTGTAGAATAAGTACCGTAATAGCGGCTAAGGTCCGGATTAATTCCATTATGTGGTTATAACTATTCAGCCAGATTTCAATTTTATTGCGTACTTTTTTCATTTACCTATATTAAGTTATGTATTTAATACCCTAATGCACTGGAATTTCGCCGACTATCTGCAGAACCATAAATAAATCCATCTTCCACTTGAATACAATTAGCTTCTCCTATTGATCCTCTATATTTGAAGGCATGTCCACGATTTTCTAATGCATTAACGGTTTCAGGTGAAAATCCGCTAGATTCAAACTGGATCATATCCGGCAGCCATTGATGGTGAAAGCGAGGTGTTTCAACCGCATCTTCCATATTCATCCCAAAATCAATCACATTCATGATTATCTGGGCAACTGTGGTGATTATGGTAGATCCGCCAGGAGAACCTAGCACCAGGTACAATTCCCCATTAGGGGTTTCCACAATGGTGGGAGACATGGAACTGAGCATGCGTTTCCCAGGCTCTATGGCATTGGCAGCGTTGCCAATTAAGCCGTAAGCATTGGGCACACCCGGCTTAGCAGAAAAGTCATCCATTTCGTTATTCAGTAGAAAACCAGCTCCATCCACAACAATGCCATTGCCGAACCAGCCGTTAATGGTAGTGGTGACACTCACGGCATTGCCCCACTGATCTACAACGGAATAATGAGTGGTCTCTTCAGATTCTTTATAGTTAAATGGAATATCTCCATGAGAAACATAATCCGATTTAGATGCTATTATTGAATCAACAGAATTCCAGCGGACTTGTGCATATTGATCGGAAATCAGCCTATCGATGGGAACTGGTACAAAATCCATATCGCCCATAAATTCAGCTCGATCAGCATAAACACGCCTTTCAGCTTCAGCTACAAAATGGATATGCTGAGCACTATGATAATCCAAACTATCCAGATCTATATTTTCCAACTGGTTCAAAATACCTGCAATGGTTATTCCTCCAGAAGATGCTGGCGGCATGGAATGGACTTCATATTCTCTATATATAAACGAAATTGGATTCCGCTCAACTGCGTGGTAATTTTGTAAATCTTTCTTTGTGATAAGTCCATCTGTACGCAACATACATGCTTCAATCATATCGGCAGTTTTTCCGGTATAGAATTCAGTCCAGCCATTATTGGCTATTCGTTCAAGTGTTTCCCCTAAATATTTTTGAATGAAAGTCTGGTAAAGGGTAAAGTGTTCATTTTTTGAAAATATCTTTGCACTCTCAGTATCATATGATAAATATTCTCGATAATAAGGATGATTAAATGTATCCATATTTTGATAATCTAGTGGAAACCCATTTGATGCAAGCTCTATAGCTGGCTTTACCAAATCTCTCCAATTTGCACTACCGTATTTCTCATATGCCAATCCAAATCCAGCCACAGACCCTGGTACTCCTGCTGCCAAGGAGGTGTTCCAGCTTTTACCGGGTATTACATTGAGACTATCATCTAAGAACATATCCCTAAATGCTGCAGCAGGTGCAGTCTCACGGAAGTCAATAGTGGTCACCGTGCCATCTGCCAATCGGATCACCATAAATCCACCACCACCAATATTCCCGGCTCCGGGATGTACTATCGCTAAAGCAAAACCGGTTGCGATCGCTGCATCAATGGCATTTCCACCATCTTTTAAAACTTCAAGTCCTATCTTAGATGCAAGTTCATGCGAAGAAACTACAACACCATTTTCACCCACAGCATCAGGAACGCG
>Ga0208830_1000997_pt1 | contig 13130 bp, 12 predicted proteins | sample DeeseametaMP2634_FD_184169 | JGI IMG/M metagenome (GOLD analysis project Ga0208830, IMG submission 184169) | Marine microbial communities from the Deep Atlantic Ocean - MP2634 (SPAdes) | ecosystem: Environmental > Aquatic > Marine > Oceanic | place: Northeast of Antigua and Barbuda, North... | reverse complement strand
AACACTATTTATATCAACCTTCCTTTTGGTTATTCTCCAAAATACTCCAATAAATAAAATAATACTTAATAGTATTGGCAAATAATCAAGTTGGGCTGTTGTAGCATAATCGCTAAAGTAGATGTAAAGAATTACGCCTACAGCATTATTAATAAAATGTAAAATAATGTTTGTCCAAATGCTTTTGCTGTAAATGAATAAATAGCCAAGTACTATTCCCATGAAAAAAATAGGTAAAATGGTTAAGTATCGGCTATGAACAAAAGCAAAAAAAGCTGCTGTTAAAAACACACCTAAATGAGTGTTTTTTGTGGCTTTTATTACTAGTTTCTGAATCACTCCTCTAAAAATAAACTCCTCACAAATAGCAGGGAAAAGTGCAAAAACTGCTAGGTTTAAGATGACTGATAAAGCACCCCTATTTTGGAGCATATATTCAATAAGTTCTTGAGAACTATTGTCATTATCAATAAATTCCTGAGAAAAGGGAACAAGTTGATTTACGTATGTTAGTCCATGTATAATGTAAAAGCAGGAGATAAAAAGTGGAATAATAATGATTAGGAAGCGGAGTTTTGGCTTTTTAAGCTTGAGGTATTTATTAGCATCTCCTTTTAACAAAGAAATAAAAACTAAAGGCGGTAATAAAAACGTACCCAATTGAGTTAAAACAATGGAAACATAATGTGAAGTGATGCTAATACCTTCAAGCTTTTCCATTTCTTGGAGAGTAACTCCATCAGCATAATTTATATAGAAATATGTCAGCAAGCTAAAGATCATGCTTGAGATTAAAGCAATGATTAAAAGAACAAAAAGCTGATTTCCGTACCTACCTTTTAAAAATTCAAGATTCATCGGTCTAAAGATATTATATTTGCAACATAAAAAGTACTGTTTGGTTAAAATAGCAGACATAGCATTAGGAGATTTCCCTTTATTACTTGCTCCCATGGAGGATGTTAGTGACCCTCCGTTTAGGGCATTATGCAAGGAGTATGGAGCAGATTTAATGTATACAGAGTTTATTTCTTCGGAAGGATTAATACGAGATGCAGCTAAAAGTGTTAAGAAGCTTGATATTTTTGAGTATGAACGACCAATAGGGATTCAAATTTTTGGATCTAATATTGATTCTATGCGAAAAGCAACAGAGGTTACAGAGCAAGCTAACCCTGATATTATCGATATAAACTATGGATGCCCGGTAAAAAAAGTAGCTGGGAAAGGAGCAGGAGCGGGAATTTTGCAAGATGTTCCCAAAATGGTTGAAATGACTAAAGAAATAGTTAACTCAACAAACCTGCCAGTTACTGTTAAAACTCGCTTAGGTTGGGATGATAATACGAAATACATTGTTGAGGTAGCCGAAAGATTACAAGATGTTGGCATAAAAGCTATATCTATACACGGGAGAACCCGAAAACAAATGTATAAGGGAGAGGCAGATTGGTCGCTCATTGCTGAAGTTAAAAACAATCCAAGAATGCATATTCCTGTTTTTGGCAATGGGGATATTAACAGTCCTCAAAAGGCTGTTGAATATAAAAATAGATATGGTGTTGATGGAGTTATGATTGGGAGAGCAAGTATAGGAAGTCCATGGTTTTTTAAGCAAGTAAAACATTATATACAAACGGGAGAGGAGCTTCCAGAAATATCTTTAGAGGAACGAGCAGATGTAGCTAGAAGACACCTAGAAATGAGCCTTAAATGGAAAGGAGAAAGAGAAGGAGTTGTTGAAATGAGAAGGCATTACGGTAACTATTTTAGAGGCATACCAAACTTTAAGGAAACCAGAATGACTCTGGTAACCTCAATGGAATCACAAGAAATTTTAGAAACGCTAGATAAGATACCTACTCAATATGGCTTAGTTTAAGCATATTGGTTTTTCCGTTTTCCTCAATTGGCATACTAGCTGTATTAATAATTAAATCTCCTTCTTCAACGTAACCTTCCTTTTTTAAGATGTATTTGATATCAGCAATTGTATGGTCGGTACTTACCATTTTATCGTAAAAAAATGTTTTTACACCCCATACCAAATTAAGCTTACTTAAAAGTTCTTTATTTCCAGAAAAAACAAAAATATTTGCTTTTGGTCGCTTACTTGATATTTTGAAGGCAGTATAACCAGAGTGTGTCATCGTAACAATTGCCTTGGCATTAGTTTTATCAGCCAAATTACTTGCATTAAAGCATATAGAATCGGTAATGTATCTTTCTTGATCAGTAATTGTTTCATCCGCTGCATGCACTCGACCCGGAACATGTACCGCCATTTTATTAATAATTTTAATCATAGCTTTTATAACCTCAATTGGATATTTTCCTACAGAAGTTTCTCCACTTAGCATTACTGCATCAGCACCATCTAATACCGCATTAGCTACATCGTTTACTTCAGCCCTAGTAGGTGCAGAGTTTTCGATCATGCTCTCCATCATTTGTGTGGCAATTACAACAGGTTTAGCGTTATCTAAGCATTTCTCCACGATCATTTTTTGTACAATAGGCACTTCTTCCATAGGAATTTCAACACCTAAGTCACCTCTAGCAACCATAACCGCATCAGCCTCTCTAATGATATCGTCAATATCTTCAACCGCTTCAGGTTTTTCTACTTTAGCTATAATTCTAGCTTTCTTTTTTTTGTTTGAAATAAGGTGACGAAGCTCAATAATATCTCTTGCCGAACGAACAAAAGATAATCCAATCCAATCCGCACCATGATCTAAAGCAAAGTCTAAGTCAACTAGATCTTTTTCGGTAAGGCAAGGTAAGCTAATTTTAGTATTTGGAAGATTAACTCCTTTATTAGATTTTAATACTCCTCCATAAATTATCTTAGCAACAACTTCATCCTTTTTATTTGTTGAAACAACTTGAAGCTTTAGCTTTCCATCATCTAATAATATATGCTCCCCAACAGATACATCTCTAGCAAATCGTTGGTAGTTCATGTATGCTTTCTTAGCATTACCGATACACTCTTTACTAGTAAAAACGATTTCTTTCCCTTCTTCTAAAATACTATCATCTTCCATCTTACCTACTCTAAGTTTAGGCCCTTGAAGATCTGCTAGTTTAGAAATATGTAATCCGTTTTCTTTATTTATTTCATCAATGGTATTGATTACTTTGAGGTGGTCATCATGTGTTCCGTGTGAAAAATTTAAACGACATACATTTACTCCCTCTTGTATTATTTGATATAAAATTTCTTTACTTGATGTAGCAGGTCCAATGGTTGCTACTAGTTTTGTTTTTCTCATAGTTTAAAATTAAAACAAAAGATTTTGTTTGTTTTTTAAAGTACTCACATTTATTTCAAAGCACATTAAAACAATGTTAATCTTTCTTAAGCTAGTTAATACATCTTGAGTAGAGCTATCCCCGTAAATAATAAGCAAATAATCTGCTGCTTTTTGTTCTGGCAGTAGCAATTGCTTCTTAAATTTGTTATCAAGAAGGCGATAACCAACATTTAGGTCTTCGTCTTCATAAAAGTAATTAGAAAATGAGGCTGTACCAGCTTTTTTAGTTTCTAATAATACTTCTTTTTCCTTGAATAAAGATATAGATAACTCCTTGTTTATTGCCCAGCTCAACCTGTGATCTTGTGAGTGACAAGCAATACCAATTAATTTGAAATCATCTTCAATAAAATCATCTTCAAGGATATACTTACTCATAGTGTATAATCTTATTTAAAGATAAGCATATGTTACATATTAATTATATCTACTTAAATTTACTTACTAATAGATATGTTTTAGTAACCTTTATTCAACTCAATTGAAAACAACACTTATCATATTTTTTGTTTCTCTTACAATGGTAGGTTTTAACCAAGATTGTGATAGGCTAATTGAGGAAACTAAATTAATCCACGAGTCTTTTCTAAAAGGGACAATCAAAGATTTTAGTAAGCTCACTAATATTGAAACAAAACTTCAAGCTTGTAAAAGCAAATTAAGCAAAAAGGATTTTTATTTAATAAAATACCGTTTAAGTGATTGCTACTTTTATGTTTTTACGAAGGAGTACAAAATAGATAGTTCAATAAAGTACGGAGTAAAAACAATAAATTATTCAGATTTAGTAGAAGAGACAGACTATCAATCCTCAAGTAGAGCGTACTATGGATTATTTTATTACAATATACACCAGTACGATAGCGCAATTAATTACTACAAACAAGCATTAGAATTTAGTTTAAAGGATACTACAAAAGCTTCTCAGTGTTTGGCTTATTATGGCTTGGCATCTAGCTATTTTAGAATAGGAAACGATAGCTTAAGCTTAGACTACAATAAGCTAGCATTAAGCCTATCAGACTCTATAGAGAATCCGCTTCAGCATTCACGAATTTTAATGCAAAATGGCGTATTGTTTATTTCTAAAGGAGAGTTAGTAAAAGGATTAAAATTTTTAAATAGATCAAAATCTACTATTGAAAATTATAAAGAACAATATACTTCGCAATACCTAGCGGTTACAATACATCTTGTAAATGCATATGTAGAAATTAAATTTTACGATAAAGCAAATGAGTTAATAATCGACTCAGAAAAATATATTGGGGATAGCGATTATTACAGAGCATGTTTTTTGATGAACAAAGGTATAATTAGTTACTCCGGTTATAATAAAATTAATGAAGCGAAATATCTTTTAAATGAAGCAATGGAGGTATTCAAAAAAAAACCTGCTTTTACAGATGTATCTACTTGTTATTTTTATTTAGGTACTATAAATACTGAGGAGAAAAACTACTCTTTGGCCGAAAAGAACTTGCTAAAAGCAATTGAGATCGAAGAGCAAGGGAATAATTATAATTTACCATCTTCATGTAGGTTACTTGCCGATGTTTATTATTTAAAAAACGATCTTGAATCGGCTAAATTATGGATAAAAAAATCATTGAATAATCAACCAAGTAATTATACGCTAAAGGATGTTTATGATTTATATGCTAAAATATTCTTAGAAGAAAAGAATTATAAAGAGGCATTAATATTTAAAAATAAGTCTGACTCCTTGTATAATATGATAAAAGGCGAATCGGTAAGGAATGAAATAAACCAGTTGATCTACATAAACGATCAGTTATTGTTAGAGAAGGAAAAAGAGAAGATTTTAATAAAAAATAAAGCAGAAAAAAAACAGCTTTATCTTACCATTTCTCTGTTATTAATTGGTTTTATACTAGCCTTAACTTTCGTCTTAGTTTTTTATCAAAGAAATAAATTTAACAAACAAAAAGCGTACTTATCATCTAAAGACATAGAAATTAAAAAACTGAAAATTGAGGTTAAAAACAAAAAGCTAGATGAATTAAAGGAGTCTATTGCTTCACAAAATGAACTAATAGAAAATTTAAAAAAGGGTACACCTAAAGCGCTCTCTAAAGAAACAATTGATGAGCTAGTAAAAAATACATCGAGTGGCGAAAATTGGATGAAATTTATGGTGGAGTTTAATAAGATTCAAGAGGGTTATCTAGATCGATTAAAATCCTTTTATCCTGAACTAACCAAAAATGACCTTAGATTTATGGTTTTGGCAAAACTTAACTTGGGAGATAGTGAAATTGCAAAGCTCATTAATGTAGAGTATGAAAGTGTTAGAAAAATCAAATATAGAATCAAGAATAAACTTGATATTGATAATTTTGACGACCTTCTAATTGTTTGATAAATAAATGTTTTTGCTGTTTATGTGTACAATACGAGACGTTAAATATACATTTTAAGGTTTTATGTTGTTTACAAGTAGTTTTAATTAGTAGTTAAAATTTAACCACATTGAAAAATAGCATTATTACTCTTTTTATGAGTATAAGCTTATACAGCTTTTCTCAAACAAATACATGGAATGGCTCCACTGATAATGATTGGCATAAGGCTTGCAATTGGAGTTTAAACGCTATACCTGTATCAACTCACAATGTTGTTATTCCAACCGTAGGAACATACCCTTTAATTACTGGAAATGCTCATTGTAGAACGCTGAGTATAACAAGTACAGCTACTAATACGCTTACCATTAATTCTTCGGGAGGGGGAAACCTTTGTGTTAGTTCTACTAACGGAGGGGCTTGCTCAACAACGCTTACTGATAATGGAGGGTGTGCTGTTCCAGGATCTGCTTTCGGTTCGGGAGGTTGCGGAACATGTACACTTGGGGTTTTTACTTGCTTGTTTCCAATACCCGCTAGCGGAGATTGTATATCACTAAATAATCCTACAGATTTTGATATTACATTAAATATTGCTGGTGCTTCTGGAACGGTTTATCCGCCTCCCTGTGGTAGTTTTAGTCCTTCAACAACATTATTAATACCCGCTATGAGCACCCGTTCGTTATGTTTTAATGTACCATCTGGCTGTTGTCCTTTCACAAATGCGGAGCCAATAAATATTCCTTGGACCTCCACAGATGGCTTTTCAGGAAATACAACGGTAATAATTCGGACAGATATTGATTAAAAAAAAGAGACAACTAGTATCTAATTGTCTCTTAATGATAATTGAATTAAGCCATTGCGTTTTTAGCACGCTTACGCTCGTGTTCTTTCAGTAAAATTTTACGTAATCTTAAGGACTCTGGAGTTACCTCAACGTACTCATCTTTTTGAATATATTCTAAAGCTTCCTCTAGACTAAACTTAATAGCTGGCGCCAATTTCACTTTGTCATCTGCTCCAGAAGAACGCATGTTACTAAGCTTTTTAGTTTTTGTAACATTAACTGTTAAGTCATTATCTCTAGAGTTTTCTCCTATTACTTGTCCTTCGTAAATTTCTTCGTTAGGGTCTACAAAGAACTTTCCTCTGTCTTGTAGGTTATTTAAACTAAAAGGAATTGACTTACCAGTTTCTAGAGAAATTAATGAACCGTTTTGTCTTCCTGGAATTTCTCCTTTGTATGGTTGAAACTCTTTAAATCTGTGCGACATGATAGCCTCTCCAGCAGTAGCCGTTAATAAGTAGTTTCTTAACCCTATAATTCCCCTTGAAGGAATAATAAATTCAAGTACTACACGATCTGCTTTTGGATTCATGCTTAACATTTCTCCTTTACGTTGAGTCACCATTTCAATAGCTTTTCCAGACACATGTTCTGGTAAATCGATCGTTAACTCTTCAACAGGCTCATGCTTAACACCGTCTATTTCTTTAATAATAACTTGTGGCTGTCCAATTTGTAATTCGTATCCTTCTCTTCTCATGGTTTCAATCAAAACAGATAAGTGAAGAATTCCTCTACCAAACACCATAAAAGAATCAGCAGAATCAGTTTCTTTTACTTGTAGCGCTAAGTTTTTTTCAAGCTCAGCCTCTAATCTTTCTTTGATATGTCTTGAGGTTACAAACTTACCTTCTTTACCAAAAAATGGAGAGTTGTTAATAGTAAACAACATACTCATTGTTGGCTCATCAATTTTAATTGTTTCTAAAGGCTCAGGATTTTCAAAATCAGCAATGGTATCACCAATTTCAAAACCATCAATACCAGTTAACGCACAAATATCTCCTGCATGAACTTCTTCGGTTTTGCTTTTACCCATTCCTTCAAATGTGTAAAGCTCTTTAATTTTAGATTTTACAATTGATCCGTCTCTTTTGCAAAGCGAAACTTGCATACCCGTTTTTAACGTACCTCTCTGTAATCTACCAATAGCAATTCGTCCAGTATATTTTGAGTAATCTAATGATGTAATTAATAATTGTGGAGTACCTTCTTCAACTTTAGGAGAAGGGATATGCTCTAAAATTTGATCTAATAAAACGGTGATATTATCTGTTGGTTTTTGCCAATCCAAACTCATCCATCCTTGCTTAGCAGATCCATAAACAACAGGGAAGTCTAATTGTTCTTCAGTAGCACCAAGGTTAAACATTAAGTCAAACACTGCTTCGTAAGCCTCATCAGGCGTGCAGTTTTCTTTATCAACCTTATTAACGACTACAATAGGCTTTAAACCAGATTCAATTGCTTTTTGTAGTACAAAACGTGTTTGTGGCATTGGTCCTTCAAAGGCATCTACTAAAAGTAAAACACCATCGGCCATGTTCATTACACGCTCTACTTCTCCTCCAAAGTCACTGTGACCAGGAGTATCAATAATGTTAATTTTAGTTCCTTTATAATTAACCGAAACGTTTTTAGCCAAAATGGTTATTCCTCTTTCACGCTCTAAATCATTGTTATCCATGATTAGTTCTCCTGGTCTTTCATGATCGGCAAATAATTTACCTGCCATAATCATTTTATCTACCAAAGTTGTTTTTCCGTGATCAACGTGAGCAATAATAGCTATGTTTCTAATGTTTTCCATTTAAATAAAAAAAGGTGTTGTTATTGCCTGCAAAGGTAGACTTAATTATGAAGTATTTGTCACCTTTATGTTAAAAAAGGCGTAAAGAATGTAAATTTGACGTTCATGAATAAAAAATTCGTCATAAACCTAGGGTTATTGCTGCTACTAAATTTTTTAGTAAAGCCTTTTTATATCTTGGGAATTGATGGAGAAATTCAAAACAGAGTTGGTCAAGAAATTTACGGTCAGTATTTTTCACTTTTAGGTCTAACTTTTTTATTAAATATTATTCTTGATGTAGGTATTGTTAATTATAACACAAGAAATATTGCACAACATAATTTTCTTTTAACCAAATACTTTCCTTACATCATTGCGTTAAGATTAATTCTTTCTGCTTTTTTTGGAGTATCCGTTTTGTTAACATGGTGGTTTTTGGGTTATTCATTCGATACCTTTCATATGATTATGTGGTTAATCGCTAACCAGATAATTATGGGATTTATTCTTTATGTTCGTTCTAACCTAACGGGTTTACATTTATTTAAACAAGACAGTATTATTTCTGTTCTTGATCGCTTTTTGATGGTCGCTATATGCGCTGCACTACTGTGGGGAGGAATAACTAAAACTCCTTTTAAAATTGAGTGGCTAATTTATGCCCAAACAGTTGCTTATTTGGTTACGCTTGTACTTGCATTATACTTTTTAACTAAAAGTGCTAAACCAAAACTTTTTAAATACAGGCGAGCAGTTTCCATTAATATTTTAAAGCAAAGCCTACCCTATGCAGTTTTAATACTATTAATGGTAATTTATTACAGAATTGACAGTGTAATGATTGAACGAATGCTACCCGATGGTAAACTGCAAGCAGGAATTTATGCTAACGCTTTTCGTTTTTTTGAGGCAGGAAATAATATAGCCTCTTTGTTTGCCATAATCTTACTTCCTGTCTTTGCTAAGTTGATTAAGGAAAAACAAAAAGTAGATTCATTAGTTGTAACAGCATCAAAACTATTAATTCCGGGAGGTATTATAATTGTTATAATTAGCTTTTTTTATAGTTATGAACTTATGGGGGCTCGGTATGATAACTATGTTGATCAATCTGCACCTGTGTTTTCCTTATTGATGGCGTGTTTCTTTTTTGTTTCCTGCACCTATATATTTGGCACCTTACTTACAGCTAATGGAAGTTTAAAAATATTAAATAGAGTAGCTTTATCGGGAGCGATACTTAACGTAGTGCTTAATATTGTTTTAATTCCTTACTACAAAGCTTTTGGAGCAGCATTAGCAAGTTTAATTACCCAAGCTGTAACAGCTGTCATTCAACTATTCATAGCGTCAAAACTATTTAAGCTAAAGTTGAATATTAAACTAATGACATCATTAATGGTATTTTTAGCTTTAGTAGTAGCAGTTACCTTCACAACTAGAGTGTATGTTAGCTTTATCAACAGTTGGTGGTTAGAGGTGATTTTTATACTAATAGTTAGCGTTTTAGTACTTGTAAGCTTAGGCCTTATAAGAATAAATGATCTTAAAACACTAATTTTGTCATACAAAAGCAATAGAAATGAGTAGTGAGAAAGGAACAATAGTGCCTTTAGCATGGCCAAAAACTGGTGCTATTATTGAAGGAAAATGGTACGATACTCCCATGAAATGGGTGGGTATTGTTAAAAACGATATGTGGCCAGTTGGTCACGCTGCTTTATTACTAATTGATCATAGTAATGGAGAGGTACATTACATGGATTTTGGTAGATACCATACGCCTTATCAAAAAGGAAGAGTGAGAGATAAATTTACTGATCCAGACGTAACAGTTTATACTAAGGCCATTGTTAAGAATGATGTAGTAGTTAATATCAAAGAAATCTTTACAGAACTGTGTACTACTGTTGCTACTCACGGAGAAGGTTATTTAAAAGCTGGTGTAAAAGTTCTTCCATCATTCAATAAAGCTTTTAGCAAGGCTAAGTCTATGCAGAACAAAGGAGCTATTTATTATGGTCCAATAAAGGCTGGCGGAACCAATTGTTCTCGATTTGTTGCTCAAGTTGCTGCTGCTAGCGATGTTGGGCTTAGAAAAAAAATCATGCTTAAGTTACCTTACACGTTATCTCCAAGTCCATCAAGTAATTGTTACATCATTAATGATTATGGATATTATTACATTTTTAAAGATGGAGAGTTGATTAAAAAGAATAATAAAGTTAATCTCTTAAAACCTTCAAAGTAGTATGAAAAGAAAAGGAAGAGAGTTACCAGCAGACAAACATCAAAATGTTCCAGAGGGAGCAAAATGGTTAAGTGGACAAGGAGAGGGAACATGGTTTACTGTTACCAAAGAAAGCGGACTTAGCAATCATCAGTTTAGAGTAAGAAGAACATCTCCGCATGGAAATTTAGATTGTGACCGTATTTTTGAATTAGAAGATAAGTCTAAAGTATTTGATCCAACAAAAGAGTGGGACATTGCCCATGTTTCTCATTGTGCTATTGTTAGGGTAAAGCAAAACGATGAAATTATCGTTATGAAATATATTAAAGAATTTTAGTGTTACTTTTTTACTTCTTGTGCATTATAGTAAAAAAGGCATTTGGCAACTAGTATTAACATAGAAAAGGAAAACCAACTTATAAATAAAGCAAAAGAAGATAAACGCTTTTTTGCTCCCATTTATGAGCATTACTACACACCTATCTATATTTTTATTTTTAAAAAAGTTCGTAACGAAGAGTTGGCAGCTGATATTAGTAGCAAAACATTTTTAAAGGCAATTACCAACTTAGATAAGTATACCTATAAAGGGTTTCCGTTTTCCTCTTGGCTTTATAAAATAGCGATGAATGAGGTAAACATGCACTTTCGTAAACAAACCAAGAAACGATTTGTAGAAGTAAGAGACAGTGATTTAATTGAAATTGTGCAATACGTTGAGGTTAAAGAAAAAGATGTTCATAAAGAAGTACTAACTATTTTGGCTTCTTTACCACCTAAGCAAAGCGAAATTATTGATTTACGATTTTTTGAACAGTACTCCTTTAAAGAAATAGGCGAAATATTGTCCATTACAGAGGCAAATGCAAAAATGAAAGTGTATCGAATCTTAGATAAATTAAAAAAACTTTTAAATGAAAAGCAGGCCTGAATTGCCTGTATGAACCATTTTGTTTAACAACATGAAAGAGTATAAAATAAATAACGATAAACAACCTATTCCTCCAAAAGAGGTGATTAACCAAAAGAAAGATTTTGGCAGGCTTTTTCATGAATATGAAAAAATTACAAAAAGACCTAAAAAGCCTATCTATAAAAACAAAAAGTATTTCTTCTTTTTACTGCTAATCGCTTTACTGACGTATCTTATCGTAGAATTTGCTAAAAAATAGGTTTCTCTCCATTTACCGTTAACTCAATCGCTGTTACCGTTAACTCAACAGCTAGTACCACTCACTATATCCCAATATTTTGACATGAATTTTCACGTAAATTCAAATAAATCAAAAAACTAAAGGCCATGGGACTAAGCACTGTTATTGTAGACGATGAAATGAACGCAAGAGAAAACCTACATTTACTTATTCAAAGTTTTTGTCCGGAGTTAGAAGTAGTAGGATTAGCAGGAAGTGCTGATGAGGCGAAGATATTAATCAAACAATATAGTCCTGATGTGGTATTTTTAGATATTAACATGCCTCAAAAAAATGGATTTGATCTTCTAGAAGAGGTCGAAACTAAAAACTTCAATGTTGTTTTTACCACTGCGCATAGCGAATATGCATTGGAAGCATTTAAGGCAGATGCTATAGATTACATCCAAAAACCAATTGATATAGACGACCTAAGAAAGGCTACTGAAAAAGCCATGAGGTATAGTCCGTCTATGGATGATGATAGTTCAACAGCTAATAATCAAATTACTCCCGAGGATGAAATGGAGAAAATCTCTATTCCAACAAGAAGCGGTTATATTTTCATAGAGAATAAGGACATTGTGTACTTTAAGGCAAATGAAAATTATACTGAAATCATTCTTTCTTCAGGTAAAAAACTAATCAGTAGTAAAACGATTAAGCGTTACGAGGAAAAAATGAATGATAAAATCTTCTATCGTACGCATAAATCATTCATTATAAATAAACACAACCACATGGTTGAGGTATCTAGAAATGGAGGTAATTTAGTAATTATGTCTAACGGACATGAAATTCCAATTGCACGTAGAAGAGTAACTGATTTCTTAAAAGTTATTAATCGAAGAGCTTAATTTAGCCCTAAAAGTCCGTTTGAATTATATTTTATAATTGAATTATCGAGTAAAAACCGAATAACTTTTATTGTTTTTTGTTCATCAAATGGTGAGTTATAAACCAAGTCCTTGAGTGTAAATTTACCACTTGATAGTTTTTGTTTAATAAGTTCTGATATTTGTTCGAAATCAGCATTGTTAAGGGTTGTTCGTTTGTTTTCGATACATACATCACAAATACCACAATTCTTAAAGTCTGATTCATCAAAATAGCTTAGTAAAATCCTACTTCTACAAATATGCTTTGTTTCACAATAAGCAATCATTGTATTAATTTGATTTAAGGTAATGTCTTTACGATCCTTATAAGTTTCTTTTGAAAGCCTGATTGTTTTTTCATTTACTCGAGGAGCTAAAAAAGTAAGCAGTGGTGAATCATGAGAAGGCACATAATCAATCAACTCCAGCTTTGTTAATTTGGTTAAAATCTCATCAATTTCCTTGGTAGATTTTTGCGTTTCTTTGGCTAGGCTA
>Ga0208830_1000996_pt1 | contig 13136 bp, 11 predicted proteins | sample DeeseametaMP2634_FD_184169 | JGI IMG/M metagenome (GOLD analysis project Ga0208830, IMG submission 184169) | Marine microbial communities from the Deep Atlantic Ocean - MP2634 (SPAdes) | ecosystem: Environmental > Aquatic > Marine > Oceanic | place: Northeast of Antigua and Barbuda, North... | reverse complement strand
AAGCTCTCCTTACATTGAGACTCAAGGTTTGATAAGTTCTGCTAATTCTTTAAAAGGAATCTATATCTTTGGAGTAAATCCAGTTCTAGAAAAAAAAGTTTCAATTGTCAGTACTAAAATAATTAGTGGATCTTGGAATTCTATTGAAGAAGAAAAATATGGAATTATTATTGGAGACATACTTGCTTTTCAACTAGGAATCGGGGTTGGTGACATGGTGAATATACTAGTTCCAGATACAACTCTTAGTTTAGCCGGAATTCTTCCTAGAACAAAAAGGTTCAAAGTAACAGGTATTTTTAGAATAGGTGCACCAGAAATGGATCAATCCTTTGCATACATAAACATAACTAATGCTCAAAAATTACTAAGGATGAGTAATTCAGTCCATGGCATAAGAATAAAATATCAAGATTTATTTCAAGCTCGTCAACTTGTTTATCAGGACACTTATAGAATTAATGAAGTTCTTGGTACACAATTTAGCTCATCTAATTGGACAAACTCTTATGGGACTCTTTTCCAAGCTATAAAAATGGAGAAATTTCTAGTTTTTCTTCTTCTTTCTCTGGTTGTAGTAGTAGCAGTATTCAATATCGTTTCTTTATCTGTTATGACTATCAACGAAAAAAGAACACAAATAGCTATATTAATGACTCTAGGAGCTAGTAGATCATTCATTCAAAGGATATTTATCTACTTCGGAAGTTTAATTGGATTAGCTGGTACTTGTTTAGGCTTAATAATTGGTTTAGTTCTAACTTATTTTCTGGGACCAATAATAAATTTCATAGAGGATTTATTAGACATTAGATTTTTAGAAGTTTATTTTATTAATTATTTTCCTACAGACTTTAGATTAATCTGGATAGTTATTATCTGTTTAACTGCCCTATTTTTAACTGTTATATCAAGTTTTTACCCTTCAAGATTGGCATCTAAAATCAATCCAGCAGAAGTTCTTAGATATGAATAAACCTATATTTAAATGTTCTGATATCTCGAAGACCTTTACCCAGGGTAAAAATAAGGTAGAAGTTTTAAAAGGGATTAATTTTTCTCTAGATAAATCTTCTAGAGTGGCAATCATCGGTCCTTCCGGTTCAGGCAAAACTACTTTTTTGAATATCCTTACTGGACTAGATACTCCTTCTGAGGGTAAGGTTTTTTACAATAATGAAGACCTTAATAAATTGGATGAAAAACAGAAAGCTATAATGAGGAACAAGGAAATTGGATTCGTCTATCAATTTCATCATTTACTTCCTGAATTTACCGCTATTGAAAATATTGCGTTACCAATACTTATCGGAGGTTTAACTAAAAATAAAGCTTATGCAAAAAGTTTAGATTTACTAAAGAGAGTTAACTTAGAAAATAGAGCCAATCACAAACCTTCTGAATTATCTGGAGGCGAGCGACAAAGAGTTGCAGTTGCCAGATCTTTATCTAACTCTCCTGCCTGTTTAATTATGGACGAACCGACTGGAGATTTAGATTCTAATAATGCTCGATTGATATCTGATGTCATTTTAGAATTGGTAGAAGAATTTAAAATAAGTTTGGTTATTGCAACTCACGATACTTCTTTATCTAGGAGAATGGATAAAACATTTGAATTAGAGATAAATTAATGGAAAAAGTAGATTCATTAAATAGACCAAAACCTTCTGATTTAAAAATTTACGGAAGACTTTTGTCTTACGTAGTTCCTTATCTTCCACTTTTCTTAATAAGCATATTAGGGTTCGGTATATTTGCTGGATCCCAAGTTGCTTTAGCTGAATGGCTTAAAAGGGTAATTGATTATGTTGATAGTCCCACAGATGATATGAGGCTTATTTGGCCCCTCTTATTAATTTTAATAGCTTTAATCAGAGGCGCTAGTTTTTTTATCGGAAATTATCTCTTAGCATCAATTTCAAATAGATTAGTCCATGAATTGAGAACTGACCTTTTTAATAAAATACCAGTTTTACCTAGTTCATTTTTTGACACAAGAAGCTCAGGTCACTTAGTCTCAAGAATTACTTTTAATGTAATGCAGGTAACAGGAGCTGCTACGAATGCATTAAAAATACTTATAAGGGAGGGGCTTCTGGTAATCGGGCTTGTAGCATATTTAATGTTTCTAAATTTTCAATTAGCTTCAATTTTCTTTGTTGCTGCACCCTTTATTGCAATAGTTGTGGGGTATGCTGGAAGAAGATTAAGAAAGATAAGTGACAGAATTCAAACTGCTATGGGAGATGTTACTCACGTTGCTTCTGAAACAATTAGCGCTTACAAGGAAGTTAAGGCGTTTGGCGGCAAACAATATGAGGTAGATAGATTTTTAAAGGCCAGTGATAACAACAGGAAACAAAACCTTAAGCTAGAAGCAACAAATGCCATTGCCTCTCCTTTAGTACAATTTCTGGTTTCTGCTTCTTTAGCTTTAATAACTTGGTTAGCCCTTGATCCAACAGTTCTATCATCTATGACTCCAGGTGGATTTGTAGCTTTTTTTGGAGCTGCGGGCATGTTAGCTAAACCTGTAAGACAATTATCAGAAATTAACAGCCAAATTCAAAAAGGCTTAGCTGCAGCAAGTGATATATTTGAACAGCTAGATGAAGAACCTGAAAAAAATGAAGGCATCTATGAAACCAATGAGATTCAGGGCTCGATTGAATTTAAGGATTTGTCTTTTTCTTATAATTCAGGATCTCCTGAAGTTCTCAAAAAAATTAATCTCGTGATAAACCCTGGTGAAACTGTTGCTTTTGTTGGTAGATCGGGAGCGGGAAAAACTTCTTTGGTCAATCTAATTCCAAGATTTTATGGAAATTTTAAAGGAGAAATAAATATAGATGGAATTTCTGTAGAAGATTATGAAATAAACAACCTAAGGTCTCATATATCTTTGGTAGGTCAGAATGTAACTTTGTTTAATGACACAATTAATAAAAATGTAAGTTATGGAGCAATAGAAGAAAATTTTGAAGATATTCAATCTGCTTCAAAAAAAGCTCACGCTGATGAGTTTATACGAGCCATGCCAGATGGTTACGAAACCATAGTTGGAGATGATGGAGTACTTTTATCAGGTGGCCAAAGGCAAAGAATAGCAATAGCAAGAGCTATACTAAAAAATTCTCCGATATTAATTTTAGATGAAGCCACCTCAGCGTTAGATTCTGAATCTGAGGAGTACATCCAAGAAGCCATGTCAGAACTTACCAAAGGTAGAACAACTTTGGTAATAGCTCACAGACTATCAACAATTGAAAATGCTGACAAAATAGTCGTGTTGGACCAAGGAAAAATTGTAGAGCAAGGTCATCACAAGGAACTTTTAAGTAAAGGAAAGCTTTATGCTCATCTTCACGCAAAACAATTTAAAGATGATGTTATTTCAGAGGAAATACAAGTTTCTCAAGATTTAGAAAAATTCGACTTAGTTTCACTTCCTAAATCACAAGATCGTACTTCCTATCTAGAGAAAGCATGGTACAAGAAGAGTTCCTGGTTGTGGATCCTTTGGCCACTCTCTTTGATAACCAAAAAGATATCTGAAAAAAGATTAAAGAAATTCTTGTCAGGTAAAACAAAACCCTGGAAACCAGATATACCAGTTATTGTTGTAGGAAATATCGTAGCAGGAGGAACAGGGAAAACACCTTTTGTAATTTGGCTAGCTAAGAAACTTACTAACTTAGGCTATAAGCCTGGAGTAATTAGCAGAGGTTATGGAGGAAAAGCAAAGAAATATCCTTTAGTACTAGATGAATCAACTAAGGTGAAAATGTCTGGAGATGAGCCAAGATTGATCTTTCATAATGCCAAGGTGCCTGTGTATGTGTCCCCCAACAGAGTTCAAGCAGCGAAAAGGATGGTTGAAGATACGGAATGCGATGTAATTATTAGTGATGATGGTTTACAACACTATGCCTTAGGTAGAGATGTGGAAATAGTAATTTTTGATGGTAGTAGAGGAGTTGGAAATAAACTTTGTTTACCCGCTGGACCTTTGAGGGAACCTATAGAAAGAATTGATTCGGTTGATTTTATAGTGAGTTCTCATACTACATTGTTAGAACAGGGCATAAAAGAAAATGTAATTATGAAATTTAAAGCTACTGAATGGGAAAGATTGTCAGATAAAAAAAGAGTTTCCTTAGACTCTTGGCCTTTAGGGCGAATAGTTCATGGTGTAGCTGGAATAGGAAATCCATCAAAATTTTTTATTACTCTTAAAGAGCTTGGTTTTGAAGTAATTGAACATTCTTTTCCCGATCATTATCAATTTATGGAAGAAGATCTTACTTTTTCTTACCAACTTCCTATAGTTATGACAGAAAAAGATGCTGCTAGGTGTCGTAAAATAATAAACAAGAATATTTGGGTTTTAAAAATTGAAGCAAATTTACCGGAAAAATTTGCTCTTCAGATAGCTAACGAAATGAAAGAAAAAAAACAATGACTAATATCGATCCTAAATTGATGGAGATTCTAGTCTGTCCTGTGTCAAAAAAATCTTTAATACAAAAAGGCGAAGAGCTCTTCTGCAAGGAAAGTAAATTAGCCTATCCAATAAGAGATGGAATTCCAATAATGTTGCCAGAGGAGGCTAGGGAATTAGAAGAACACGAGTTAAAGGATTAATGTCTTTTTATGTAATTATTCCTGCCAGATATTCTTCAAGTAGGTTACCTGGCAAACCGTTAATGGATTTAGGTGGTAAGCCACTGATTCAAAGAGTCTATGAGGTTGCAAAAAAAAGTGATGCAAAAGGAGTAATCGTAGCAACTGATCATGAAGACATTATAAATTGTTGTGATTCTTTTGGAGCTTCCACGGTTAGTACAAGCACAACTCATCTGACCGGAACAGACAGAATAGCTGAAACTGTAGAAAAAATAGGATTGAGTGAAGATTCAGTAGTAGTCAATTTACAAGGTGATGAACCTTTTCTAGATTTCCATGATATAAATAATCTATTTGAATTCTATATAGGTAATAAAAAATTTGATGTATGTACTTTGTATTCTCAATTTACTAACCAAGAAGAACAAGGTGACCCAAATTTAGTTAAAATTTGGGTAGATAAACAAGGTTACGTTAAAGGGTTTTCTAGGAAACAAGACTATTTGGAAAATAACCATTTAGTAAAGGGAAGGCATATTGGAATATACATTTATGAAGTAGGATTCATCAAACAGTTTATAAAATGGGATCAAACTGTGAATGAGCAAAAAGAGAATCTAGAACAATTAAGAGCGCTAGACAAAAACAAGGCAATAGGTGCCAGGGAATCGATATCCAAGGTTCACATAGGTATAGATACTGAAGAAGATTTAACTAAAGCACGATCTTTACTTCTCAATGATTGATATAAAAAGAAACCATTCTCTTAAAAAACATAATAGTTTTTTATTTAGTTATAAGGCTCAATTTTTTTGTGAAGTACATTCTGAAGAAGAAAGTCATGAATTTATAAATTTCTGCTTAAAAAAGAACTTGCCAATTAATATCCTGGGTGAAGGTACTAACGTGGTAATCACTAAGGACATTAAAGGGGGAGTTATAAAAATTTCAATTCCAGGAAAAAAAATAATTGGTGATGAAATTACTATTGGAGCTGGAGAAAATTGGCACGAAACTGTTCTTTGGTCACTTCAGAATAGTTTGTATGGACTCGAAAATTTAACTTTAATTCCTGGGACAGCTGGTGCGGCACCTGTCCAAAATATTGGTGCCTATGGTGAAGAGATAAGCTCAAGATTAATATGTTTAGAAGCTATCAACACAAAGAGTAATGAGTTAATTTCAATCAAAAATGATGAATGTGATTTTAGTTACAGGGATAGTAAATTTAGAAAAGACAATGATCTAATGATTGTCTCCATTAAGCTTGGGTTAACAAAAGAAGCCAACACTAATACAACCTACAAGTCCTTAAATCAATTTCTTATTAATGATGATATAGATCCCACTAAGGCCACTCCCAATCAAGTGTGTAGAGCAGTAAATTCTATAAGAACCAAAATACTTCCTAACCACAAGAAAGAACCAAATGTTGGTAGTTTTTTTAAGAATCTGGTTTTAAATGAAGAGGCTTTTGAAGACTTAAATAAAAAATTAAATGATGTCCCTTTTTATAAAGACTCAAACAGTTCTAGGTTTAAAGTACCTGTAGCGTTTTTAATTGAAAAGGCTGGTTGGAAAGGAAAAAGAATTGGAAAAGTAAGAGTGTCTGAAAAGCATGCATTAATTTTGATAGCAGAAGAGTCTACAAGCGAAGATCTAATAAATTTTTCATCGTTAATGGTAAACGATATTAGTAAGAAACTTGGAGTAGATTTAGAAATAGAACCTAGTATTTTTTGAGATGTCTATTTTCTTTACAGTTGCAATTCTTCATTTCTTCGCTGTAGTCAGTCCAGGTCCAGATTTTGTACTAATAAGTAGACAGTGTTTAAGGTATGGAAGAAAGGTTGCTCTTTGGACTAGCTTTGGGATAGCTATAGGTATTTTGTTTCATGTAGCTTTATCCTTGACCGGGCTGACTATTCTTATTCAAAACCAACCCACTATTTTTTGGTTTCTTAAATTGTTGGCTTCACTCTATATTGGTTATTTAGGAATTATTTCCCTGATATCCAAAGGTTCAAACTATTTAGAAAGCAAAATTCCAAATCCTGACAAAAGAGAATTAAAATCTATCACAACTGGATTTTTAACAAATGTTCTTAATCCAAAAGCACTTATTTTCTTTATTACTGTTTTTACTTTAGTTATAGATCCAGACATGACAAGAATACTTAAGATTTCTTTGGGTATTTATATGTCTGTCGCTACTTACATTTGGTTTGCTTTTTTAAGCATTTTATTAACAAATCAAAATGCTACTAAGAGATTTAAAAAATTGATTCCTTGGGTAGAGAAGGTCACAGGTTTATTATTATTACTTATTGCACTTCAAATCCTTTTACAGCAAGATCTTCTAACTACTTAATTAGTAATTAAATTGGAAGAAACTAATCCAGCGTCAATTCTTCAACAAATTTCTAAATTTGAAGAAGAGAAATTCCCTCCAGTTCATTTATGGAATCCTCCTCTTTGTGAGAATGTAGAGATGAAAATAGATCGAAATGGTAGATGGTACTTCATGAACTCACCTATTGGCCGAGAAAGAATGGTGAAATTATTTAGTAAAGTTTTAAGACTAGATAAAGACGGAGAGTACTATCTTGTAACTCCAGTCGAAAAAATAAGAATAGAAGTTGAGGAAAGGCCCTTCGTAATAATTGATTACCAGTTGTCCTATGAAGAAGGAGAACAAGTTATAAGCTTTGAAACAAACATAGGTGATGTATTTACGTTGGATGGAAATCATCCAATCCAAGTTGAAATAAATCCTAAGACAGGAGAACCTAAGCCTTATGTATTAGTGAGATCTAACTTAGAAGGTTTAATTTCTAGAAATATTTACTATAAATTAATAGAAATATCTGAGCTCAAGAAAATAGCAACTAAGGAAGTACTTGTTCTAAGAAGCCATAAGAAAGACTTTGAAATAGGTTATCTATAGGCATAAAAAAACAGAGCCAAAGCTCTGTTTAGTTCGAGTTCGAAAGTGTCTAAACTTGAGATTCTTGTTTAGCTCCTCGATAAATTTCTCTTTTTATCTTGGTGGCCTAAAAGGTTTTTTGCTAGCCTTCCTTTTAGAGCTTTCGCCTTTCGTTCTCTAACTAATTTTTCTCTCCTTTTCTTCGTCTCGAGTTGTTTCTAGGTCCGAAAAATTAGTGCGTTTATTATAACAATTCTTTTACGTAAAGAAACAAACTTTTTAGCTATTTTTTACATATTTGGATAGTTAGGACCTCCTGTCCCTTCAGGTGTTACCCAGTTTATATTCTGTGCTGGATCTTTGATGTCACAAGTTTTGCAATGAACACAATTCTGGGCGTTTATTTGGAACTTTTTTTGTCCTTCTTCTTCAATTATTTCGTATACACCGGCAGGACAGTATCTTTGTGCAGGTTCATCATAAAGAGGAAGGTTTTGATCAATAGGTATGGTTTCATCTTCAAGAACTAAGTGACAAGGCTGATCTTCAGCATGATTAGTGTTGGATAAAAAAACAGAGGAAAGTACATCAAAAGAAATTGTGCCATCTGGTTTTGGATAAGGTATTTTTGGCATTTTATTTGCTTCTTTAAGACAAGCATGGTCAGGTTTTTGTGCTCTTAAGGTGAAAGGGAGTTTTCCTCTAAATAAGAGTTGGTCTATACCTGCGAGTAAAACTCCTAGATGAGGTCCAAATTTATGTAATAAAGGGTTCCAATTTCGAGCTAAATGTAATTCATTGTGAATCCAAGAAGAAGAAAATTTTTCTTCATAGGACTCAAGATTGGGTTCGCTTTCGTTGTTTACAAAAGATTCAAAAATAGATTCGGCTGCAATCATTCCTGATTTCATAGCAGTATGTGTTCCCTTGATTTTTGGAAAATTTAAAGTACCGGCGTTATCACCTGTCAGCAAACCTCCTGGAAAATCCATTTTTGGCAGAGATTGAAAACCTCCCTTGATCAAGGCTCTTGCTCCGTAAGAAACTCTTTTACCTCCTTCTAGGTATTTGATTATGGACGACTGGTGTTTCCATTGTTGAAATTCATCATAAGGATTTAAATGTGGATTTTTATAATCTAAAGGTACTACGTATCCAATATAGGCCTGGTTATTTTCACCATGATAAAAATAGGAACCAGACACAGTACCTTTTGCAGGCCATCCTAAAGTATGGATTACTAGACCTTCTTCGTGTAATTCAGGCTTTAGATCCCACACTTCTTTAAAACCTATTCCATAGTGCTGAGGATCTTTTCCTTGATCTAGTTCATATTTCTTAATAATTTGTTTACCTAAATGTCCTCTACATCCCTCAGCTAGAACTGTAAATTTTGCTTTTAATTCAACCCCAGGTTCATATCCCAGTTTTTTTTCTCCGTTAGAATCTACCCCCATATCTCCTGTAATGATGCCAGTAACTTTATCATTATTGAAAATTAATTCTGAAGCTGGAAACCCAGGAAAAATATCTACATCTAAACTTTCAGCGTATTCTGCTAACCATCTACATAAATTACTAAGACTTATAATGTAATTACCATGATTCTTAAAAGAAGGAGCAAAAGGTAGGGGTATAGGTATGGTAATGGACTCTGTAAGTAAATATCTAACTGAATCTTTGGTAACTTGAGTCTTTAGAGGTGCTCCCTTTTCTTTCCAGTCAGGAATGAGCTCATTCAAAGCTTTAGGATCTATAACATTACCTGAAAGTATATGAGCTCCAACTTCAGATCCTTTTTCAACTAAGCATACGGATATATCAGATTGGTGCTCAGAAGCAAGCTGCTTAAGTTTTATAGCTGTAGACAAACCTGAAGGTCCTGCACCAACAATCACTACATCATATTTCATTGATTCTCTTTGTGTTTCTTCCATAATTATCTTTTATTTGTATGCAAGATTAAGCAGATATAAAATAGCCGCTCTATTTTTCTACCATTATAAAGGATTTGTATATATGAAGGTTCTCGTCCCAATAAAGCGTGTTATTGATTTTAACGTTAAAGTTAGAGCAAAATCAGATGAAACAGGCCCTGATTTAACTAATGTGAAGATGGCTATTAATCCTTTCTGTGAGATAGCAGTAGAAGAAGCTATCAGATTAAAGGAAGCTGGAACTGCTCAGGAAGTTATTGCAATTTCAATCGGTACTAATGCCTGTAAGGAACAATTAAGAACTGCTTTGGCTTTAGGTGCTGACAGGGCAATCTTAGTGGAAACTGAAATAGAAGTTGAACCCTTAGGGGTTGCCAAGTTATTAAAAGCAGTTGTAGAAAGGGAACAGCCTGAGTTGATAATATTGGGAAAACAAGCCATAGATGATGATTCTAATCAAACAGGTCAAATGTTAGCTTCTCTTCTGTCTTATCCTCAAGGTACTTTTGCTTCTAAAATTAAAATAGAAAAAGGAAAAATCAACGTAACTAGAGAAGTAGATGGCGGTTTACAGACTGTTTCTCTTGATCTACCAGCCGTAGTAACTACTGATTTAAGGTTAAATGAACCCAGATATGCTTCTTTACCCAACATAATGAAAGCTAAGAAAAAACCTTTCGACACTTTAACTCCAGAAGAGCTAAATGTTGATGCTTCTCCTAGGATAGAAATACTTAAAGTCTCTCCTCCACCAGAAAGACCTACTGGAATAATAGTTAACAGTGTTGATGAGTTAATTGACAAACTAAAGAACGAAGCTAAGGTGATTTCATGAGTATTTTAGTGATAGCAGAACATGATAATGATGAATTAAAAGGAGCTACTCTTAATACAATCACCGCTGCAAAGGAGATAGGCCCAGACATAGAATTATTAGTAGTGGGCTTTTCTTGCGATGCTGTGGTGGAGAAAGCTTGTTTGATTCCAGGAATTAGTAAAGTTCTAGTCGCGGACAAAGAAACTTATAAGAACTTTTTGGCGGAGAATATAGGGTCTTTAGTTGCTGAAATAGGGTCTGATCATTCGCACATTCTTGCTTCTGCTACCAGTAATGGAAAAAACTTCATGCCTAGAGTTGCTGCACTCTTAGACGTTGCTCAAATTTCTGAAATAATTTCTGTTTTGTCTGAAGATACATTTGAACGTCCTATTTACGCAGGAAATTGTATAGCTACAGTCAAAAGCTCTGATTCCATTAAAGTTATTACTGTAAGAGCAACAGGGTTTGATGATTGTGAATCTGAAGGCGGCTCGGCCCCGCGGGAAAATCTTGATCAAGATACTAATCTCGGTATTTCAGCTTTTGTTAGTGAAGAACTAGCAAAGTCCGACCGACCAGAACTTACTTCAGCTGATGTTGTCATCTCTGGAGGTAGAGGAATGCAGAGTGGTGAAAACTTTAGATTGCTCGAAGGGATAGCTGATAAATTAGGAGCTGCTATTGGAGCTTCTAGAGCAGCTGTGGATTCAGGTTTTGTTCCTAATGATATGCAGGTGGGCCAAACAGGTAAGATAGTTGCACCTAATCTCTATATCGCAGTAGGAATTTCTGGCGCCATTCAACATTTGGCAGGAATGAAAGATAGCAAAGTTATTGTAGCTATTAATAAAGATGCGGATGCACCAATTTTTCAGGTAGCAGATTATGGTTTAGTTGCTGATCTATTTGATGCTTTGCCAGAGCTGGAATCTAAGCTCTAGTCTTCCGGTTCAGGATTACCCCAGTTTCCATGTGGTTAGTAAAAGGGAATTGATCAAAAAAAGCAGCCTTATCAACTTTGTATGCTGATAACAGATCTCGGATATTAGATTTTAAAGATTGAAAACCACACGATAAGTATATTATTTCTTTAAAATTTACTTCTTTTATTAGATCTAAAGTGCGTGAATCTAGGCCAGGTCTTGGAGGGTCTAGAAATAATGTATCTATATTATAATCTTCAAGGTTTACATGTTTAAGTCTTCTAAATTCTCTGTTTCCTTTTAATGCTTCTAAAGTTTCAACCCCTGACATTCTTCCAAAAGAAACATTAGAAATGCAATTATCTTTCAAGTTTACTTGCAAGGCTTTAGTGCTGAGTCTACTATTTTCTGTACATAGAACCTTAGAAAACTTTTTAGAGAGGAGGACTGTAAATGTTCCTAAGCCGCAGTGAAGTTCAACTAAGTCAGATTTTAAACTCGTATTATTATCTACCCAAGAAAGCATTTGGTCACATATGTAGGGGTTAGGTTGGCTGAAACAATGTTCGTATAATTTAATTTGAAACTTGTCTCCATTGGCATCATAAGTTTCAATTACATAGTCTCTTCCAATTACTAATTTTTGGTTTTTACTTCTACCAATAACTGAAGTTTTAATCCTTTTACTTAATTTTTGTGCCTCATCAATCCAATTAGAGTCTAGAAACTTATGGTAGATTAAAGAGATGAAACCTTCGCCTTTTCTTGAGACCTGCATTTCTACTTGAAATAATTTGTCTTTCAAGACATTGCTCAGAAAAATCTGTTGTTTTAGATGTCTTATAAATTTGTTAATACTTTGATCACAAATATCAAGCTGTTCAATTAAAATTTTTTTACCATTTTTGACCATGGTAAGTTCAACTGAATTCTTAGAGATAACTCCAAATTCTGCCCTGGTTCTAAAATTAGATGAAGGCGATTGGAAAAATTCTAACTCATCCGTGTAGGTAGTAAAAAATAATAAAAAATCACGTTTCTTTTTATCAAATTGAATAAGATATTCGTCTTTTTTCTTATTCAAGATTGGTACTTAGATATTTTCTGGTAATACTAATTTCCTCATTTCTATCTATTGAGATTCTTTCTACCTGCTCTAAAGAGATTTTTCCAAGTCCAAAATATTTACTTTCAGGGTGAGAGAAATACCATCCACTAATAGATGCTGCTGGAAGCATGGCAAAATTCTCTGTTAAGGACATACCTGTATTCTTTTCTGCTTTTAACAAAGAAAAAAGTTTAACTTTTTCTGAATGGTCTGGACAAGCAGGATAGCCAGGAGCAGGTCTAATTCCAATATACTTCTCTTTAATAAGTTCTTGGTTATCCAGATTTTCATTTTTTGAATATCCCCATAATTCTTTTCTTACTTTTTTATGAACATATTCAGCTAATGATTCAGTTAGCCTATCTGCCAAAGCCTTAAGCATTATGGAAGAGTAATCATCATTATTTTCTTCATATTTTTTACAGGCTTCTGCTACACCAATTCCGGCGGTAACAGCAAAAGCACCTATATAATCTTTGACATCTAAATGACCAGGAGCTATAAAATCTGATAAAGAAAGGTTTGGTCGTTCTTTTCCTTGGTATTTCTGCTGTCTTGGGAAGCTTAAGCTTGTAGTTACTTCTGTTCTTTTTTCATTTTTAAAAACTTTTACTAAATTATTTTCAGCTTGATAAGCCGGCCAAAATCCTAGGACAGTTTTATTGGCTATTACTTGCGATTCTTCAAGGTCATCGAGCATAAGATTTGCTTCCTTGAATAGTTGAGAAGCAGCTTCTCCCACCACTGAGTCTGTTAATATTTTAGGATATCTTCCAGCTAAGTCCCAAGATTT
>Ga0208830_1000994_pt1 | contig 13169 bp, 17 predicted proteins | sample DeeseametaMP2634_FD_184169 | JGI IMG/M metagenome (GOLD analysis project Ga0208830, IMG submission 184169) | Marine microbial communities from the Deep Atlantic Ocean - MP2634 (SPAdes) | ecosystem: Environmental > Aquatic > Marine > Oceanic | place: Northeast of Antigua and Barbuda, North... | reverse complement strand
GGCTTTTTCTTGTGGGTAATCATCCATGGTTCAATGGCCATTTCAGGGCGCAGGATGGTAATCCCTAAGGCCGCAATGTTTTTAAGGTTTTCTTGTGATTCATAGCGGTGCGGCAGATACACAATGTTCTGATCGGGGAAGGTGTTCTTCACGGTTTTAATCAGCTTAAGGTATTTTTCAGCGGTTGTGATGTTGTGTTCCACAAAGCAGGTACCGATAAACCATAGTTCGTTGGTTGTTCTAAATTCATCAAGGTGCTGTTTAATACGGCCAAAGTCGTTTATAACAACAGTGTCTTGCTGAGGGGGTGTAATATCTTCAAAAATTGTGAAAAACGTTACTTTTTCTGGGGTGTTGGATCGCAGCGGCGTTAGGAGTTCAAGGGTTTTACCAACCCAATCATTCTTTGAAAAACGCGTGGTTTTCTTCCCTGTAAGTTTAGCATCAGGGTTATGGCGTAGCGGTACAACCACATGAGGGATTGATGTGCCCTCATCAAGCAATACATACTCATTCACGCCATTAAACTTTTGTGCCGTTGCCATAAAGTGGCGATGCGGGCGTGAAAGGTAATTACCAGTGCCAATAACCTTAAGAGGGCTGGCGCACTGCTCGGCCAAGAAGGCTTTAAGGCGTTTGTTGAATGACCAAGCCGAAAATATCTTAGAATAGCTCACCTTTAGTTTGCCTTTAAAAGTGCGCTTTTTGCCAGGCTCAATCCAGTAATTAGGGTAGGGAATAAACTCAAGGTGGCCCCAGTCGATAGGGTTTACTGTGGCTTTAAGTTGCTGAATTTGAATGCCAAAGGGTTTGTTGAAAATAAGCACCGCACAGGTGTTTTTATCAAGGCTAAACTTGCTGCAATATTCAAGTGCAATGATGTATTGCATCGGGTGTGAAACCGTAAAAATATGCTCAATTTTAGGGTGCATTCAGAGGGGTGTCCCTTTTTATTATGGGTCATACTACCACAACTCTTCAGTATCGTAGATGATATCGCATGGCGTAGCACAACTTTTTATGTGCTACCATGTGGATATGACACATACAAAACAAAACCTCCCCACCAAGGTATGCCCCGTATGTGGGCGGCCTTTTACGTGGCGCAAAAAATGGGCTGATGTTTGGGATGAGGTGAAGTATTGCTCAGAGCGTTGCCGCCGCCGTAAAGACCAAGCCGCAGACCAATCATCAGAATAAAATTAGACCAATAACTAAAGCTTCACACCTGCGATTAGCATGAGCAACGGTGTATTTTCTTTGCGGTTGTCAGTATCGGTAGCCGGGCGAAACATATCAGCGCCGTACATATGCAGGCCGTTTGCTTTCAAGGCGCTTTGATAGTCCTCAATGGTATGGAAATACAAAACATCTTCTGATGGTTTGCCATCTAGGTCCATCGTGCCTGAAAGGCGCTTCCCATCGATATTGCAGTTCTCATAAAAGGCAGCCCATTGCTCAATAGCTTCAGGGTTGGTGGTAATGAGGCAAAAGCTACCGCCTTTTTGTAAAACACGGCCTAGTTCTGCTGCGGCTTTTTCTAAGTCTTCGAGTAAATGAAAAACCAGAACTGAAAAGACACCGTCAAACGCACCGTCTTGCTGCGGCAGCTGATAGGCGTTGCCCTCAGTAAAGGTAATGCTGTCGCCTGTGTAGCGTTCATTTGCACGGGCAATAAGGTAAGGTGAGGGGTCAACACCCTCGTACGTTTTATAGCCTAATAGCTTTTGGCTACATATGCCTTGGCCGCAGCCAAGGTCCAGCACGTGTTTTGCGCCATAAACGTTAAGCCATGTGTTTAGGCGTGGATAAATGTCTTTATCGCGCTGGGTTTGCCCTGGCTTTTCAATGGCATCAATCCACGTTTGGGCTGTGGTTTGGTCAAAGGTTTTATCGTCCATTATTCAGTCCCTAGTTTAATAAGGGCATCAAGCAGGACGTTTGAGCCTTTTTCAATATCATCCCAGCGGCTCCACTCTTCAGGTGAGTGGCTTACGCCATTCACACTTGGCACAAACAGCATGCCCGTAGGGGTGATTTGCGTAAAGAACTGCGCATCGTGCCCTGCGCCTGATGGCATGGTAAGGCGCTTGTAGCCACGTTTATCAGTCAGCTCTTCCAGCATTTTAATCATGCTGTCATCACACAGTTGTGGGTCAAGCCAGCTCAGTTCTTCGTATTCAAACATCAGGTCATGGCGACGGGCAATGGCCGAAAGGGCCTTGCGGCATGAGGTTGCAATGTTTTGCATGACGTCTGCGTCCATATCGCGGCCAACGATTGTAAACTCAGCCTCACCGGGGACGGTGTGGGGGAAGCCAGGCTTAAGCTCAACCCGGCCGATGGTAATACGGGTAAGGTCCGTGCCGTCTTCGTCAATAATACGCGGGATTTGGTGTGCAAAGTCAGCTAGCCCCACAAAGGCATCTTTACGCAAGTGCATAGGCGCTGTGCCTGAATGATCCGCACGGCCTTTGAGGCGCACTGACCAGTTGAAAACACCTGCAATGCCCGTTACAACGCCAACTTCTTTACGCTCAGCTTCAAGCACGGGGCCTTGCTCAATATGAATTTCAAGGAAGGCCTTAAGTTTTGTAGGGTCAAGGCGGGCATGTAGCGCTTGCATTGGGTCAAGGCCAGCTTCACGCATAGCATCGGTAAGTTTTTCACCTTCAGCTGATCGGGCTTGCTGAATCCAATCAAGGGTAATTTCACCCGACAGTGCCTGTGCACCGAACATACCGCCAAAGCGGCCTTCTTCATCTTGGGTGCCAATCACTTCAATGGCGCAGTTAAGCTTGGTGTTATTTTCTTTGAGGGTACGCATGCACTCAAGGCCAACCATAACCCCCAGCGTGCCATCAAAAATGCCGCCCTCAGGCACAGAATCAAGGTGTGAGCCCATCACAATAGTCGGTAGGTCTTCAGCGCCGTAGCGGCCAATAACGTTGCCTGCACCGTCCATGCGCGCAGTAAAGCCTTCTGCTTCTAGCTTTTCCATAAACCATTTACGTGAGGCCATATCGTCAGGGGTAAAGGCTTGGCGTGTCACGCCGCTGCCGCCTTTAACAGCGCCGAACTTTGCAAGTTCTAGCAGGTCATGTTCAATACGTTTAATGTTGATGTTTAGCATGGGCTAACCTCTGTTTATAAAAAAGCCCCCATGGCAGAGGGCTTTATTGAAAGTGGGTTGAATTAGCGTTTTTGCACAAATTCGGTACGCAGTACAAGGCCTTTAATGCCTTCGTATTTGCAGTCAATTTCTTCTGGGTTGTCGGTCAGGCGGATAGACTTAATCACCGTGCCGCGCTTAAGGGTTTGGCCAGCACCTTTTACAGGTAGGTCTTTTACAAGAGCAACCTGGTCACCGTCTTGTAGCTCGTTGCCTTGGGCATCGAAGGCTTTTACAGTGTTGCGTTCGGCGTGCAGTTTATCAAACTGCGATTGTGGCATCCAATCGCCGGTTACATCATCAAATACGTATTCTTCGTTGCTCATGAGCTTACTCCTTATGTTATGAGCGAAGCTTAGCAAGTTTAAGCATGAGTGGGTATAAAAAAAGCCCCCACCATAAAGGAGGGGGCTTTTCATTTCGTGATTAGTCGAGCAAACCTCGAAGGTCAGCGAAGACGTAAAAGTCTTCAATCCAAAGGTTGGCATCGGGGTGGCCAAGGTCGCTGGCCAAATGCGCCACAATGGCAAACTTGTAGGCGTAGTCATCCACGTACTCTGCAACGCAGCGGCCACCGGTGTGGCTGTGCAGGTGCTGCTGACTTTCGCGGGTTTGATTGGCCCATTCTTCAAGCTCTTTGACCAGCCGTGCTTCAAGCGCACGGTAGGCGGCAAGGTCACTCATTAAGGTTAGTCCTTTTTATCGTCGCCGCTATCGTTGCCTTTGGGGGCATTGATGGCACGGGCAAGGCCAAGCATTTGCTCGGCTGCCGTTTCGGCATAGCCCATGCTGACATCGGTACTGATAGTCAGGCCAGGGCGCAGGAGGGGCGAACCCACCGTAATCGTTACGGTGTTGTTCTTGGCTTTTTTGTCGGACATTGAAATGTTCTTTCAGAAGTAAGAAGAAAACAAAGAAAGAAAAATTAAAGAAGATATATAAAGTCGTGAGGCATTAAAGCTTTTAAGGGCTGGTTTTGCAAGCTTAATTAAGCTACGTCCAGGGCAGTTGCTTCATTGATTCTGTCATATGGTCTACAAATAAGCGTACACGGCTGGCAAGGTAGCGTTTGTGAGGGAAGATGGCATAAAGGTTGCGCGCTGGGTGGATGGTATATTCGGGTAGTAAACGCACCAAATCACCACTGGCAAGGGCACCGTGGCAGCTAAAAATTGGTAGAATAGTGATGCCAAGGCCTGCCTTAGCTGCTTCTAGCATAATATCGGCATGGTTGGCCTTTAAGGTTTGCTTAAGTTCGACTTGCCCCGTTGTGCCATCAGGCCCTTTGTATGACCAAGTGTTTTGTGCATGGTGGCGGGTATAGGCAGTTGCTGGAAGGTTAGCAAGGTCAGCTGGGGTATGTGGCATGCCAAACTTTTCAATAAACGCAGGCGAGGCGCACACATAAATAGGGCAGGGTGCAAGCTTGCGGGCAATGAGCGATGAATCAGGCAATGCACCAATACGAAGCACAACATCATACCCTTCTGAAAGAACATCAACGTGGCGATCATCAAAGTCAATATCAAGCACCACGTTGGGGTATTTGTTCGCAAACTCAACAAGGGGTTGCACCAAGCAGTGCGAGCCAAAAGCCGTAGGCGCATTAACCTTTAAAGTCCCTGTTGGGCAGGCTTTAAGGTCGTGCAGTTCATTTTCAGCTTCTTCAAGGTCTTCAACCACTTTACTAATACGATCGGCGTAAAGGGCACCTTCTTCAGTTAGGTTTACAAGCCGTGTTGTGCGGTTAAAGAGCTTTACCGACAAACGTTCTTCAAGGGCTTGAATATGCTTACTTACGGCAGGGGCTGAGATGCCAAGCTCTTTCCCTGCTTTACTAAAGCTTTGAGTTTTAGCCACTGCTAGGAAGACCTGTAGCCTTGAGACTTGTTCCATCTGATTATTAACCTTTAGTTAAAATATACTTAATAAATATAGGTATTATCAATTACTAAATAATAATTATACTTTTTATATGGCCATAAGCAAGAGGCCAGTAAGGAGAAAATAATGATTAATGTAATCCGCTACGAAGACCTAGGCATGGCGAACCACGGTTGGCTTAAAGCCCGCCACCATTTTAGTTTTGAACGCTATTACGACCCACAGCGTATGGGCTTTGGTGCTCTGCGTGTAGTGAATGATGACATTATTTTGGCAGGTGCGGGGTTTGATATGCACCCCCACGCCAACATGGAAATTATTACCTATGTACGCAAAGGTGCAATTACCCACCGCGATAGCCAAGGCAACAAAGGCCGTACCGAAGCTGGCAATGTTCAGGTGATGAGCGCTGGTACTGGTGTGTACCACTCAGAGTTTAACCTCGAGAATGAAGACACAAAGCTTTACCAGATTTGGATTGAGCCTAATAAGCAAAACATTGAGCCGGCTTGGGATGCGCATGAATTCCCGAAAGGGGCAACGAACGAGCTTACATTGCTGGTATCAGGCGATAGAAAAGCCCCATTAAACATTCAGCAAGATGCCCGCATTTATGCCGGCCGACTTGAGCAAGATGCTGTATTGAGCCACACCGTTAAACACCAAGCCTATGTGTTGGTTTCGGAAGGTGAAATTCAGCTGAATGGTAAAGCCCTAAAAGCGGGTGATGCTGCTGAGGCCACTGAAACCAAACAACTTAAGATTATTGCAAACTCAGAAGCTGAAATCCTAGTGATTGATGTGCCTGAACTAAACTAAGACTTAATTTTACTAAAGGAATAGAACCATGAAAAAACTATTACTATCAACCGCACTTGTTGCAGGTTTTGCCGCCCCAGCTTTTGCTGAAACTACAACCTACACCGTTGACCCTAGCCACACGAACATTTTGATGAGTGTTTCACACCTTGGGTTTTCAACAATGGTGCTTGAAGCTCTAAAGCCAGAGGGCACAGTGAAGTTTGACCAAGAGAACCCACAAAACAGCGCGGTGAACATTACACTTAAAGCCGCCCATATCGATGGTGACGATCAGAAGTTTAATGCGCACCTACAATCGGCTGACTTTTTTAACGCAACTGAATACCCAGAAATTACCTTTAAAAGCACAGAAGTAAAAGTAACGGGCGAAGGCAAAGGGCAAGTTATAGGCGACTTTACACTGCTAGGCATCACCAAACCCGTAACCCTAGACGTAACATTTAACAAAGCAGGCTTAAACCCATTTTCAAACACCGAAACTGTAGGTTTTACGGCCTCAACAAACCTTAAACGTACCGATTACGGTATGGACTACGGCGTACCAGCAATTGGTGACGACATTAAGATTGATATTAACCTAGAAGCTATTAAAGCCGAGTAATACGTAAGGATATATAAAATGAAAAAGATTGCAGTTGTTTACCACAGTGGTTACGGCCATACCGAAGTGCAGGCTAAGCATATTCTTAAAGGTACTGAAGGTGTTGATGGCATTGAAGCTAAGCTTTTTAAAGCTGAAGACGTTACTGAAACCCCAGAAAAACTTAACGACTATGACGGCATTATTTTTGGCTCGCCAACCTACTTGGGGTCAGTGTCTGCATCGTTTAAGGCATTTATGGAGGCTTCATCAAAACTATGGGGCGAGCGCAAGTGGCTGAATAAAATTGCCGCAGGTTTTACAAACTCACACTCGCATAGCGGAGATAAACTCAACAGTATCATGCAGCTAGCCGTTTTTGCAGCACAGCATGGCATGATTTGGGTGGGTGTATCTGACCTTAATGAGTCGCCAGATGATAATATGGGCGACCCTGAAGCGGTTAACCGTCTAGGCTCGTGGTTGGGGCTTATGGCACAGTCGGATAATGCTTCACCAGAAGTAACCCCACCAAGCGGCGACCTTAAAACGGCCGAGCTTTTGGGTAAACGCGTTGCTGAAATTACGCTACGAATGCAGTAGACTGTTTGCGTAATTCAAAATAACAAAAGGATGCCCCATATGGAATACCTACACACAATGGTACGTGTAAAAAACCTAGAAGAGTCTCTTGATTTTTACTGCAATAAGTTTGGCCTTGTTGAAGTAAACCGTATGGAAAATGAAGCCGGCCGCTTTACGTTGGTATTTTTGGCGGCACCCAGCGATGCCGCAGACGCTAAGCAAACCAAAGCACCCCTTGTTGAGCTTACCTACAACTGGCCAGATGAAAATGGCGATGTTGAAACCTACACGGGTGGCCGCAACTTTGGGCACTTGGCCTACCGCGTAGAGAACATCTACGAGATATGCCAAAAGCTGCAAGATCAAGGCATCACCATTAACCGCCCACCGCGTGATGGCAACATGGCCTTTATTAAATCGCCAGATGGTATCTCGATTGAGCTTTTGCAAAAGGGTGACCCTTTGCCAAAACAAGAGCCTTGGGCTTCAATGGAAAATACAGGTAGCTGGTAATCTAAATGCCACTAAAAACCCCCGCATGTGCGGGGGTTTTTTAGTTCTGAGCCTTAGAAGCGGAAACCAACAGAAATGGCCCCAAACAGGGTGTTGCCGTCTTGGCCATCAAATTCCTTTGAGCGCCAGTTCAGCGTATATGAAAAGCGTGTGTCGCCGTAAGCAAGGCTTACACCGACGTTGGCATCTGCCACCATGATTTTTTTATCAACCGAGTGGCTATCACTAAAGGTGTTACCATCCAGAAAGATGTTACGTGCCATGGCGCGGCCTTCAACCCCACCAAAGAGTGACCATGCCCATACGTTTTTAGGCACAGAAAAATAACCATTCCCCGGGATTGCTGGGCGCACACGCATTGGCGGTGCTTGCCATTTATAGGCTGTTGGCAAAATTTCAAACGTACCGCCAGCGGCACCATAAGTGTAAATGTTACCCAATGTGACACCTGTATGTGGGGCAACTCGGAAGGTTAGGGGACCAATTTCAGTGCTGGCAGCTTCTGGCCAGCTGCGCTCCCATGACAAAATCAACCCAGGCTCGTTATCAAGTTGGTTGTCCCAGCCCTCAGGTTCTTGAACGTTAAGGCTATCGTGTACAAAGGTTTGGGTTTCTTCACCTAAGGCCATAGGGCCTACCACACCAAGGGTGACTTCAATATCATCTTGGTGGTTGCCGCTAATGCTTGTAAGACCTGCCGAACCATAAAGGAAGGCTGCATACGGGCGGTCATTAGGCTGTAGGTTCGGGTCTGAAATATCCTTTGGGGTATACAGGTTTTGCCCGAATGAGTAATACACCGATGTGGTGTCGTTTACTTTAAAGGTTGGCAAAATGTCGGCCAAAGCGTAGGCAAAGTCAGGCGGTGGGGCTGAGTATTCGTAGAATGAAAAACGAATGCCGTTTGTATAATCTTGGTCAGAGCCATCACCGTAGTTATCATTTTCAGAGGTAATGGTAAAAAACGTAGCGTCTTCTTTTTTAATTTCGTCGGGGATGCGCTCTTCTAGTGGTGGGCGCGGGGGCTTTACGTCTTCAGTTGGTTGCTCGACCCCTTGGGCAAAGGCGGTGCTTGTCACGAATGATGTAGCTAATAGTACAGCTGTGAATGAAGCAGGTAATGTGAGTGCCGAGAATTTATGTGATGTCATCTTCTTCTTGCTCTGTTTGGGTGGCGCTATTAAATCCGCCTTATTATGCCCAATTTTAGGCGTAAGAGGGAATAAAAATGCCCCCAAGCGGGGGCATTCAAAATTGAGGCTATTGCTCCAACTCTTTCGAGTAGTAGTGACCCGTTTTGGTAAAGCCACATGACTCGTAAAGTTTTTCAGCAGGGTCGGCGCCCCACTCGGTATCAAGCTCAAGTAGGTAGCAACCTTCTTCAAGGGCACGCTTTTCAGCAAAGCCAATAAGGTCGCGGCCGTAGCCTTTACCACGGTAATCTTCGTCAACTACAACGTGTTCGATGTACATAACAAAGCCGTCGTGAAGGTTGTGGTTTGGCATAAGGCCAATAACGCCTACAACTTCGTCGTCAACTTCGCCAATAAACATACGGTAGCCAGTGGCACGGGCTACAAATACGCGTTGGGCATAGGTTTGCATATCAAGGCCTTGAATAAGCTGACAAACGACCGGGTAGGCCTTGTGGTAGTCGCTGTCCGAACGTGCTTCGCGGATGTGCATAAGAAAATGTTTTGTTGTTGAATTGACTGGCATACCAGTTGGCACCCAATCCAACTTCAAAATAACACTATTTTATTGAAAGGCAAGCGGCGAATAAACAAAGGGCTGGAGCATGCTACCGCCCAAGCTCTCTGCGTAAGGCAGAGCCTTATTTCTGTATTCTTTATGAGGGGTGTTTTATAAAAAATCCCTGTTAATTCCCTGTTAAGCAGGGAATTAGGGTGGGCGCAAACGCACCGCAAACTTGAGATCTGAGACTTTTAGTGAGAATACGCAGATTCAGGTATTTGAGAAAAGTCTACGGGTGCGTATGAAAACAAAAACCCCGCTGTGGGCGGGGTGTTGGGGGAAAGTCTCTGGGTTGTGTGGCAACCCAAGACTTAATGGCGGTGTATTGGCCCCCTTTGAGTTCGAATCCTCTACACTTACCATAGTGGTGCAACAAATAATCGCCCTGAAAACAATAGAAAGCAAGTTTTATGTTGCAACACCTTGTGCTGCTTTGATTTCCGCTCTTGGCATGGCTTCCATCATAATGATGAAAGCACCGTACCAACCGTGGGTTCGAATCCCTGTTTGGGATTCATTGGAAACGTTTCATTCTTGACGGTCTGGCAGCCTGTAACTTGTGCTACGTCCACCCCCCGGATTCTGAATAAAGATGCCGCGCTCTTTTAGCTCTTGGATATCACGGAGGGCTGTATCGTTCGAGCATTTAGCCAGCTTGGCGTATTTCGATGTGTTCATGAAGCCCTCAAAATCATCTTCAAACATACGGTTAATAATTAATCGCTGGCGGTCATTCACAGGCTTTTGATTAATCATATCCCAGAGCTGCGCTTTGAACAGCACATTGCCAAGCGTGGTTTCGGCATTGCTGATCGCTCGTCCAAGGCAATCCAAGAACCATGACAGCCAGTCTGTGATATCAGGCGTAGCGCGTTGTTGCGATTCTAGCTGATCATAATACTGCTTGCGCTCAGCTTCGATCTGCGATGAGAGGCTGTAAAAGCGGTCTGGCGTACCATCAGCACGAGCGAGTGCCATATCACCAATAGCGCGGGCAATACGTCCATTGCCATCTTCAAACGGATGGATTGTGACAAACCACAAATGTGCAATGCCTGCTCTGATGACAGGATCAATATTATCTTCGCCTGCAAACCACGCAAGAAATGCTTTCATTTCTTGATCTAGACGCTCAGCAGTAGGAGCTTCAAAATGCACCTTTTCCTTGCCGATAGGACCGGAAACTACCTGCATAGGGCCAGCCTCAACAGTCCGCCACTCCGCAACAGTGATTTTGTGCATACCGCTACGCCCAGTTGGAAACAAAGCTCCATGCCAATCAAACAAGCGATCCTTTGTCAGTGGCTTTGAGAATTTTTGCGTAGCATCCAGCATCATATCTACTATAGCTTCAACATCTCGGCTTGCTGGAATAAGCCCAGCAACATCAATTCCAAGCCTACGAGCAATGGACGAACGCACTTCCTCTGGATTCAGGTTCTCACCTTCAATAGCCGAAGATTTAACGACATCGCTAGTAAGCGTATTCAAAGACGCTTCACGTTTAAGCTCAAACCCAAGCCCCTCCATGCGCCCCAGCAAACGACCTTGGCGATGGCGTATATCAGCCAGCTTGGATGCAAGGGTTTCTGCATCCCAAGTAAAGTTTGGCCAGTTTTGATGTTCATGAATCCACATAGCAATCACCGCATTATTTAAGGTGATTATACCCGCTATTCGCCGCAGGGTCAAGATAAATCACCGCGCATTATGCGGTGATTAAGTGCGCTATTCACCGCATATCGAATGTATGCTTTATGCAATTAAGATTGGGGTCAGTATCGGGATCACCCCATGTATCGGTTAATAGATTATGGTAACATTTGTTTTTTCAAAGAATGGGTTGCCGCCTGCTTTAGTTGTAATTTTCTTGCCTTTTAATTTCGGCATTCCTCATACGCATTGCAGTCAATGTTTTTGCAAGTTCGACACAGGTTTTTTCATCAAATACGCTTATATAACAGCTTTCTTCTTCAATCTTACGCCAACACCTGCACCATTTTCTGGTATGAATTCGACTCCTGCTTCATCCAAGGTTTTGCGAACTGCTTCAACGTTTTTTGCAGATGCCCGATCTGTCCCTTGATCTTGTTCCATTCTTTGAATGGAAGCAAGACTCAGGTCAGTCTTTGCTGCAAGGTCGGATGCTCGCCACTTTAGTAAAGCACGTGCTGCACGTATTTGTTCTGGGGTAATCAGCAATTCAAACTCCATAAAGCTGTATTATATAGCACAACCGAAATTAAAACGACTTATTAACTTGATATTTTAAATTCGATAGAGCTTCATGATACTGCAAATACGCCAATTCACAATGCAAAAAATCAGGAGAAACTATGACATTCGAGCAAGACAATAACAACGTAGGAGAAAATATCAGGCTTCACCGTATTAAAGCGGGATATACAGTCAAATCATTGTGCAAAAAAATGCAGCGCCTACATGGGCTGGCTATCAAGCCTGGCTCCATCCGCAATTATGAAAAAGGAAAAGAGAAAATCTCAGCCGTCGTATTGAATAGCATTGCAATCATTACTCATGCCGATATCAAGAAATTCTTTGAGGATACGCACCCCTCCGTTTTGCTGGACGGTGACAGTCGTAACATCCACCTGCTAGAAGCCTACAATCTCATCTGCAACCATGCTGCTAAAGACAACGTACTTGCATATGGTAAGGATGTTGGCAAGGAAATGAAATTTAAGCAGAATCACTGAGAAATAGGGTGCAAACCTGACCTTAAATACACTTCTAACTGGCCGTGCTCTTTTACCTCAACTACCGCCTCAAACGATTGGGCATGGTGCGGTAAATCTGTTTGTGTGCCAACAAGCGGCTTTTGGTGTGATATAGCAATTAAAGTTTAAATATTCTCAATATATGATATACTAAAAAACATGAGTTATAGTTTAGATTTAAGAAAAAAAGTATTGAAATACCTTGAAAAAGGGCATTCTCAACAAGAAGCCTCTGCGTTATTTGGTGTCAGTCGTCGCACAATTTACACTTGGCTAAATAGGGAAGATTTAAATCCGTCACCTCGCAAAACATGGCAATCAAAAATCAACAAAAAACAACTGCAAAACTATGTTTTAGCCAACCCCGACCTTCTTTTACGTGAATACGCCCTTCAATTTAATGTGACAGTAAATGCGATTTCTTTGGCATTTCGAAGCCTAAATATTCGTAAAAAAAACGATGCGATACACGGAAAGAAAGTATACAAAAAGGATTAATTTCTACCAAGAATTGCGCCAACACATTTCCCGAAAAAGCTCAGGGAACTTAGTCTATTTAGATGAAAGTGGGTTTGATCCTACACAAAATTATCGCGATTCAGGTTGGGCTCTAAGGGGAGTAAAAATTTATGGTGAGCGGTCTGGAAAACGTTGGCAACGAACATCACTTCTAATGGCAAAAAGAGGCAAAAAGTGGCTTGCACCTTGTCTTTTTAATGGCACTTGCAACACGATATTTTTCAATGAATGGCTAGAAAAATCGCTGATGAAAGAGCTGCCACCGAACCAGACGATCATCATGGACAACGCCGCCATCCATAAAAGCGAAAAAACGAGAGAAGTGATAGAGAGTCACGGTCATGAATTATTATTTTTACCCCCGTAAAGCCCAGATTTAAATCCAATTGAGAAGATTTTTGGCGTTTTAAAACGCGCACTGAAATCTAGAAGTGATGCAACTCTAAACAAACTAATATGTGAGCAGATTTAAAGTTGAATTGCTATATGCCGTGATGCTCCCACGAAAGTGCCGCGTGGGGTGCTGTCAGACTAAACTAAAAAATCTCAGCTAAAGTTTATATGAAATAGGCTTATGCCATAGTAATTTGCCGCCACTGGT
>Ga0208830_1000993_pt1 | contig 13169 bp, 15 predicted proteins | sample DeeseametaMP2634_FD_184169 | JGI IMG/M metagenome (GOLD analysis project Ga0208830, IMG submission 184169) | Marine microbial communities from the Deep Atlantic Ocean - MP2634 (SPAdes) | ecosystem: Environmental > Aquatic > Marine > Oceanic | place: Northeast of Antigua and Barbuda, North... | reverse complement strand
GCATGGCGGCACGAACCATTGCTCAAAACAGCAAGGCGATGCCCTGCTGCAACCAGTCGCTCAAGCTCGCGTTTCAGCGCCGGGTTCGGCGGGATGACCGAAAGGTCAATACCTCGTTCGTACACAAAGTCCGAAATCAAGTGCGGCGAAATGCCAAGGAATTTTTCAATCCCTTCAAAGGCACTGCCGTACTTGAGGTACCAACACTCACGCACGGCATCGGCCGCTTCCAGACTGATGTTCAGCTTTTCTGCAATCAGCTGGGTAATGCGGTCAACGCACGCGTTTTCTACGCCCGTTTCCGGGTGGTAGAGCGTGTGATCGATATCGAACAAGATGTACGGGGTGGCAGTTTTCTTGGCAGTGTTATTGGTAGTCATTGGTAGTTTCCTTCTGTTGGAAGGACACCACCGTTGTATGGCTTAACGCCCGTTTTATGGGCGTGTGTCAGTTGAAAGTACCGCCAACGTGGCGGCAATTATCCCCACACCGTGTGGGAATTTCAGCTCAGGTGCTAAGTAGCGCCTGTAATTCAGCAATCGCAGCTTCGGTGGCTGCAGGGTCAAACTGCCCTGCATTGGCTTTCACAAAGCGGCGATGATTCGCACGTTCATAGTCTTCAGCCTTATGAGCTGCAGAACCTTGAACAGGCGCACGGAACAACCACGCAAGTGGGTCCGCAACCTTCATAAATCGCAGCGTCAGGCGCTTTAGCGCACGGTCAACGGCAATCCATTCAGCGGTTTCCATGTCTTGCTTGGGCGACGATAAGGCATAGCCCAGTTCGTCTTCATCCCCAAGGCGAAGCACATGAATGCCAGCGGCACGCAGCTTGTAGTTATTTGCATAGGCCTTGCCATTTTTCAGGCGACGGACAATATGCAAACCTGCACGATCGGTGTTTTCAAGCACCAGCTCGTGGGCGTGGTCGCTTAGCGCAGTGCCAAGCTCAAGCATCGTCCAGCATGGGGTATAGGCCCCATCATAATGCAGGATGTAAACATCGGCAGCGGTGACATTGCCACGGTCATCAAAAACCGGAGCCTCCAGCCGAATAAACAGTCGGGACATAAAAAATTCCTAACCAAAAAGAGAGAATAAAAAACAGAGATGAGAAGATGTATACAATAGCGGCATATTGGCATGTGTGCTGGGTAGTTACAAGATAATTTTATATTTTAAAAGTTCGGTAAGATTAATTCACCCTCTTCATCTTCCTCATCGAAAACAGGTGCTTCGTTAAAATTAATTTTGAGGACAGAAATTTGCATATCATACTTATCTGATGAAACACAAAACTCATGAACACCATACCTGCTAAACCATACGCCAGGCTCATGTCTTAACCCACCATCCAAGTTAGTCTGAATTGTATTATCAGAAACCATTGCTGCCAACGAATCAGGTGGTATTTCTTCACCGCTTCTTTTATAAACATTTCTTTTTAATGCCTTTTTACTAGATGAGGACCACAGAATGAACCCATCAATGGAAACTATCAAAAGTGCGAGATATTCAGTAATTTCAATCCATCGAAGTATAACTGCTAAAAGTGATGTCCCATAACGCTTTGCGCAAGAGCTAAATAATTCGACAGAAATTTCTCTGCCATATGTCTGTTCTCTTAGATCATCAGCAGGCATCAATAAATATGTTGCAAATGTATCAGCCTCTCTCTCCATTTGCTGATAGTTTTCATCATCTGCGTAACCCACAGATATATTTTTTTGGGTGCACTGAAATTCAACTTTAATTTCTCTATGAAGAAGATAATGACCAAGCTCATGAGCAATTGTGAAATTTTGCCGCCCAACAGTAGCCTCTGGATTGTAGAGGATTACCCAGCCACCCTTACTCTTAAAAAGCCCTCCCTCAAAACCTTGCTCTGAAAAGGGAACAATTTTTGTAATAGGTTCTTCTGGGTACCTCTGTCTTGAATATTCAATTGCCACCTGTTTCACATCTACGGGTAAATTGTCATTTCCCCACAGTTTGCTTAATTGAATTCCCAAACGGGTAGGAGATAGATTCATTAGTCTTCATCCTCTAACATCTCTAAAAACTTATTTAGCTTATTTTTGGTCTTATCATCCAATTTCTCATATTTCCTAAAGAAGGCCTGATTAGCATGATTATTAGATAGTTCAACTTGTTCATCATCTACCAAAAACTCTGGCGTAACCATTAGCACCTTTGCAATCTTTGTTAAAACTAACGCTGAGGGGTGCGCAGTTCCTTTATTTTCTAATTCCCACATATAACTTTTACTCGAGCCAACCTTATCAGCTAGAGCCTGTAACGTTAGCGACTTATTTTTACGTAACTCTTTTATTTTCATTCCAAGCTTAGTCGACATATATAAACCTCCCTTAATAAAAGTTCGTTATTACATTACTTATTATATTTGACAAGATGTATTAACGATGGTTATATAAAAAGTATGGTGATTACGAACATAAGTTCAACACCTAATATTAATCAGAAGTGAAAGGGTCAAGAAAATGACCAAACTTGAAGTAAAATGTGCCACGAAAGATTTTGATGGCGTAGTCCAAACAATTGGTGGCCCTCTCTGGGGCAAGCACACCCGCCAAGCAGCAGTTCAGAACATTCTTAATGGAACGCATTCATATTACGTAAGCCAACCAAATGGAAGCTTCGTAGATATCCATGTCTATAAAGATAGATTTCTACGTACGGACCCTGATAAGCATGCATCTAATAACTTAGACAACCTTGGCTTTTGCCCAATTTTTTAAAAGGAGATAGAAAATGACTAACGATAAAAACTACTGGACAAAACAAAACCAAGATGGCACTTGGGGCGTAAAAAAAGAAGGAGCATCTAAAAATAGCCGAAACTTTAATACCCAGAATGAAGCTTGGGATTATGCTAAGTCTCAAGCGCAAAAGTCAAATGGCGAAGCCTTTCTTAAAAACCGAGAAGGGAAAATCCGTGAGCGAAATACTTATGGAAAAGACCCCTATCCTCCAAAAGGATAATTATTGCATTTCTCAGCAATGAGAACCGTCATGACAAAGCCCCCTTGGATACATTTTCAAGGGGGTTTTTGTGTTTGTTTAATACAAATGAAAAAGGGGCCCGCCTATTGGCGGGCCCTCTATTTGGTTGCGGGGGCAGGATTTGAACCTACGACCTTCAGGTTATGAGATTTAAGCTCTATACTTAAAAACCTTCAAAACTATAATAATATTCATTTAATTTCATACCCTTATGAAAGAGACGCTTATTGAGGACTATTGAGATTTACTGGCAATTATTATACTTTAGTGGTCCAAATTTGGTCCAAAAATGGTTTTCTAATGTTCTAAAGGTTGCTAACCTATCTCTACTAATTGATTACAAGGAACACTATTCATGGCTGTTATTGATAAGCGTATTGGCAAAAAAGGAACCACCTATAGGGCACGTGTCCGTGTACATGGCTACCCCACTCAAGCCAAAACATTTAAACGGCTAACTGATGCTCAATCTTGGGCACGGCGTGTTGAAACACAAATAGAAGACGGCAACTTCCAAATTATCTCTAACAAAGCCAAGAAACACACCTTATCTGATGTTATTGGAAAATACCGTAATGAGATTCTTCCACAAAAAGCCCTTAGCAGCCAGCGCGTGGAAAATACTTACTTAAACTTTTGGGAACAAGAATTTGGTAAATATGCTCTTTCATACCTTAGTCATGAATTAATAAGTAAATCACTTTCTCGACTGCGTGATGCTGGTGATCAAAGAGAGCAGCTCGAAGACGGTCAAAAACCTAACAGGCCAAAATCTGCTAAAACGCTGAAGCACTATAGAAGTAATCTGGAGGTTTTACTGAACCATGCCCAAAACTGGGGCTGGCTTGGCGCCTCTAACCCTATGCAGGGCGTAAGCAAAATTACAAAGGCTAATAAAGCACGCATACGCTTCTTGGATGATGAAGAAAGAGCTGCATTACTTAAATCATGCAAAGCAAGCTCTAACCCTCAGCTTTATCCCATTGTCATTTTTGCATTATCAACAGGTGCACGAAAAAGCGAAATTCTTAAACTTACTAATAACGACCTAGACCTTGATCGTAACATTGCTATTTTAAGAGATACGAAGAATGGAGAAACGCGCACAACCCCAATCACGGGGTACTTACGTCAAACACTTGATGAACAGTTAAAGTGGCGGGGGACGTTCATGGTAGACAGAGGTATATCTACTGAATACATCTTCCCGCGCCTTGATGGACAAAAGCCTATCGATATTCGCAAGGCCTGGGAAAATGCAAGAAGAGCATCAGGTGTTACAGACTTTCGTTTTCATGACCTGCGCCATAGCGCTGCCAGCTACCTAGCTATGAACGGCGCCAGCCAGCTAGAAATTGCCGAAGTTCTAGGTCATAAAACTCTTCAAATGGTGAAGCGATACTCACACTTATCTGAAGATCACACAAGAAGTGTTGTTGAAAAGATGAATTCTTTAATCTTTAGCTAACAATTATCTGTTATTGGTGTTTATAATGGGGTCCTAAATAGATTAATAATGGTAATAAGATGAAACTTTTACTTTTCGGTAAGAACGGCCAAGTGGGCGATGCCTTGCAAAAAGCCTTTAATGGTAAAAACATTATTACACTTAGCCGTGCAGAGTGCGACTTTATGAACACGCAAAGCATTACTAAAGCCCTAAACGAGTATTCCCCAAACGTTATCTTAAATGCTGCCGCCTACACCGCCGTTGATATGGCTGAAGATGATGCTGTAGCAGCCAAAGTTATCAACACCCAGGCGGTTGAGGCTATGGCCAACTGGGCCGCTGAAAATGATGCACTGCTTGTGCACTACTCAACAGATTACGTTTTTGATGGCTCTAAGGATAGTGCTTATACCGAAGCTGATATCCCTGCCCCTCTTTCGGTATATGGCCGCACCAAACTAGACGGTGAAAAAGCCATTCAAAGCAGTGGCTGCAAGCACCTTATTTTCAGAACCAGCTGGGTTTATGACCAAGACGGGAAAAACTTCCCGAATACCATTATGCGCCTAGCGGCTGAGCGTGACGCCCTGACCATTATTAACGATCAGCACGGTGTGCCAACACATGCCACCCTTATTGCCCAAGTGACTAAGCAATGCGTTGAGCACTTTACGCCAGAAAACGCAGGCATTTACAACTTAGTCCCTCAAGGTGAAACCACATGGCATGGCATCGCCCGCCATCTTGTACGCCATAGTCATACCCCGCTGAAATGCGCTGTTGATGATGTTAAACCCATCCCAACGAGTGAATACCCTACTAAGGCAACGCGTCCGCATAACTCGCGCTTAGATACCACAAAGCTGCAAACGGCCTTTAACCTAGACCTTCCAGGCTGGACAGAACACCTTGATACGTTTATAAAAAACTATTCAAACAAATAAACAGGTAAGCCCGCCATGGACGTACAAAGCCTTTCAATTCCAGACATTAAAATCATCACGCCGCAAGTTTTTGGTGATGACCGTGGCTACTTTTTTGAAAGCTATAATGCCAATAAGCTAAAAGAAGCCGCAGGCATTACCGAGACGTTTGTTCAAGACAACCAATCACGCTCAGCCAAGGGTGTGCTGCGTGGCTTGCACTACCAAGTGGCGCCAAAAGCGCAAGGCAAACTTGTGCGCGTGCTAGACGGTGAAATTTTTGATGTTGCTGTGGACCTTCGTAAAGGTTCATCAACTTTTGGGCAGTGGGTTGGCGAAGTCATTTCGGCTGAGAACAAAAAGCAAATTTGGGTACCCGCTGGTTTTGCCCACGGGTTTTTGACCCTTAGCGAGACGGCTGAAATTCTATACAAAACCACTGACTTCTGGAGCCCTGAGCACGAACGCGCCATTAAATGGGACGACCCTGACCTTGAGATTAAGTGGCCTGCAGGCACAACCCCACAGCTTTCAGTAAAAGATGCCGTTGCCGGCAGCTTTAAAGACGCTGAACTTTTTAAGATTTAAAAGGACTTTGAATTTGAAAATTAGCGTTATCATTCCGACTTGCGACCGGCAAGATTTTCTGCAAGAAGCGATCGATTCGGTAAAGGCGCAAACCCTTTCCGTTCATGAAATTATTGTGGTCAACAATGGTAACACCCCCATTGAAAAAGACAGCCCCCTGCATACCCAAGCTAAAATTCTTGAGTTGCCACCATACAGTGGGGCATCAATGGCCCGTAACACAGGCGCACTTCAGGCCACGGGTGATTACTTGGCGTTTTTGGATGATGATGACAAATGGGACCAAGACTTTCTTAAAAACCTTTCAGAAACAATCAAAACCCATCAGACAGATGGGGCGTTTGGCGAACGTGTTAAGTTCTTCCAGAATGGCTGCACTAAAAAATACACAAATTGTCTGCCACAGGGCGGCGTCCCCACTACGTGTGCAAAAACTTTTTATAAAGCACCCGGTTTTGGGGGCACAAACTTTTTGGTGAAGGCCGCCGCCTTTAAGGATCTCGGTGGCTTTGATACAAATCTTCACACATCAGAAGACCAGGACCTTTTTGTTCGACTTATCCTAAGCCAGCACCGCCTAGAAATGTGCCCAGAAGCCATTTGCTACGTGCGCCAACACGATAGAGTAAGGCTTCGCTATGGTGCCTTAAGAGGATTGTGCATATATTACGCCAAGTATTGGAAGAACCTAAATATCAAACAGCACCTTCATTTCGCAAAGCGCTTTTTCAATGGTGTAAAGAAAATTATTGTCCGCTTTATAAAGAAGCCTCTAGTTCGCTAAGGGCTTGCTTTTAAAAGCCCTAACTTTAAGCTTCACAAAACGACGAATGCGGTCGCGGAGCTTACGCCCCCACCAATAATGCATAATGCGGCGGTAATAGGTTTTATAGCCTTCGGGAAGATCCGTTTCTTCAAGTCCGTACTTACGCAGAATTTCCTGAGCTTGTTTGATGTACGGAATGCTATTTGGAGCGCGGTATGCATAAATTGCAAACTCACGGTGGAAGATAGCCAATACAGGCTTTAGCGGGAGTTTAAGCTCAAGGCAGATACGCTCAAGGTCGGCCCATGTGTGTAGCATATCTTGAATCACCTGCTCGCTGCGCTCCTGAAACTTGCCGGTAATAGATTCGGGGAAGATGCGGTGGACGTAGAATACCTCGTTCATATAAACAACTTTGTTTGCAACCAATACGGCATGGTAATGAAACAAAACATCATCGTGTTTGTTGCCATCGCCCGAGAACTTGACATTGTACTTCTCAACAAGGCTACGTCGTACAATTTTAGCCCATGGAGGCAGAAATGAAGGCATAACCTTTTGGCGCATTGACCAGTCGCTTAGGTCGTAGCCTTTACCCTCTTCAATCCCATCAGGCAACTTATAAAGTGTATGCACTTTTTGCGTATTTTGTTCAAACTCTTGGGCATTACAAAACACAATGTCGGCACCGTGCTCTATGGCTTTTTCCATCATCTTTTCGTACTTATCGAGATCTTGCCAGTCATCGTGGTCCATCAGCGTCACATAGTCACCTGTTGCCATTGCCAAGCCCTCATTGCGAGTTGCTCCAGGACCTGCATTCTTCTTGTGAAAAACAGGCTTAATGCGGTCATCTTTTGCCGCATACTCACGAATAATATCAGGGGTAGAGTCAGATGAATTATCATCAATAATGATAATCTCTAGGTTTTCATATGTTTGATTGACAATACTATCCAAACATTCGCGCAAGTACTTCTCAATATTGTAGGTTGGGATAATAACCGATAGAACTGGCTGTTTTGTTATAGTCACTTACCTTAAAATCCTGTAATAATTAGACAACTTTATTAACACAACATACGGCTAGATTCTATGACAAAAGACTACCCTCTCATATCAATTCTAATTCCCGCATACAACCATGAAAAATATGTTAAGGAAGCCCTTGATAGTATTTTGGATGAAAGCTATCCGAACCTAGAAGCTGTGATTGTTGATGATGGCTCCTCAGATAACACACCCAAAATCATTGAACAATGGATTGAGCAGCATCAAAAAGAGATTAAAACCCAATATCGCTCTAGACCAAATAAGGGAATTACAAAAACCTTAAATGAACTAATTGATATGGCTGAGGGTGAGTACACACTCCTCTTTGCAAGCGATGACAGGCTTATCAATAATGGGCTTAGCAAAAAATACGAATACTTTCTAAAAAATCCTGACAAACTGTCTGTTGTGACAGATTCAATTGTCATTGATGAGCACGGCAAGAAAATTCATGATAGCGTCATATGCGACGTCCACAAAGGCCGAAAAGAGCTGTACCTAGATGATGAAAAGTTCAAACGTGAAATCATTCAAAAATGGGCCATGGCTAGCCCCAGAATGGATAACATCAAAATATACAAAATGGTTGGAAAATATGATGAGTCACTTAGCATTGATGACTGGGATATGTGCCTACGAATTGCAGCTACAGGCACATTTGGCTTTATAGACGAGGCCCATTCAGCCTATAGAGTCCACTCAGAAAGCACTTGTAGAACTCCCGACATAAAAAAACAAATTTTACATCTTAAATCTCTGCGCAAAACAGCGCTAAAAAATAGTATCCAATTCGATTTTTTGAACATGTTACTACTTCTTAAACAAGCAGTTAAGCACACAAAGAGAATTATAAAACTACGTTTTAAAGCGATCTAAAATGTTAAGCTATAGTGCGAATAAACAACCGTTTGTCCGCCAAACATCTCTTTTTGCTGCTTTAGCCCTTCATTAAGATGCTGGCCATTTTGCTCTGTCGAAATGCCAAAATCAAAATATTTACGGTCTTTATAATAATTGATTGCTTCTAGAATAGCCACATCAAGGCCTCCAATTTCAAAGCCTTTGGGGCTTGAAGCTAAGTACTGTGTATGCACACACGCCCCACAATCATACACGATTGTGCCGGCAATCATTTCCTCATTCATAAAGGTTGCAAAGAGTTTGATGTTCTCAGGGAATTGGCTTTGCAAGTTGGCCATTTCTTTGGCTGTGTGGGTTGGTACAGCATCATATTTATCAGAGAGTCGCTCAGCTAATATTTGAAAATACGCCTCAAAATCATCCGAAATTTTCACCGCACAGCCTGCTTTAATTGCCTTTTTGGCGCCGCGCTTACGCAGCGAACTTACAGCCAAAGGGTTTTGCAACTCAATCGTTGTTGAGGCATCAACGCGGAAGCATTCAGCCTTAAGACGGAACAAGGAATACGCATCATCTTCCGTCAGGTGGCGGTGGTAAATGTGCGGCACAGATTTATAAAGAAAACGCTGAAAACCCAAGTTTTTGAAGTATTTAGTTATTTCTTCAAAAACGGCGAGGTTGTTGGCCTGGCCAAACTTCGGCTGAACAATAAGGCCGCCGTAAGTAAGCCCACCATGAGAGCGAATTTCAGTACCATGCTCAGATGCAGGCAAAAGCGCGACGACCTTATCTCCCGCATACACCATGAGTGAATGATCTTTAAATCTATCGGAATGGTAATCCATATAGGCGCGCTCGTGTAAAAAGGTGCTGTTGGCGGCTGTTTTACAGAAGCTATCCCACTGTGTAGCGTGTTCTGGCGTATATCTTTTAACTTGGAACATTTGTTACGAAACCCCTATGGTTTCCATAATGGCGCGGCGCTCAGCCTCATTCCCCATAGAAAGCGGATTATGGCGTACATAGGCTGTGTATTCCCACAAGCCATAATCATGACGAATCACAATATGACGCGCAAGTTTTTCAACTGCGAATTTACAAAACTCATCTATAGCTAGATGGAATAGACGGTCTTTTTCCCAATCCACATACTTCGTCATAAAGTTCACGGCAACGCCTTTTGAGGTCACATCAAAGACGCGCTGAACAAGCCTCTGGTAGAAGGCAACCATATCTGCCTGAGGAATATCACCCTTCACCGTAAAGACGCCGTTTATGACTGCATAATCATACTTTTTACCTTCGAGAGGCGCTTTCATAAAGTCATGCTGCGCAAAGGTGGCTTCAGGATGACGCAATCGTGCTTCTTTCACCATTTCATCAGAAATATCAATGCCAGTGTACTCAATTTCAGGTAGGTCTGAGGTGCCTTTTAGAAAGTCGAGATAGAGCCCAGGCCCGCAGCCAATATCTAACACAGATACTTTGTCGGCCTCATGCTTAAAGAGTTCGCTCATCACATGGTAACGGGTCACAAGGTCAGCCTGATTGCCCCAATCAACGCCGTTGTTGTTAGGCCCATGCTCTGAAAGGCAATTCTCGTAATATGCCTGTAGTGATTTATAATCTGTCATGAATATCTTGTCCTTCAAGGTAGTAAAGCCCGCTTTTGCCAAAGTCGCCCTTGTTATAGAACATATAGACCTTATCACCAGATTTTAAGAGCGTGGGATATGTAACATCTTGTAACGAGACCTGGTCTAGGTCTAGGCCATCAAACCCCAAAAGCCTATCTTCTCTTGACCAATTCTTCCCGCCATCAGAAGACAGAGCAGCACCGCAGCCAACACCAACAAGATCACTTTTACACATTGTAAATGTCATCAGCCTAGTGTTGTCGCTAAGGTTATGAACACGTGAGCGACCAAGTCTATATTCATCTGCAGCTGGGGTTAAAACTGTTTGAATGCTATTGAGATCTAAAGTACCAGATAAAGATGAGATCGCTCTACGCACATAATATTTAGGAAAAACACCCTTGTCACTTGTGTACCAACCATCATCTGCCGAATACCAAAGCTCCAGGGATTCGTCATTGACATTTACACCGTGAACTGCGCGGATATATGGCTCGTCACTGACCCTATCCATAAAAGGTGTGTTGCTCACACGTTCAAATTTTAAACAATCCTTGCTTTCAGCAATACCGGTAAAAGCCAAGAACTTAGCCTGTTGCACCAGTTGAAACCCCACATAAAACATAAGCCAACTGGATGTTTTCGGATTAAAAACCACATCGCCCAGTATCATCCCATTATCATCAAACATGCCTGGTAGGCCAGTATCTAAAACAGGCTGTGTACAAACATCTATGACATTGGACGGATTATCTGTAGAAACATCTATATAACCGATACGGCTCACGCCAGCACTATCTCGAAAGCCGCCAAACACACGAATAATTCCGCCTTCAAGCGCAACAGGGGTTGGGGTCATAAACGAGTGTTGATCCCAATGGTTTTTCCCCTCGGGCTTATATATAAATCCTTGTTTCGTCCAGTTAAACATTTTTAAGACCGAAAAAATCAGTTGTGGTAACGTCACGTGGCTTTGCAGGCACGCCTGTGTAGATGCGGTTTTCAATGGTGTCTTTTGTCACCACACAGCCTTGGCCAAACCAACCGAAAGGCGCCAGTTTAATATTGTCGCCAATTGATGAGTTCACACCGATAAAGCAGTTTTCCCCCACAACACAACGCCCCGAAAGTGCCACATGAGATGAAATAAAGCAGTTATCTTTAATTTCTGAATGGTGGCCAATGTGATTACCGCTCCAAAGCACCACACAGTTGCCAACTTTGCAGAAAGGTTGCACAACATTATTTTCAAAAATGAAAACGTTTTCACCCAACTCAACATTACGCCACACAAAGGCTTTGCTGCTGATGTAATTGGCAAAGGTATAATCTTGAGCTTTAAGTTCATCAAACAAGCGACGGCGAACAGTGTTCACGCCCTGATAGGTGAGTGCCACATGCACACAAAATTCATCATTTGGATAAAGGTCGGCAAGGTCTTCTAGGGCAACAATTGGCAGTCCATAGAGCTTGTCTTCTTGAATAAACTCGCGGTTCACGGCAAAGGCAACCACGTCATAGTCAGAATCATAGGTAAAATATTCATAAGCAATCTGACCAAGGTCGCTTGTGCCCACAATAACAAGTTTCTTCATGATATGTTTCTTTTTGATTGGTAGAAATATGCAAAGAAAATATCGCACACTCGCCTTTGCATCACAAGGTTTGTTTGACTTTATGCACACTAATTTTTACAATGCAGCCTCAATTTAAAGGCACCCCTTATGAGCACTAAAATAAATAAGTTTGACTATTCTGAAAAGAAGTCCTGGAAAAGGCCTTTAAAAAATGCAAAAAAATTGCTTTGGGGGGAACTGGGGAAAAGTTTTTTCACACTGGGCACATTAGCCCTTTCTGCAAGAGCTTTAGGCGTTGCTGATTTTGGTGCTTTGACGATTCTAACAACCACACTAGCTATCATCACGCAGTTTGTAACGTTTAGTTCGTGGCAGCTTGTTTTGCACTACGGGGCAAAGGCCTTTCAGGAAAATAATGCTGATGCCTATAAACACATTGTTCAGTTTGCCCTTATTCTAGAAATCTTAGCGTCAGTCTGCGGCGCCATTATCCTTTTTGCGCTGACAGACTACCTCATTCAGTTATTCCAACTCCCGCAGAGTGTTGCCCCCCTTCTACCATGGCTGGGTATCCTGCTTATTTTTACATCAATTTCAGGCATTGCTGATGGCACCTTAAGGCTAACAGATAGATTCAATATTATCTCAGCCATTAATGTTGCGCCAAAGGCCCTGAAGTTTTTTATTGTGGCTTACCTGTTCTGGGGTGGATATGGCTTAAATGCCTTTATCCTTGCTATGTTTGTGACCAGCGGGTTTAGCAGTGTCATGCGTTTATTTATTGCCACCCGTTACTTCATTAAAGACCTAAGAACCATTAAAACCACCCAAGATGAACAAAGTCGCGCAGGCCTTACGGTTGAACCGTGGCAAAAAGGGAAGTTTTTCTCCCCCCAGAAAGGGACTTGGAAGTTTGCTTTTGGCCTCTATGCCGATAGCTGCATGGGCATGGGTAACCAGCAATTAGGTGGGGTCTTTCTTGGGGCTCTCATCGGCCCTGAAGGTGCAGGTATCTACCGCATTGCAGAAAAGATTAGTATGACAATAGCCTCACCCGTAAATAAACTTTTGTTGCCAGCCGTCTTTACTGACATGGCTTTCTTGAATGCACAAAAGAACTACACTGCGACCAAACAAATGATTTTTAAGCTGGGCGCGATGACGGGTGCGGCAGCCATTGCAGCTTTGGCAATTCTTGTATTTATTGGGAAGCCTCTCATTATCCTTATGGCGGGGGAAGACTATGTTTCGGCTTACTTGCCTATGCTTGTCTTGGTTCTTAATATCACA
>Ga0208830_1000989_pt1 | contig 13198 bp, 10 predicted proteins | sample DeeseametaMP2634_FD_184169 | JGI IMG/M metagenome (GOLD analysis project Ga0208830, IMG submission 184169) | Marine microbial communities from the Deep Atlantic Ocean - MP2634 (SPAdes) | ecosystem: Environmental > Aquatic > Marine > Oceanic | place: Northeast of Antigua and Barbuda, North... | reverse complement strand
TGTAGCCGAGGGTGTAGCGGGTGTCGGCGGCCGCCGATCCGGTGCCGTCTGGGTCGATGGTGGCGGTGATGGAGTCGGTGCGTCCGAGCGCGGTGTCGTAGCTGTACCGGCGTTCGAAGGTGGGTTTGGTGGTGGTTCCTGCGGGGCCGGTGTCGGCTGAGGTGAGGGTCTTGATCTGGCCGATGTTGGTGTATCCGTAGGTGGCCAGGACCGCGGTTTGGCTGCTGCTGCCGAGCTGGGCGGTGATGCTGGCCGGGGACCCGGTCTCGGGGGTCTTGATGTAGGCCACGGTGGTCTGCGGCATGAGCGACCCGCTGGCCTCGATCTCGGGGTAGGTGATGGTTTTGGGGTCGCCTGCGAGGTCGTAGGTGAAGCTCACGGGCACATCGACCATCCCGCTCAGGCCGCTGGCGCTGTTGCTGGTGGCGTTCTGGCCGGTCCAGGTGGCGGGATAGGACTCGGTGACCTTGGTGGGGTTGCCGAGTTCGGTGTAGCCCGCGACGGTGGTGACGAACTTGCTGCCGGCGTCGGGGGATCCGGTGGGCACGATGGCGGTGGTGCGGTGCACCTGCCCCAGACCGTTGGGGGTGGCGGTGTCGTAGCTCCAGGTGGCGACGGTCTCCAGGGTGCTGGTGCTCGCGCCGGTCTGCCGCTTGGTGGGGCGGCCGAGTTTGTCGTAGGTGGTCTTGGTGACCCCATCGGGGTTGGTGACCTGGACGGCGGTGGGCTCAGTGCCGCTGGTGGTCGGGTAGGTGGTGGTCGTGGTGCCGGTGTCGGGGTCGACGGCCTGGGTGGTGCGACCGAGCCAGTCGTAGGACCATGTCCAGTTCGACTCCTGGCCGCCGAGGGTCTTGGTGACCTTGGCGAGCTGTCCGAGGTCGGTGTAGCTGTAGGTGGCCTTGTCGACCCAGGCGGTGTCGGCGGCGTTGCGGTAGACGATGTACTTGGGTTGGCCGCCGGCATCGAGAGTGGTCTTGGCCTTCCCGGCACCGAACGGCGGGGTGACGGTGATGGTGTCACCGGTGTAGGTGGTGTCGGTGGACCGCACACCGACCGCGACGTGCTCCTCGCGGGTCAGGTCCTGGGTGCGGGTGACGCGGCCAGCGGCGTCGTAGGTGGTCTGGGTCCAGGAGTAGAGGTCGTCGAGCTCGGGGTTGAGGATCGCAACGAAGGGTGACTGGCTGACGCTGGTGGGGACCTCGTTGCTCTCGGCTGGCGCCGAGGCATAGACCTGCCCGAGCTCGTCGTAGCCGGTGATTGCCACGATCCGTTTGCGGGGCTGGTCCGCGGCCGGGTGCGGGACCTGGGTCTCGATCGGGCGGCCCCAGCCGTCGTAGAAGGTGTAGGACTCCTCGAACCTGCCCTCACCGGTGGCGGTGTCGTCGAAACGGATCTGGGTCTTGACCCGGCCCGGGGCCGACATGTTGTCGGTGTAGGAGTACTTGATCGACTGCTTGTTGGTGCTGGCCAGGTTGGGCAGCTGCACGTCTGTCAGTCGACCCAGGGGGTCATAGGACAGCGAGGTGGTCTTGTTGTTGAGGTCGATCACCTCAACAGGCAGGCCGCGGCGAGGGTCCAGCTTGGTCAGCGAGGTGTAGCCGGTGGGGCCTTCGGTCGAGATCTGGGTGAGCAGGTTGTCATCTACCGACGCCCCGCCTTGGGGGTTGTAGTCGGTGGTGGTGGTGGACCCCACGGTGTTGTTCTCGGTGATGCCGACGGTCTGGGTCAGCGGCCTGCCCCAGGCGTCGTAGGTGGTCTTCGTGCCCTCGTACCGGGAACCGGCCTCGTCGAGGTGGGTGCGGGTGGAGGTCAACAGCCCCTTCTCCACCGCGCCGGGGGTGGAGGTGCCTTGATTGTTGTCATAGAAGTTCTTGACCAGGCCCACCATGTTGGCGCTGGCAGCGTTGTTGCAGTTCTCGGCGTAGGTGGTGACCTGGCTGGGGCGTCGGACCCGGGTGCTGTTATTGGTGGTCCACGCTGTCTTGGTGCAGGTCTTGTAGTCCGCGGCTCCGCCGTTCTCGGTCTTCGAGATCGTCTCGGACTGGGTCACGGTGCCCACCCCGACACCGAAGTTGTTGTTCTGGACGTTGCTGCCCTTGTCGATGACCCGGGTGGTCTCGGTGATGAAGTGGGCCGCTCCGCTGATCGGGGTACGGACGCGGGTGAGCTTCTCGTAGATGACCCGGGCGTTGATGCCGTAGGGGTCCACGGCGGTGACCGCGTTGCCGTACTCGTGGTAGGTGCGGGAGATGAGCTTGTCGTCACCGGTGCGGGTCTCTGACTCCGCGACCTTGCCGGCCAGCCATGCCTCGTCGAACTGTTCGGTGGCGTTGTCGGTGATCTCAGAGGTGTTGATCTGGACGTTGTTGTTCAACGGCTGTCCGGGCGCGGGCAGCGACTGGTTCATGCCGCGGAACTGCACGGTGCGAGTCACCGACACATCGGGGCTGCCGGAGACCCCGGAGTTGGCGTTGTTGCTCGACCGGGTCCGGGTGCGGGTCTCGGCGTAGCCGCGCCAGTCGTTCCACGTCTCATCGGCTGTCGACATGTGACGGGAGTCCAGGAACCGCCACGCAGGCGCACCGGAGTACTCATAGTCATAGATCCGCAGCGTGCCCAGATCGGTGTCCGAGCCGGTTCCGAGCTGGTAGCCCAACGCGATGTCACCCAGCGCCACGCGCGTGACGACGTACTTGTGGAACCACTCCCACCCGGCGGTCCCACCTGGTGGCGCGTACTTCTGGGCGAAGCACTCCCGGTTGGAGTTCCACCGGTCGCGGCCGTTGACGTAGGAGGCGTCGCAGGTCCGGTTGGGTGAGTGTCCGTAGACGACATCGATCTTCCCGCCGGCCTCGTTGCGGATGCCGCTGATGCGGAACTTGCGCAGCGTGCGCTCGTTGCCGGTGGCGACCACCCGGTTGCGCAGCTCAGTGCCGAAGAACCGCAGCGGCGGGCTGGCCAGGTCTCCCCCGGACCCGCTCGACCCGGTCCTGGTCACCTGGGACAGCCACAGGTCAGCCTGGTCCGGGCCACTGCCATCCGGGTCGGGCATGGTGTGCTCGAGGGTGTAGGTGTCGACCGTCCTGGTCGTCGGGGAGCCGCCGTTCCCCTCCACGGTGCGGGTCACGATGCGTGAGTAGCGTTTGGTGGAGAAGAACGTCGGAGACCCCACCAAACAGGTCTGACCGGCGCTGCAGATCAGGTCCGAGGGCACATCAGGCCACAGATGCGGCTTGGCCACCGGATTGTCGCCGGCATCGCAGGTGCCACCAGAGAGTTCCTTGGTACACCGCTGCCCGGTCACCACGTTGACGATCTGATGCGCGATCTCACCATCAGCGGTGAACCCGTACTCGATCTTCCCCAAAGTGGCGGCGCTGTCATAGGCCACGGTGTTGGTGGTGTTGCCCCAGCGTGCGTAGTAGTTGGTCTCCTCGTCGTAGGAGTACACGATTTTGTTGCCGTGGACATCGACCGCGCGTTGAAGATTCCACTGGTAGGCCTGCATGCACCACCGCTGACCAGCAGGAGTCGAGGAGTTCCCATAGCAGGGCTCGCCTGCATCATCGCCATAGACCGGGACCGTCTGGGCGGCATCGGAGTTGGATCCGAAGAAGTACTTGGTGCCGTCGGTGTCAGTGACCACGAAGTGCTCGCCATCGTTGTCGCCGTTGCCGGCACCCGTGCGCAGCTCCACCTGCCAGGTCGGGTCCTGCCGCAGCCGGAACTCGTTGGTCTGGTCGATCCTGACCAGGGTCGAGGACTGCCCGTTCAACACGATGGTGAAGTCATCGATCACCGTGCCGTTGCGCTTGTTCCAGCACAGGTCGCCCTTCGCAGACCAGCCGTCATCGGCACACGCCCCGTACTTGCGTGCCACATACGAGCGCGCCATCGTCCACCCGATGCCCGCGGAGTCGGCCTGACCGTTCTCGGCGAGGCTCATCGCGTCCACACCGCCCGAGGAGTAGCTCAACCCCAGACCCGGCGTGGTCCCCGCGTTGGCCTGGGGCAACACGAAGTCGTAGCCATAGGTGAAGTCACCCGACCCAGCACCGACCTGCCAGCCCATCGACGGCGACAACGGGGTGGCAGCGTAGTTACCGCCCGACCCGCCCACCGAGTACACGACACCGCCCGACGAGGCAGCCGCGACCCTCATCGTCCCCGGGACGGTGTCCGAGATCGTGGCCCGCGACCGCTCAGACGAGGACCGGAAGACCGCAGCCCACCCCGTCACAGCCCCACCAGACGAACCAGCCGAGGCCCCAGAAGAGGACCCAGAAGACGAGTCCTGCGACAGCTGGGTCGAGGACTGCGTAGCGTCGGGAGCCGGCGTCAGGGACTCCCCCGGGGTCGGCGACCCCGTTGCTGAAGAGGTGGGGGAAGGGGTCGCAGACGGCTCGGGTGTCTGCGTCGGGTCCGCGGGTGCGGGCTCCTCCGGGGCCTCAGGGTCCTGCTCCGCGTCGCTATCCGGGACCTCGGCCGCCGACAGCGCCGCCTCCAACGCCTCTTCATCCATCGTGGCGAAGGTGACGGTCTGCTCGTCCACGTCGTTGGTGAAAGCCACCGGCACACCCACCGAGCAGTCAGCGACCTCGGGCGTGGTGGCGAAGCACGCCGGATAGGCGAACACCTCCATCCGCTCGCTCCACACCCCGCCATAAGCCAGAGCGAACTCCTCATACGACAGCCGCACCTGCAAAGACTCGCTGGCATCCGCGGGACCATCCTCGTCCTCGGATGCAGTCCCCTCGTCAGGAGCCACGCCCTCCTCAGGCGACATGCCGTCCTCGAGCGAAAGCGAGGCAGAACCCGCCGCCGATACGCCGCTCGAGCCAGGCCAGGAGGCTGATGCGGCACGGCCAGGAGCCTCCTGGCCGGGCGTGATGTCGGCGAAGGAGAACAACAGCGACTTCTGCCGCGAGTCCACCGGCCGACCCACCGCCACCTCGATCGTCGACGGCGGTCCCACGTCCTCGGGGCCACGACTGGGCTCTGGCTCCGCAGGCGGCGTCCCAGACGCGCCATCAGAAGGGCTCGGTGAACCCGACGGCGACGCAGATGCCTCGGCACTAGGCGAATCCGCCTCTGCAGGGTCTCCCGTCGGCGCCGAGGACTCGCCCTCCGCGGTCACGAACGCCGCCACCCTCAGCACACCCGAGAACCAGCCACCCACCACCGGCCCGCCAGAACCACTCCAGCGGCTCGGAGACGCAGACGATGCTCCAGGACCACCAGAAGCCGACGGGTCCACCGGCAGCGTCGGCTCCGGCTCGGCAGGAACACTGGGCTCCGGGGCAGCGGAGTCATCGCCGGAGTCCTCCAAGGGCCGAACCTCAAGTGGCACACCCGGGACCGGAGTCCAACCTTTGGCATCGACCTCCACCGAGCGAGACTGTCGAGCCGGGATCGAACGAGTCTGCGACGGCAACGCATCGACCGCGGCAGCCGGATCAGCCTGCTCCGGCACCGGCTGCACCGGCTGCGCCGGCACATTACCCGGCTCAGGATCCGCCACAGCCACCGACGAACCCAACAACGCCACACCCGAAGGACTCACCACAGGTGCCGCAACGAACAAGCCAGAGACCACCAACAGCGACAACGAAGCCGAGCTGGCCCTACCCATCCGCCGCAGAGACGAACGCCTCACCACACCCATGTCGCGAACAACCCGACGTGCCACCACAAAGCCCTCTCACAAGCAGGAGCCAGCGCCACGCCGCGAGGGCCCACGAGACACTCAGCAACAGGCCACCCGCCGCCAAGACCAACGGCAGCACCCTAGAGATCTCCACCACCCCAAGACCAGGCGTTACCGAAGCGTTGCCAAACGGTCGCCAAGCGTTCCTGCGCATCACCGCAGACGGAAAAGATCCGCCGAACTGGATCGGATGTCACCTGTCCGTGCAGCAGACCCCCTAGATCTACTGGGGATCGGTGAAACGGTCCTCGAAGGTTCCGAAGTCTGGTCGGCCAGCGCGTTCGTACTCTTTGCGAAGTCTGCTAACGAGCCAGCGATCGAACTGCCCGTACACGGCCCGCATGAACTGTGGGACTTGGCCGCTCGGTGGCGTCAAGAACAGCTGGCCGGTGGACTCAAAGTGACCCCCACCTGTGATGACGGTCAGCGCCCCGCCGTCATAGGCCAAGCGTGCCTGTAACAGCGGGTGTGTGAACCCGAGCCTCCTGAGGTCGAGTAGGTCACGCGACAGCTTCGCCGTGTCCATTCGACGCGGAGATGGCTGCGGAACATCGCGCTCGATAAGGATGCGGAAGGCCTCAACGATGCCGGCGAAGTCTCGGTAGGTCACACGGGCTGTCTCATGAGGTGCAAGCGGCTCGTCACCAGCGGATGCCCGCACGAGTTGATGGACTCGATGTAGGACGTCGTGACGCGAGACGCCGAAGCCCTCAAACAGGTGCAAGACCGTTCCGGGCTCGAAAGCGCCTGGTTCCGTTCGCTCCCTTGTGCTCCCGAACGCGTCGTCCGAAGCGGCATCGAGGGGAGTGGACACGCCGTCAGTATCCCGCGAAATCCGGCGATTCCGCGTAATGTTCGCTCCGAGTCCTAACTCTGCGAGGAGCTCCCCGTGGTTGGAGTTGCAGCTGTCGCCGCCATCAAGTCGACCAACGCCGCCTCACGATCGTCACGGAGCCTTAACCCGTCTTGGGTAGGCGGCGCTGGGATGCCTCGGATACCGTCGAGGGCCCTACTCCAGCCAGGAGCGGGTCTGCAGATCTGCCAACCCCGCATCAGGCGCGCAAAGGCTCCGCTTCTCCCCCGGTCGCCGCGGTGGGCAGGTTGGTGTTGTCGATTTTACTTTGACTGGGAACGTCCAAATCCTCATAGTGAGGGGCAGATCATGCGTAATCTCCCCCCATCGCGAACAGGATCGGAGCCGGCACGGCTGGCAGTGAAAGGGTGGGCTGAGTGGGGCTCATGGAACGTGAGCGACTCCTCGTCGAGGATCGCACGGAACGTGCACAGCCCCGCGAAAGGCCGCCTGGCGTTCGAAAGAACGGGCTCGTCGGCGACACAGCCGCGCGCCGCATCAAGGGTGATGTCGGCACCGAGACGAAGCAATACCGAGTCTTCCGCTCGCTCGCGCTCTATGGGCTTGGCGATGTGTCGTACGGAGACCTCGGCGATCCGGTCTTCTCGGGCCAGCTCGAGAAGTTGGATGACTGGGTTGAGTGCATCCCCCTTACCGACTCCGCGCACCAGCGATTGCTCGACACGAACCTCTCCGTCTACTACGAGCTGGGCACTATGAAGAGCCCGGAGAACTACACCAACGTGGGAAACGAGGGCCGGCGCCTTCCCTTCGACAACGGTGAGTACGTCTCGTTCGAGAAGGGGGACGGGTTCTACTCCGTGTCCTGGACCTGTGCGTTGGCGTTGCAGCCTGCGGTCGACGCGCTCCTGACATGCGCGGGGAGTGCCTATGAGCCATCAGAAGGTGGACTCGTCGAGCGTGATGAGTGGGTCCAGGGACCAGCGAGAGAGATGCTCGGGCACATCCGCAAGCGCTACGCCAAGATCAGCTTCGCTCGTCTGAGCGGCGAGCGACTTGCTATCGCTTGGCGATCGGATGCTGGCGCGTCCGAGGATGGCAAGGTCAAACTTCACGAGTGCTTCGTCGTCTGCAGCGTCGATGACCGCGAACTGCTTGGGAACCTCCTTCGGGAGACCGGGACTCCGAGTGTTGGCGCATCGTCAGACGAAGTTGTCAGCCAGCTCGACGATCTCCTTCAGGACTATCCCGCGTCGAGTGCTTGAGATGGGCTAATCTTGCCGGCGATCCCTGGAGGTGGCGGGCGTGGTGCGTTGGTCGAAGGTGAAGTCACCTGACATCGTGAAGGTGGCGACTCGCTTCGACAAGACAGCGAGTAAGCAGTTCCACGAAGTCAGATTGCTCGTTGGAACCGCCGCCGAGTTTGATGTCGACACGCGGATCCAGGGCGGCGCCTTTGCGTACACCCCACCCACCGGGGCGGATCCCCAGCAGTGGGTAGAGAGCTTCAGTCTGAAGAACGGCATCGAGCTCAACAAGATAAGTAAGGATGCGGAGCGCACGATGACGTCCTCCGCCGCAGTCCCGTGCACCGTCGGGGCTCACACATGGAAGATCACCGTCGCTATCACCGACTACTACGGCAGTCCTGGGGAGACGGAGAACGACCAAGTCGACTTCAAGTGCGCGAACTGCCCCTAGGGGTGCGGTGAACTACGATCTGGCATTGCCGTTTCTCGCCTCGGCTGCCGCTGTCTTGGTAGGCGTGTGCTCGCAGGCCATCATGGGCAAGACAGTCTCTTCTGAACTCGGGCAGCAGGTCCGACAGTTCGCGCTGAACCTTCCCGCGCCGACGCAGGGGGCGATTCAAGACTTCCTGCCCAGCAACCTGCAGCCACCATTTATCTTGCTGAAGATCACGCGCGTCTTTGACGGCGCTCAGTGCCTAACGGTCGCGCTCTCACTCATCATGGCGGTTATCAGTCTGGGTGAATCGAATACCACCTTGAATGTGGTTGCGGGCATCTTCTTCGGAACGTTGTCGATGGTGTGGTTCACGCTCACCATTGTGATGTCGGATGTGAGCTACTCGCGCTTCTTTCACCCTAAGCACCTGTGGTTCATCTCGTTCCGCCGTCCGCTTCTTCGCCGCGTGATGTACGCCGACAATGGTTGGGCCTGGCCGTCCTTCGTGGCGTTCACCTGCTACGTCGCTCTAGGTATCTACGCGCTCTGAATCTGGCTCCGTTCGACGAGGGACGCCGCCCGTCTCCGCTACTTTCGACCACCAGCAAGACGACTCAGGGGGTTCAAATGGCACAACGCGTTGTCACGCAGCTAATTAGCGACCTGTCGGCAGAGGAGATCCAAGACGGGAAGGGCGAGACGATCGCGTTCTCGTACCGAGGTGTGAACTACACCATCGACCTTACCAACGACGAGGCATCGGGATTCGACTCCGCCATCGCAGAGTACGTAGCGAACGCGAACAGGGTGGGCGGACGCCGCAGGAGGGCCCCGGGCAGGCCGGCCAGTGAGTACAGCGCCAAGGAAGTTCGCACCTGGGCCAAGGAGCAGGGGATCGAGGTACCTGATCGCGGGCGGATCCCGTTCGAAATCCTCGAGAAGTACCGAGCCGCTCACTGAGGTGCAGGTCGATTACCGGCAGGTGATCTGCGACCCGAGCCTTCTAGCAACTCGGTACGGGCAGATCTGGGTCGACCGGCTGGGGGCGCACGGCGCTCCCCAGGAGTCCGTAGCAGTGCCGAAAGCGTTCTTCGAGCTGAGTGATGAGTGGGCGGGCTGGGCGTAGCGAGGCTGGTTCGGCATCCGACACCGGGACTGGGTCTGGGTTGCGGAGGTACCCGGTCACGTTACGCACTTCGACGATCGAATGGAATGCGGCGACGCGGTCTCCTGGGAACCAGAAACGACGCGACCGACGACGCTGCAGGTCTGGATGGCCCTCAGAGCGGGTCACATGCTGGTGGCTCGTCGGCCTCGCACGCTCGACGTCCTTGCGAGAGCTGGCGTCACCCTCCGCGTGATGTCGGCTGCACGATGGGAACGTGATGGCCTGTCTGTTCCGCGACCAGCACTCTCTCGCGAACTGACCGAGGCACTGGAACGCCGGACGCGCTTCTGGTGTGTGCTGGACGAGCACGAACAGGATGCACTGCGCGTGCTGGACCGAGGCTGGGAGACGCGACGGTAGTTAGGCGGTCGCGTCTGCCGAGTGGCGCCCTGAGCGACATCACGCGTCTCCTCTCTCGATTACCACCGTATGGTCCTCACGGGCGAGGATCGCGCCTCTACCATGTTGTAAGGGTGAGGAGGTGCAGGACGTGACCCAGGCCGACATTCGTCGAGTGACGGTCGAGGCCGCACACGTCACCTCAGTGTCTACTGTCCGACGAGCCATACGAACCCCGGAGGTGGGAGTCGGTCACTCGCTGACTGGAATGCGTGCCGCCGGACTCATCGCCCGCTGCGCCACGGTCGAAGACGCCCTGTCGGCGGCATCGCGTTGGATGCTCGCGTCGCGCCGCAGTGAATGGGTCTACAAGAACGCGATCGCAAACCAGCTCCTGCTCCAGAGACACGGTCTCGACAATGCCGCGATCATCAACGAACTGAAGATCGGTACCTCCGTCGCGGATTGCGTCATCGTCAACGGACGCGCCACCGTGTACGAGATCAAGTCGGAACTAGACAATCCGGCGAAGTTGCTGAAGCAGCTTCGTGACTACCGGACTGCCTTCAAGCGCGTCGTGCTGGTGACACACCAATCGCTCTTGGCGGCGTATGGTGAACTACTTGTCGACGAACCTGTTGGCTTGGTGTCGATGAACTCGCGTGGACGGCTCCGGACGGTTCGAGCGCCCGTCGACCACACAGATGACCTCGCCATCGGTGCCATGATGAAGACGCTCCGTCGCTCCGAGTTCTTGCGGATCGCGGAGCAGATCGCCGGCGAAGCGATCGACGTTCCAGCCACCGCGCTCTTTAGGCGTTGTCTCGATATCAGTCGATCCGTGTCAGATGTGGACTACTGTCGCCTCCACGAGCAGGAGCTTCGCAAGCGTAAGGCGCGGGCCGGTGCAGCATTGGGGGACAAGCGGTTCGAGGACGCGCGTCACCAGCTTCTCACCATCAACCCGACGTCGGCGCAACTTGAGAAGCTCGCGGATTGGATGTCCAGGAGGGCGTAGATGTACCTGCCGTACGTTCGGGGTAAGCAGTTCGACCTCCTTGCCCTGAAGGAGATGGCGCCGCATCTAGCAGCAAACCCGCAGATCCTTCCGGTCATCGAGCCAGTGCGCGCACGCGGCGAGGCGTTGATCAGATGCGTCGATGCGCTCTCGGTCGCCGATGTACCGGTAACGGTCGTGGTCAATCCCGGTGTTGGCGAGCTTGCCGGGGGAGACGGGCACCGTTCCGTGATCGCGCTCCTCGAGCGCTGCAAGTACCGGTCGCACCTTCGCCTTGCAGTTCTGGTGCGCGCGGGACTCAACGTTGGCGACGTCCTCCGTGCGGTCAACGCGAGCTCGTTGGCGAGTTGCACAATCGACCTGGTCCATCAGGAGTTCGCGGGGGCGGCAGGCGTCGCTGATCTAGTGGGCGCTACATCGCTCCACCTACTTCACGAGAAGGCTGTCGTACGTCGCTACCGGACCCCGCCGCTGGACGGAGGACTCGTCAAGTTCGAGGATCGTTTTCCGGCGCAGCGCACCAACCTACAGTATGTGGGAGTCCCGGCCAGTCTATTCACCGACGACAACATCTACTACGCCCAAGATGGATATGCAGGCTGGGGAGATTACGCAACGATCGGCGACGTCTATTCCGAGGGCGGTTCTTCGCCAAGAGCGGTAGCAATCCATCTGACGTATCTAAATCGTGATGACGACGCCATATGGATCCGACACTTCTGCTCAGAGAGTAACGAGGATACAGCGGACACTCCGGGAAAGTTCGGCGAGGCAGTGGCGAATCTCGTCGCTTTCTGCGACGGTTACCGCCTCGACAACCCGGCCGTCGCGGCGTTCCGTTCTTACGCCAGCAGTGGAGCTTTCCCCGGCCTCGGTATGGTCAAGAAGCTCTCGATTCAGAACCATTTGTACGTCGCGACCGAGGCGATGACGAAGACGCTGCCATGAGGGTGTGCGCCGGGTGCTTCCGAGACGAGGGCCCGCTGCCGCTCACCACCGAGGACGGCCCACTGGGGAAGTGCGATCTTTGCGGTGGCGCCGGCGTGCACGTGTGGGACGTCGTGCAGTGGGGTGATCACGTCGCCCGGATCCTCGACATGTACGAACCGAGCAGTCAGCCGTCCGCCCGGCCGATCCACGAGCGCGTGGCGCGAGACTGGGAACTTTTCACATTCGACGACCTAAACCTGGTGTACGACTTCCTCGAGGCAGCCTTGGGTGGGCCAGGCACGTACGCACTACTCGATTCACGTGAGCCGGTTCTCCCGCGCTACGACCTCGACGGAGCTGCTGCCAACCATAAGGGACGCTGGGACGAGTTCAGAGAGGCCCTTATCGGCCAGAATAGGTACTTCCCAGATGTCGATTTCGATCTTCAGTATCTGCGGGAACTCGTCGAAGGCAACCAAGGGACTATCGTGCCGGGTCTTCCCCTCTACCGTGCCCGGGCCGTCTCAGTGGGCGAGCGGTTGCCTCGGGAAAAGATGGGTGTGCCGCCGCCAAACCGCGTTTCGGGCGGGCGGGGAAATCCGGTGGGTATCGCCCATCTCTACCTCGCTAGCGATGTCGACACTTGTATGCGCGAATGTCGCGCGCAATTCAACGGTGATGTGGCGGTGGCGACCTTTGAGGTTATTGAAGAGCTGACATATCTCGATCTCGCCGACTTGAAGCCCGCGAATCCCTTCGTGCTAGGCGACGACGGCGCCGCGGATGGCGTCAATCCACTGGTGCAGAGCCTCGTCGCTACTCAGTTTCTGGGAGAGCTTGGCCGCGAGCTTTCCGTGCCGACGAGACCCGGCGAGAATCAAATTGAGTACGTGCCGACCCAGTATCTATGTGAGTTCGTGAAGTCACTTGGTGTAGGAGGGATCCGCTACAAGAGCTCGCTTCGGCCAGACGGGTGGAACATCGTGCTCTTCGATCCGGAAATGGCGCAACAGACTGCTGACGTTCTTCACTTCCACGTCACGGATCTAACCCTGACGTATGAAGAGTTACCGAGCGCGTGACAGGACATCTCGAACACGCCGAGGGTGCGGCAAGTCCGATGCTGCTGAGCGCGCTCGACCAGGGTGAGCCGCGGGAGCTTGCCTTCTCGGCCATCGAGTCCGTGCGCCACGAGATACTTCGGCGCCTCGACCAGAAGGCACTGCCAACGTAGGTCCGGGTGCCGAGATTGGTTGTTTCGTACCATGGTGAGAACCCGACGAACAGCTCTTGGCTGGATATCGGGCTCTTTACAGACCGGGGTGTAGTTGAGGTCTGAAGCCACCGGTTTCGAGCAGGCTCCTGGCGATGTAGTTGGTCAGGTTACGCAAGCCGAGCGCGCTGCCGCGCAGGTGCTCGAGCCGTCCGTTGATGGCCTCGGTGGGTCCGTTGCTGGTGCCGGGTCGGTCGAAGTAGGCCAGCACGTCGACGGCGCGCTTCTTCAGGGTCCGGCCAAGGGTGATGACCTCGAATAGG
>Ga0208830_1000988_pt1 | contig 13214 bp, 8 predicted proteins | sample DeeseametaMP2634_FD_184169 | JGI IMG/M metagenome (GOLD analysis project Ga0208830, IMG submission 184169) | Marine microbial communities from the Deep Atlantic Ocean - MP2634 (SPAdes) | ecosystem: Environmental > Aquatic > Marine > Oceanic | place: Northeast of Antigua and Barbuda, North... | reverse complement strand
AAATCTCCATCGCCAACACAATCTTCTGCCACTATCGTAAGAAAATTATTTTGCAAAGAATCTAGTGCTGTAGCTCGAACACAGCCACTTGTTGTAACCCCAGAAACAATCACTGAATCTACTTGTATTTGATTAAGATGGTTGGCTAAACTAGTCTCAAAAAAAGCACTCGCAAATTTCTTTTCAATCAGCTTTTCATCTTTATTGGGTGATAGAGTTTCCAAGAAGGATATTTCTTCAGATCCGGGTTTTAAAATATTTAAATCAGGAAGTCTAGACCTGAAAACACTTGCTTCAAATTCATCTCGATAAAGCGTGGTTGTGAAAATTACGGGTAAATTCTTTTCTCGAAATTTATTGACCAGTCGAATATTCGCTTCAATTAATTCGTCGCATTCAAAGCCAAGAGGTGATGATGGGTCAATAAAGCCTCGGCACATATCAACAACCACTAAGGCAGGAGAGCTGCCAATTCCAGTAGGATGTGATTTGAGCTTGCTCAATTGTTATTGATTCAGAAAAGTTGGAGATACCGGAGGCTCTAGGTGAGTCTCTTCTAGGCACCTGGCTTTGATTTCTTCAATGGTTCCCCCAAAATTAAACATCTCATCTTGAACAGTGTCTTTAGACATTTTAGCTCTTAAGGCATCCGTCTTTGACTGATCCAGTGACAGGTCCTCATTAATCACGACGCCGTATCTTTTTGCCCCCTCAATTGATACAAGTTTTTTTGCAACGTCTGAGACAACAATAGTCGGATCGCGCTGAAGCGGGTCTCCCCAGCCCCCTCCGCCCCAAGTGTTAAAATAAAGGAGGTCGCCTTTATGCACTTTAACGCCTTCACATTTAGCTGGAATATATTCTTCGCTTCCATCCACTCTTACAAGTAATTTAGTAGATCGTTTGCCTGGCTTGCCTCCATTCACTCCCCATGGATAGGTAAGCCATCTGTCATCATGAATTCCAATATGACCATCTACCAAAAATCTGTAAGCAACAGAAAGACCATTGCCTCCTCTATGCAGACCTGCTCCGCCAGAGTCAACAATAAATTCATAGATTTCTACTCTAAGGGGAAAATATGCCTCAACAAACTCATTTGGTACATTCGTAAAGGATGGCCATAATGAATGCCCATCAGGTCCATCTCCGATAGGTCTTCCGGGAACTCCACCGAAGCCTATTTGGAATAACTGAAACCAATCTCCCTTATCATCGTAGCCAGAGAAAAATAAGTGCGGAGAGTCAGAAAATCCAGCTGCATTAAGCATCTCGTTTGGAGCTCCCATGCCTAATAAAGCACCTAAAACATCAAAAATTCTGCCTAATGCATGAGTCCTCCCGGAAAGAGCTGCCGGATAGTTAGGCTTTAAGAGAGTTCCCTGAGGGATTCTAACGTCTACTAAATCATAGAAACCATCATTAAAAGCAATTTGCGGATCTACAACATTAATCGTAAAGGACCCAAAGAACATTTTGAACATGTCTTCATTAAGATAAAAGTTTACTGAGCTTTGCGCTTGAGGGTCTGTGCCTTCAAAATCAAAAATAGCTTTGTCCCCCTCACGCCACATTTTACAATGTATTTTATAAGGGCCCATACCCATGCCGTCATCGCAAATATAATCAGAGAACTCTCTGGGTTCTTCAGGAATAAACATAGAAATAATATGCTTCATGGCATCATAATTTCTTTGCAGCATAATTTTCATCGTGGAACAAAAAACATCATCACCAAAACGATCTGCTATTTCATTGCACCTTTTAGCGGCTGTATTACAAGCAGCAACAAGAGCATTTAGATCAAAGCGATTCCATTGAGAAGTTCTAACATTGTGTAAAATAAGCTCTAATACATCAGACTGAAGCTCGCCTTTTTTGTAAAGTTTGATGGGCGGAATTCTTATTCCTTCTTGAAAAATTGTAGTTGCTTCTGTTGGTATAGACCCAGGGACCATGCCGCCATTATCAGACATATGCCCAAACATTGCAGACCATGCAATATGCCTACCATCTCTAAAAACTGGTTTCAATACCATCCAATCTGGTAAATGAGATACGGCTGCATTACACATATACGGGTCATTGGTAAGAATAATATCTCCCTCTTCAATCTCTTCATCATAAGCCTCAGTAAAGCCATGAATAAATGATCCAAATTGACCAACCACCATCTTTCCATCTCTATTGGCGATCATTGGAAAGCAGTCGCCTTGCTCTCTAATCCCTGGAGATAGTGCTGTTCGACTTACTAATGTGTCCATCTCTTCTCGAGCATTCTTTAGAGCATTCTCTATAAGATCAACGGTTATACCGTCTACATCAATTATGTTTAATGGAGAATCGTTTGTTTCAATAATTCGTGCTGACATATTATTTTTTGGGATTGATAATTAAATTGCCTACCTGATCAACGGCAGCGTCATAATCAGGCAAGATAACGCTGGTTGAATCCATTTCAGAAACAATAGCAGGTCCAGGAATAACCAAATTGGCATGTAGTTTTGTTCGGTCATAGATTTTTGCATCGTGCCATTGTGCTTCATGATAAAAACGTGTGTCCTGAATGACTGCATCTTCAAGTGAGCCAGAAAAATTCTCATTTTCTAAAGATTTAATTTTAGACTGTTGAACTTTAACAATAGCTCGAATCATCAAAATTTCATGACCATCACTTAATTTAAATGTAAATAATTGATAGTGCTCATCATCAAATATATCAGTAATTAATTGAACACCTTTGGTCTTATATTCCTTCTCATCAAACTCAACTGTAATTTGAAATGCTTGACCTGCATATCTAACATCAGCTTGATAGATAACTTCTAAATTAGAGTCGCTCACACCATCTTTAAGAAGTGATTCAGATGCTTTATTCTTAAGATCACTTAAGTCACTCAAGAATTTATCTGTAGCAATGTCTTGAGCCATGGCTAGATAAGATCTTGATGACTCATCTTGAATTTGAGTTGTAGCCTCTCCATAAGCACACAAAACACCCGGTCCTGGAGGAATAATTACAGGAAAGGAGTTTAAGAGAATGCCAAGAGCATTTGCATGAAGTGGTCCGGCGCCACCAAATCCAACCAACGCAAAATCCCTAGGATCAAAACCTTGCTCTACTGATACTAATCTTAAGGCGCCAAACATAGATTCATTAACAATTCTGATAATGCCCTCTGCAGCTTCCATCAAATCAATCCCAATTCCGTCTGCAATAGTTTGTACAGCTTTTTCAGCAGCTTCTTTGTTTATTATCATATCTCCACCGAGCTGCACATCTCTTGGAAGTAAGCCCAGCACTATATTTGCGTCACATACAGTAGGTTGCTCCCCTCCTTTCATATAGGCAGCGGGTCCTGGTACAGCTCCTGCAGACTCTGGACCAACTCTAAGGGCTTTTGTTAGCTCTGGAACAAAAGCAATTGAGCCCCCACCCGCACCCACACTTCTCACGTCAACTGATGGTGCTTTGACTCTCACGTCTCCAACCAAAGTCTCTCTTCTAATTTTGGCTTTTGAGCTTTGGATCAAGGCGACGTCTGTTGAAGTGCCTCCCATATCAAAAGTTAGAATATTCTCAAAATTAGCTTGGTCGCAAAAATGTATAGCGCCAGCAACACCTCCAGCAGGACCTGACATAAGGTGATTAACTGGAGAGTCTCCTGTCGCACGACTTGATGCAAGCCCGCCATCAGATCTCAAGATGGATAGCTGGACATCACTGCCCAATGATTTCTCTAGATTGGACTGAAGATTGTTAACGTAATTAGATACTTGAGGTCGAACATAAGAATTGAGAACTGTAGTTTCTGTTCGTTCGTATTCTTGCATTTCAGGAATAACTTCACTAGATATAGAGATAGGAATGTCTGTAAATATTTCACTGGCAATTTGTGCAGCAAGAACTTCATTCTCATTGTTAATGTATGAATTTACAAAGCTTATGGTTAGGGCTTCAACTTCACCTTTTGCTTTTAGTTGAGTTAATTGCTCTCTTAAATGATCTTCATCCAGTGGGGTAGATATCTCACCAGAAGCATCCGTTCTTTCTTTAATGCCGTACGTTAATTCTAAGGGAGCAAGCAACGGACCTTTAACAAAACTTACCCATCCCCCTAGACCGCCTGGGCAAAATGAACGAGCAACCTGCAGAACACTTTCATACCCTTTGGTGGTTAAGAGACCTACTTTCGCGCCATTGCCAGTTAAAACAGCATTAGTTGCAACGGTAGAGCCGTGCATTACAAGGTTAATATCCTTAGGATCTACTCCGGATTGATCGCAGATTCTCGAGACCCCATTGAGGACTCCTATTGAGGAATCTTCAGGAGTGGAAGGAACCTTAGCAGTATGGGTCGAACCATCCGACTCATTGATTAATAAAAAATCAGTAAAAGTTCCGCCAACATCAACACCTAATCGATATGACATAAAAGTTTAATCCCTTTTTAAAAACTATACTTTAATTCTAATCCATAGGTAGCATACGGTGCTTCAGTAATAAAAGATCCACCAAATTCTGGAGCTGGAATGACCTCTGCAAGATATTCTTCATCAGTAACATTTCTGCCCCACAAAGTTAGACTTAATTTTTCTCCAACGATCGACGCCCTTAGATCAACTAAGGTATAAGGATCGCGAACTGTTTTACTCATATCAGATGCCACTGGGAATCCTAGCAAGGCGCCCCAAACTGAAGGTTGCTGATTGTTTTGAACAGTATGAAACCAAGTTTCTCCAACCTCCATATAATCTACTCTAACTATAAGATCATAGTTTGCCGAAAAAGCTGTTTCATATTGCATACCAAGATTATAAGTATGCTCAGGAGCTAATGGCGCATTATTACCGACAGTGTTAGGTCTATGGGTATTCTTCTTAATTTTACCATCCGTGAAGCCAATGCCACCATCAAGTCTAAGATTGTCAGTAAGTGCATATTTAAAGTCTAACTCTGAGCCACTTATGTCTAACTCGTCAATAGAAGTTACTACCCTCAACAAACCCCATGGTCCAGCAAAAAATTCAAAAAATTGATTATCTTCAACTTTCGTTTCAAAAATAGCACCATTAATTGCCAATCTTCCGTCTAGGTACCTACCTTTAAAACCAACTTCAAATGATTTAGAAACTTCTTTATCATATGAATCCGATACACTCAATCCGGCTCCAACTGGAATATTTAGCTGAGAATTTATTAAAGCCGCACTACCAGATGAATTAAAACCACCAGATCTAAATCCAACTCCGTAGGTGGCATAAAACGTTGTATTTTCAACGCTTCTTGTTATTGAAATTTTAGGTTGAAACTGATTATAAGATTTATCTCGCGATGGAATTTTGCTTCCACCTGCTGTCATTGCAGGATTTATTGGAGCACCACCACCATAGTATAAGGCCGAGGTCGTAGCAGGAACATTGTTATCTACCGAACGTTTTTCATTATCGTATCTGGCTTCAATAGAAAGCTCTGTTACATCAGATAAATCAATGGAATATTGTCCAAAAATTGAGAAAACGTCTGTTGTAAAGGTATCGTCAAACGCTAAATCAGTAGGATTTTTTCCTGTTGCAGGGACATAAGGCTTAAGTTCAAAACCTTTGCCTAAATCAGCTCCATATGAGACTGCAACATCTCTCTCAATTTCAGCATAGTATCCACCAACCAACCATCGAGTTGATTGATTTTGATCACTGGTTAATTTAACCTCAATAGAAAAATCATCTTGGTCACGTGATTGGAATTGATATCCATCGCATGTATGAGGCAAATATGGTCCCAATACTGAGTTTGCACCTGAAGGAGCTGTTCCAGGAGCAGCAAATGAAAATCCAGGAGGTAAAGAATTAATTAGGGCAAGATTAGCTGCAGTATTTGAAGCAGCACACGAAGGCACTCCAAAGTAACCACCAAAAGCGCCTGATGTTCCATCAGAAATCAAAAACTCTTCAAGGTGGTTATAAGCCAATATTGCTGAGAATTCGCTCCCATTAGCAAGATCTTCAGTGTATTTAAGAGACATATCAAATGTTTCTTGCTCATTGACCGGAGGTACATTAAACATATATGTGAACTGATGATCATTGACATCCTCGAAAAACTGATCTGCTCCAGGAGTACCAAATCCTGTAAAGGCAGGTAAAGCAAAAACGGCATTAAAATTAATGGCTCCCCCGCTAGCCTCGCTTACTCCTGCCCTAAAGTCCCAAGAACTATCGTCATTATCTACTAAGATCCTGCTTCTAATGGTTGTATCTTCAAAGAAATCTACATTTTTTTGGTTAGAATAAACATTCGTATGTTCTCCGTCTGTTTCCCTAGTGCTTATTGAAAATCTTGTATATACGTTATCGCCTCCTTTGGCAGAATGTACATATTGCAATTTCGACGAGTTATTAATACCCATTCCTACAACAGCAGTTCTTACAGATTCTTCGGAGGGAGCTTTGGTTGTAATTAAGATTGCTCCGGAGGTGGCGTTTCTTCCGTAAAGAGCCCCTTGCGGACCTTTTAGAACTTCAATTTGGGCAATATCTAAAAGTTCTCTATTAAATGCATTGGGATTTGTTTGCAAAACACCATCGACAACGAAAGCAAAATTAGACTCTGCATCTCTTGTTGAAGTCAGACCTCTAATTGTCACTAAAGTATCTCCAACATTAACAGTGTTGGCCATGACAACATTTGGCGTCAAGGCTATAAAATCTTCAGGTCTTTCTATGCCTGCATCGTTAATATCACTTGCAGTGAAAACACTCATGGCTATTGGCACGTCTTGTTCATTTTCAACAACTTTTCTAGCTGTTACAACAACCTCTTCAAGAACAGGTTCTGCTAAAAGATTTAATGAAATAAAAGCAAAAGAGAACGCGAATAAAAACCTAAGAATATATGTGTTGAAGACATGCATATTTTACCTCCCAGTAAATAATGTTGGCTATTTTTATACAGCAAAAGAATGCTATAAACAATCATTATTAATTAGAGTAATAAAGTATTTATTGGTAGTATTTTTTTCTAATCTCAAGGATAGATAATAAAAACATGTTAGAGACTACAAAACCCTTAAAAAACATCAAAGTCTTGGACCTTACACATATGTTGTCAGGACCCTATGGAGCAATGATCCTTGCAGACCTAGGTTACGAGGTGATTAAGGTGGAGCCCCCTATTAAAGGTGAGGGAACAAGGCGTTTGCTCGAAAATGATCCAGACTATTCTTTTAATGGGATGGGTGCTTATTTTTATACTCTTAATAGAAACAAAAAAAGTCTTTCGTTGGACTTAAAAAAACCAGAAGGCTTAAAAATTTTCTATGAGCTAGCTAAAAAAGTAGACGTTATAATCAGTAATTTCTCAGCTGGTGTTACTAAAAAACTAAAAATTGATTTTGAAACTTTAAAGGCCATTAATCCAAAGATAATTACCTGCACCGTAAGTGGCTTTGGCGAATCAGGGCCTAACTTTAAAAGACCTGCCTTTGATCAAATTGCTCAAGCGCTTGGTGGAGGCATGTCTATTACTGGGTTCTCCTCTTCTCAACCGATGCGAGCCGGAATCCCTATTGGCGATTTAAGTGGCGGCATGTTTGCTGTGATGGGTATTCAGGCTGCCATTATTAACAGAGCCAATACAGGAATTGGTCAGCATGTAGATATTTCAATGCTTGATTGTCAAATCTCAATGCTAAATTACATGGTGACCATGCAAACTATGTCAGGAATAGTGCCTGAACCTATTGGGAATTCTCATTTTGTTCACATGCCTTATAATTCATTTCTCACCAAAGATTACCCTATAGTGATTGCAGCGGTTGGAGATCAGTTCTGGCCAAGGCTTTTAAAATTATTCAATAACTTAGAATTACAAGACCCAAAATACATAACTGCATATGAAAGACAAAAAGATAAGGATAAGCTTGAAAAAATTATTCAGGAAGAGTTAATAAAAGAAAAATCTGATTATTGGCTGAACTTATTAGAGAAAGAATCTGTTCCATGCGCAAGAGTAAATAATATTGAGCAAGCTATAAATGATGAGCAAATAAGACACAGGAACATGTTAGTTGATGTGCCTCATCCAGATGGAGGTTCTGTAAAAATTCCAGGTAATCCGATTAAGTTGTCAGAAGTGACAAATGAAGAATTTCTTGCTCCTCCTCTTTTGGGAGAGCACACTAAAGAAGTTTTAAATGAGTGGTTGGGGTATTCAGATGAACATTTGGAGTCCTTAGATAAGCTGAAAATAATTGAGATGCTTAAATGAATTCAGAATTTGTCTACATCAATGAAGTTGGACCTAGAGATGGTCTACAGAACCAAAAAACAATCTTAGACTCGGAGGCTCGCCTCGAGCTTATAAATTATCTTATAGATGCAAAACTTCCAGGTATAGAAGTTGCCAGTTTTGTTAACCCAAAAGCTGTACCAGCAATGGAAGGAGCTCGTGAGATTATTAAAGGCTTGGTTCATACTAAAGGTTGTGAGATTTCTGTGTTAGTTCCAAACATGAAAGGCTTTGAGATGGCGCATGAAGCGGGTGCAGAAATCATCACGGTTGTTCCATCTGCAACAGAGACGATGAATCAAAAAAATATAAATATGGGGTTAGAGGAAACCATTGAAAGCTCTTGCAACATCATAAAAAGTGCTAAAAGTTCAAATCTGAAAACTCGCGCATATGTTTCAGTTGCATGGGAATGCCCTTATGAAGGAAAGGTTGAAGGCTCAACCATCCTCAATATAGCAAATCAATTACTAAGCGCCGGCGCAGATGAAATTATTCTTGCCGATACAATTGGAGCAGCAAATCCAACAAGTGTGGGCTCATTATTTAAGAAATGTGTTGAAGAATTTGATCATAATATTCTGTCAGGTCACTTTCATGACACTCGAGCCATGGCATTGGCCAATGTATGCGCAGCACTTGCAGAGGGAATAAGAAAATTTGATAGCTGCATAGGGGGTTTAGGCGGATGTCCATTCGCTCCTGGCGCAGCAGGAAATCTTGCTACAGAAGATCTAGCCAACATGCTTAATCAGATGGGCTATGAAACTGATGTAGATCTCCAAAAACTATCCGAGATAGTGAGTTATTGTTCAGATCAACTAAAAGCACCCCTTGGCGGAAGAATGTCAGCGTGGCTTTCAAAAGAAAAATAATCTATGTTTCTTAGAATAGAGTTTGTGGTAAGTAGGGTTGTTGGATTGGGTGGTAATAGAAACTCTAAAACTAGACCCTTTTTAGCTATTCCTCAGTAACCGGGTAAGTTTGGAAGACAATTTTAGCGAGGGCGATCTCCGGCTATTGTTACACGACGACCTTTACGTTCCTCAGGCCAGTAATCCCAAGTGGAGCGATGCATACAGCACCTGTTGTCCCAAAATGCCATATCGTTAATTGACCAACGAAACCTAATCTGATGATTAACGTGTTCGGCGTGTTCGAAAAGCATCGCCAAAACATGATCGCTCTCAGATTTCGATAATTCGTTAATTTGCTTTGTAAAGGTTCGGTTTACAAAGTAAGCGTATCCTCATAAAGAGCATTTGGATTGAACTTACAAATCAATCTCATGGAAACATCTTCATCTTCAACAGCACATCCACCTATAGCTATTAGTGACAAAATTAGTACTAGATTCTTCATAATCTTCTCCTAATCAAAACTCTCTAATACTAACTATATCAAACTCCTAAATCCAGATTCTTAAAAGGCAGAGCTATTGGGATATTGAAGCAGGGAAACTTGGTTAGGGTTTAGAATTTCTTCTTGGCAACGTCAATCTTTTCACAAGCACTTGAGAAACTAGCACCCAGGCCGTTATATTCAGGTACATACGAAAGTTTAAAGTGTATACTGCGCGCGCAATTCCAATAAACCAAATCTTTTAACCTCAAATAAACCAACAATCAGATAACTATCCATCTTAGTTGTCAGTAAGAATATTAATATGTCATTTAACACCTTGGGCCTTTCTTCAGAGCTTAAAAACGCTATTAAAGATAAGGGCTACATCAGTCCTTCTGATATCCAACTACAAGCTATTCCTTCAATTATAAAAGGTAACGACATTATGGCCCGCGCTCAAACTGGTACAGGTAAAACAGCGGCATTTGCTCTGCCTATTTTGCTGAAATTTCAGAAAGACGAATCTAAAAGAAGAAGAGTGAGAGCTTTGGTCCTAGTCCCAACCCGAGAATTAGCTTCCCAGGTAGGAGATAGTTTTAGAAGTTATGGTAATAATTTACGGTTCAGAACCTCTACTTTATATGGTGGGGTAAGCATAAACACTCAAATTGATAAGCTTAGAAAAGGAGTGGATATTGTTGTGGCAACTCCCGGTAGGCTTTTAGATCATCTGGATCGAAGGACCTTAGATCTTTCTGAACTGGAAGTGTTTGTTTTAGATGAAGCAGACCGAATGCTGGATATGGGCTTTATAAGAGACATAAAGAAAGTTTTAAAATACCTTCCAAAGAAAAAACAAAACCTCCTTTTCTCTGCTACCTTTCCGAAAGAAATAAAGGCATTGGCCGATAGTTTGCTGAATTCTCCAAAAAGGATTCAAGTTGCTTCAAATAATTCTACAGTAGATAAAGTCACACAAGTGGTTTATCCGGTAGATAAAGCTAGGAAAAGGGAGTTGCTGACTTATTGCATAAAAGAAGAAAACTGGTTTCAAGTTTTGGTTTTTAAGAGGACAAAACATGGTGCGAACAAGCTGGCAGGTCAATTAAACAAAGAAGGTATAGATGCAGTTGCTTTTCATGGAAATAAATCTCAAGCTGCAAGAACAAGAGCTTTAAAAGATTTTAAAGATGCCAAAACACAGGTACTAATAGCTACTGATATTGCCTCCAGAGGTATAGATATTAATTTATTACCCCAAGTTGTTAATTTTGACCTTCCGTATGTACCGGAAGATTACATTCATCGTATAGGAAGAACCGCCAGAGCCGGCCAAGAAGGGAAAGCGGTTTCTCTAGTAAGTGCTGATGAGCATAAATTATTGTTCGATATTGAAAAGCTATTGAAACATGAGATTCCACGCAAGATCATCCAGGGTTTTGAGCCAACTCAAAATTTAAGATCTGCTCCGCCGAAGCCTAAAACAGGTAACAAAGGTAAAGGCAGGCCCCAGGGAGATTTCAAAAGTTCACGAAAGGCAAGACCTTCGAGAAGCAAGGTTGTTTGGCACAAAAAAAGACCAAAGAAAAATTCTGCCAAAAAAGGCAGAGCAGTTGGGATATTTAAGCAGGGAAATTTGGTTAGGGTTTAGATTTTTTTTATATTCTTACTCATGAAAAAAAGAATGTTAAGAAAATAATCTAGTCAGGTTCAACAGTCTCTTAATCATGCGTTTGCAGGTCCAATCCCTGAAGGAACGACTTCTTTAATCAATGATCAGGTCTAGATTATATTGATCAATGTGGATCAAAATTTCACTAATAATTCTCTCTGGCTTGTCAACAAATAACCAGTGACCTGCTTCTAGCTCAATATTAGTGTAAGGACCCTTCATAAACTCAGCCATGGCATCTATAGCTACCCTGCCTACAGCGCCATCTTGATTTCCCCATAGGAAAAGAGTAGGTGTCTTTACTTCTAGGCTGACGACACTATCTTGATTAGAAAGACCAGTATCTCCCATAGCTCGATACCAGTTTAATGCTGAGGTCAATGCTTCTGGCTCACTGAATACATCAATATATTCTTTCTTCTTTTCCTCTGACATGCCCTCATACAATGTCTTGAGAACGCTGAAGTTATTAAAGCTGAAGAAAGTTTCTGGTAGCCAAGGGGTTTGAAAAAAAGCAAAGTAACTACTTCTAGCCTGTTGATCAGGGTCATCCAGTAACGCCGCACTAAAAGCTGCAGGATGAGCAATTGATAAAGCAGTCCAACTGGTGATCCTTGAAGGATTGGTTAACACAGCTGACCAACCTACAACAGCACCCCAATCATGACCTATTAGATGAAATTCTTCTGCACCTATAGTATCTGCTACAGCAAACACATCTTTAGTAAGCTTAGAAACTGTGTAAGACTCCAATGTTTCAGGTCGAGCATCTGGACTATATCCACGTTGATCAAATGCGACCACACGATAGCCAGCCTCTTCAAGGGGTCTAATTAGATCAACCCACATGGCAGAAGTAACAGGGAATCCATGTAAAAGAATCACTACTTTCTTAGAAAAGTCCCCATTAAATCCAGCTATTCGTGCTCGAAAAGTCATATCTCCTATACTAATGTTGACTATACCGTTACCTATAGTTGGACTGAATTTCGGTAGGTCTTTTGTAGCATTAGTATGAGAGAAATCCGAATCCATCGACATCTTTGAACCTGTTATAAAAATTAGTAACAGCAAGATTAACAGTAGAAAAGCTCCTAAAAATAGATATTTAAAAATTCTTAAAGTCATAGTTTCTTCTTAATCTTCCCCCTAATCAAAACTCTCCTCATGTACCTTAAAGTAAAGCTTCTTCTTATTTCTTATCTTCTTCTGTCTCTGCTGGAAGAATGGGTATGTATGACTTTCCATTTTCCTTCGACCTTTTTAAACAGGAAGGTCTGGTAACCGGTTTTATCAAACTCTCTGTCATTTCTTTTTACTTTCCCCTTCACTTCAGTATCAGCAAGAGCCCACGCAAAATCATTTTCTATATGTATTTGGATGTTATTAAAATTCAACTCTAAGAAATATAAAGCATCCTTTTCGGGTTCAACATGATTCTCTACTAAATCAGCAAGTCCTACATTTTGCCCACCAGATTCAAAATATCTCGCACCCTCAAAATCAAAAAAATGTTCTTTGAAAGGTATGCCATCTCCATTCTCCCATCCAAACTCCACAGAATTAATAATATTTTTTATCTTGCTTTCATCTAAAGGACCTGCCACCAAAGCAAAATTAAGCATTAATCCAATAACTGCGAAATAAATCTTCATGTTTCCTCCTTATTTGATATCCTTTTATAAAATTCACGAATTTTCTCCCAATCTAAAGAACCTAGCATAGCACTAAGTAAATCCAAGAATCAGTTGGAATTTTGAAGCAAAGGAATTTGATCGGGACAGTAAACTAAAACCAAGACTTTCTCTGATCCCTAGCCACTTCCCTGCATAATTTTTTTAGATAGGCATCAGCATCTTCTTGAGTTGGGTTGAAGCTCATGCTTTCTGCTATATCTCTGTAGATTTG
>Ga0208830_1000987_pt1 | contig 13230 bp, 11 predicted proteins | sample DeeseametaMP2634_FD_184169 | JGI IMG/M metagenome (GOLD analysis project Ga0208830, IMG submission 184169) | Marine microbial communities from the Deep Atlantic Ocean - MP2634 (SPAdes) | ecosystem: Environmental > Aquatic > Marine > Oceanic | place: Northeast of Antigua and Barbuda, North... | reverse complement strand
CCAATCAAATTGTAGATAATAACAAACTGATATTTAATGTTGGAGCTTTAAGCATTGATAATTTATCACATCAAAAATTGCTTTCTGTCGATGCATTTAAGGCTAAATTTGATATTGATTTGAGTATTCCTAGTATACTATCAACTTTTCATCCAGAAACGGTATCATTAAATAAAAATGAAGAATATATTTATGAGCTAATGGATGCTTTTAATGCTCTATCAGAAAAGTATCAAATCATTATCACTATGCCTAATGCTGATACAATGGGGAATGTTATTCGAAAGATAATAATCAAACGTTCTGAAGAAATTAGTAATATCAAATTAGTTGAGTCATTTGGTATGGAAGGTTATTTAAGCTGTATGAAACATTGTTCGTTTATGCTTGGTAATACTTCTAGTGGATTTATTGAAGCTAATTATTTCCCTAAATATGTGATCAATATCGGTGACAGACAAAAAGGAAGAATAATCACAGAAAATATTTTTAATATTCCTGTTGATAAAAGTAAAATAATGGAATGCGTTGGTAAAATAGAAGAATCGAAAAAACTATCTTATAAAGGAATTTACGGTGAAGGCAATACAGCGACTGAAATAATAAAAGTTATAAAAAAAATATATGCACAATAATATAATAAATATAACTACAACGATACGAAGTGCTTTAAAAAGATTGGATGAATTATCTGGTAAAACTTTGTTTATTATTGACGATCAAAATAAGATGGTTGGAACGGTAACTGATGGCGATATAAGAAGAGGGTTATTAAAAAACAATCAGCTTGAATCTACAGTTGAAACAATAATGTCTGGTTCATTTAAGTATATAGAACAACACACATTTTCTATAGAACATCTAAATGATTTAAGGAATTCAAATATTCAACATGTTCCTCTTTTGTCAAAAGAAGGGAAAATAATTGATGTCATTGACTTCAAAAAAGTAAGTTCTGTATTGCCATTAGAAGCGATCATAATGGCTGGAGGTAAAGGTACAAGATTACAACCTTTAACATTAGAAACCCCTAAGCCACTTCTTAAAATTGGAGGTAAACCTATCATTGAATATAACATTGATCGACTAATCAAATTTGGCATTAAAACTATATATATATCTGTAAACTATTTAAAAGACCAAATAATAAATTATTTTGGAGATGGTAGTAGTAAAGGCATAACTATTAAATATATAGAAGAAGAGCACATAACTGGTACATTAGGTTCTGCTACCTATGTTGACTCCTTCAATTCAAAAGACATACTTGTCATGAACTCTGATTTGTTGACAAATATTAATTTCGAAAACCTTTACCAAACTTATATTTCTAACAAAAATGAAATGGCTGTTGCTACAATCCCTTACGATGTAACCATTCCATATGGTGTTGTTGAAACAAAGGGTAACTTAGTTACTTCTTTAAAAGAAAAGCCCACATACACTTATTATTCAAATGCTGGTATATATATAATAAGTAGTAAATGTATAAGTGAGATACCTAAAAAAACTTTTTATAATGCTACAGAATTGATCGATAAGCTTATTAATGAAAATTGTAATGTAGTCAACTTCCCTATAGTAGATTATTGGTTAGATATTGGCAAACCTCACGATTATCAAAAGGCTCAAAAAGATGTTCATCAGATTAAATTCTAATCTAGAAACGTATGAAAAAAATTTTAATTACTATATGTGCTAGAGGGGGGTCCAAAGGTATACCTGGGAAAAACATAAAAATGCTTGGTGGTAGACATCTTATCGGCTACAGTATAAAACACTCACAACTGTTTAAAAAATGGCTTGAGGAAAATAATTATTTAGTTTTAATAGAACTCTCTACCGATAGTGAAGACATAAAAAAAACAGCAGAAATTTATGGTCTAGAAAGCTCATACATGCGTCCTGCATTTCTAGCAAATGATACAGCGGGAAAACTTGACGCAATTAAAGATATTTGTATTACAACTGAAGGTAAAAATCAAATGACCTTTGATTATATCATTGATCTTGATGTTTCTGCTCCAATGAGAAGCATTGAAGATTTAATAAAAGGTTTTAGTCTGCTTATTAGCGATGAAAACTGTACTAATCTTTTTTCTGTTAGTTTAGCCAACAAAAATCCTTACTTTAATATGGTTGAAAAATCGGAAAAAGGATATTATGTTTTGTCTAAAGAAAAAAATCAAATTTTAAGCAGACAAAAAGCTCCTCTTGTATATGAAATGAATGCATCTTTTTATTTTTACAAAAGAGCATTTTTTAATGAGGAAAAACTTTATTTATTTGATAAAGCACTAATTTATGAAATGCCTCACGAGTCTTTTGACTTAGACCATGAAATAGATTTTATGTTCTTAGAATTTTTGATTAAAAATGACAAGTTATCTTTCAAGCTATAAACAATGAAAGTATTAGTAAAAGGTCTCGGCAGTATAGCTCAAAAACACATTGCTGCAATTAAGCTAATTAACCCCAGTGCCAAAATATATGCCTTACGCTCTAACAAGCCTAGTAATAACATCGAAGGAGTCACAAATATTTACTCATTAGAAGAAGTTGACTCTATTTCACTGGATTTTTGCATTATTTCATCACCAACTTATAGTCATAAAACAGATATTAATCATTTATTAAAGCTTGATATCCCTCTTTTTATTGAAAAACCACTTTACCACCAATTAAATCTTGACGATTTACTGAATAATAAAAAACTTAAATCAATAAAAACATATGTTGCCTGTAATCTTCGTTTTTTAGAAAGCTTGAATTATGTAAAAGAACATTATTTATCACAAAACAGTTTAAAAATTGAAGAAGTTAATGTTTACTGCGGTTCGTACTTACCCTTATGGCGTAAAAACACTGATTACAAATCAATTTACAGCGCTAATGAGAATATGGGAGGAGGTGTACACCTAGATTTGATACATGAAATTGATTACGTCTATTGGCTATTTGGTTCTCCAATTTCCACCTGTAAAAGATTATCTAGCAAATCCTCCATAGACATCAATGCTGTTGATTACGCTAACTATCTGCTGGAATACGATTCTTTCTACACGTCTATTATTCTTAATTACTACCGTAGGGATAGTAAACGAACAGTAGAAATAGTTTTTGATAGCTATACTCTAAAAGTTGATTTAATTAAAAATATTGTTTATAAAGACAATAAAATTGTTTTTAGTTCAAAAAAAAACATCAACGATACCTACCTATCTCAAATGAACTATTTTATGCAGAATATAAATTCAACAAATTTTAATGATATTTTTGAAGCTTTTGAAGTATTAAAAATAAGCTTAGGCTAAAAATTACACTATGTTAAATAATAAAGTCATCATCGTTACTGGAGGAGAGGGTTTAATAGGCAAGGAAATTGTAAATGATATTAGAAAAAAGGGAGGAATAGCCATTAGTGCAGATATAACACATCAAACAAACCTAGAGAAATTCAAATTGAATTTTGATGTAACTTCTAAAGAGAATATAGAAGATGGCTACAATAAAATCATTGAAAAGTTTAAAAAAATAGACGGGGTAGTAAATAATGCCTACCCGAGAACGAAAGATTGGGGTAGTTTTTTTGAAGATATTACCATTTCTTCATGGAAAGAAAATGTTGACCTTCAATTAAATTCCGTTTTTCAATGTATCCAATCAATCATACCTCACTTAAAAAAGTCAAAAGGTACAATAGTTAATATTGCATCTATATACGGAGTTGTAGGAAATGACTTCACCGTATATGTAGGCACGGGGTTAACTTCTCCTGCGGCATATTCTGCTATTAAAGGAGGTATTATAAATTTTAGCCGATACCTTGCTTCATACTATGGTGATGCTGGCATAACAGTTAATACCGTTTCTCCAGGGGGTATATTTAACCACCAACATGAAACATTTGTAAGAAATTATGAAAAAAAAGTCCCTCTAAGAAGAATGGGCACACCTGAGGACATTGCCCCTGCTGTTTCATTTTTATTATCAAATGGTGCAAAATATATTACTGGTCAAAATTTAATCGTTGATGGAGGTTGGACTGCTATCTAATTTTTGATTGTATATTTAAAAAGTGAATTTCCCTGAAAGACATATTGTAATAAATTATTTCTTTGATAATTTAAAATTAAATTATCATATAGATGATCACTCCTTTAATGATCTAAAAGACTTAATTCCTAATAACTATTCTTCTTTTAACTCAATTACTGATTTATCTCCATGCTGGCTAAACTGGAAATCCTTTAGCTTTCCTGTGTTTTTTGAAAAGCCAAAAGATTTATTTGTTAGTGATCAACTTACTATTGATGTTTTTTCAAATACTTTTTTGTTACTGTCAGGATACCAAGAATTTATAAGCAATGATTTAGACATACACAGTCGTTTTAAATATCAAAATTCGATTCAATATATACACAATTTCGTTGATACTCCAGTTGTAAACATTTACTTTGAAATTTTTGAAAAACTAGCAAAAAAAAGAGGAATAACTTTACAAAAAAAAGTCATAAAAGAACCAATAGTATTTACTCATGATATCGATCAACTTCGGTCTGGTTGGTTCGAGGATATAGGCTACGAATTAAGAAACTTCTCCTTCAAAAGCCCATTTAACATAAGTAAAAGTTTATTTACTAAATTATTCGGACTGAAAGACTCGTACCATCAAGCCTATGATAAAATGTTAACCATAGAAAAAAAACACCAAGTATCCGCAATTTCATTTTTTATGACCGAAAAATCAAAAAAAGATGCAGATTACGATATTCAAAGAGTAAAATATCAAAAGCTTATTAAAAATTCTCATAATGAAATTGGTTTACATCCAGGATATTACACTTATAATAACTTTGAGAATTTTGAAAAACAACTAAGAATTTTATCTTCTTTTGATTTTAATGTTAGTAAGGTAAGGCAACATTTTTTAAAATTTAGCATCAGAGAAACTCCATACATCCATAATAAAAATAAAATATCTGAAGATTACTCACTAGGCTTTGCAGAAATGTATGGTTTTAGAAATAGTATTGCTTTACCTTTTTATCTATATGATTTTAATAAAAATAAAGCTCATCCAACAATAGAGATTCCCTTATTTTTTATGGATGGCACTATTAGCCATTATCGTAAAGATAAGAACAGAGAAGAAGAGTTTGGTAAAGTATTACAATCTGCAAATAAAATATTAACTCTTTTTTCATGTAAATTTTCTGTTTTATTTCATAACACGGTTTTTTCAGAAAAAAAGTACAAAGGATTTACTAAGCTCTACTTGGACTTTATTAAATTAAATAAAAAGTTTTCAAATGATTAAGAAAACAGCAATCGTTTTACGAAAACTTGACCCTAATGAAACAATAAAATCATTTGATGAGGTATATGTGTTAAGTGATTATTACTACGAAATAGAACATTCAAATAAAAATCTCTTAGAGATTGGAAATAATTTCAAAAAAAAAATTGAGGAAGAATTTAGACAGAAAATAAAAGACTTTGGGCACACATCATATAATAATAAAAGTGTCATCGAAAAACTATCCATTAATAATGATACTTACTGGTACTACTTAAGGTTTAGTCTTTACCATCAATTAATCTCAAAAATTTTAGAGTATAATATTATTGAAAAATATAAACCAACAATTAAATCTAATGATAATTTAACTTTCTTCACAAAATATGAGCACTCTCATCTAGAGAAAAATATTAATATACATAGTGAAAAAATTATAAAATCTAAATCAAATATGAGTGCTAAAATCAATTTAGCACTCATATTTGTTATTAGAAGCCTAATCGGATTATATCGCTCTATTTCAATCAAAAGAAAGGAAAATATTATTCTTTTAGAGCCATACAATCAACAACAATTAATCGATATAGAAAACCCTGATCAATTTATATCAGGTGATTATTATAACGAATATTTCACCAATCACGCGCTTAAAAGAGACGATTTCTTTTTCTTATCAGATATATATCCTCCTCCACTAAGTGAAGATATTAAACTCAAAAAAGCTTACTTTGTAAATAAATACTCTAAACGATCCTTAAACTTTGAATATTTTATAGCACTAGTATTAATAAATCCAATAAATCTTTACAAAGCTTATAAAATCAACAAGCAATTAAAAAAGAACCTAAGTTTCAATAATAATGAGCTATGCTACACAGATAATTTATTATTTAATTTTTTACAAAGTAAAAGTAAGCTATTGACTTACATTTGGATCCGTGAAAAAGCCGCTAAAATTGCAACTAGAAATAAGAATATTAAGCGAATTATAGGTCATCATGAACAATCAATTAATCACTTTTCTATCATTAAAGGTAGTAGAGAGAATAATATAATTTCTATTGGTATACAGCATGGTGTACTAACACCTTTTCATATGCAATACATCTACGACTCTAGGGATTTATCATATAAGCCAACAGCTGACTATATGATTACTTGGGGGGATTATTGGAATAATCTACTGATTGACTCATCTATATACACCAAAAATAATTGTTTTGCATTAGGTCAAATCAGAACAGATGTTATACCTAACCTAAATAAGTTATACCATGGCAATTCTAAAAAAAATATTTTGTTTGCATCTCAACCTGCTATAATTGGTGAAGAAATAAGATATAATTTAGCACGTGATATATTAATGTCAGCTAAATCACTTAACTATAAGTTAATTATAAAACCACATCCTGGTGAAAAAGATGCTATAATTTTTTTCAAAAAAGTTGCAAATGATGTAAACTACTACGACTATGTGATTTCGAATAATGATTTATATAAATTATTAAGTGAAAGTGACTGCTTAATGACTTATCACAGTACTGTATCTAGTGAAGCAGTGTACTTTTTAAAACCTGTTATCATTTTAGATTATAAAGAATATGATATTTCTAATTATTCGAAATTTGAAGGAGCTATATTTACAATAAAAAATAAAAATGAACTTATTAATACTCTTGACTTATTAATAAATGATAAACTAAAGATAAGTTTAGAAACTCAAAAAAAATTCATTTCTAAATATTCTTTTAGCATTGATGGTAAAACCTCCGAGAGGTACATTAACTTTATACAATCACTATCGTAACATGACAATAAAAGAAAAAATAATACATAATCTTAAGCAAGGAACATTTATAAAAAATGGCAAAAAATTTATATATCAACGCACGCTTAAATTTTTCAAATACAATAATTTATTTAGTTCATTTAGCGATCATAAGAAAAAAATAAAAAATTTATATGAAAGTTTCCCTTCCATTAACTCTATTGAATGCATTACTTATGGCAATTATTTTGGAAGCAAAAAAGCACCTCTTAACGAAAAGAGTGTAGTTTATTCATTAGGTGTTGGAAATCATATTGACTTTGACCTAGTTGTTGCCAATGAATACAATAGTAATGTATACCTGTATGATCCTACTCCTGAATCTATTGAATTCATGAAAAAATTCATTTCAAATGAACGATTAATTTTTAACCCTTATGGAGTCTGGATGCATGAAACAACTTTAACATTTTACACCCCTAAATATGGCGGATCATCTTCTGCTGTTAACCATATGGATAGTAATTCAGATTCTTTTGACGCTAAATGTTACCCATTAAAAAAATTCATGCTCGATAATAATCATGATTATATTGACTATTTAAAAATGGACATTGAGGGAGCTGCACTACCAATACTTAAAGATCTATTTGAAAATAATATTTTTCCTAATCAGGTAATGACAGAATTTGAATCACCAAATGGAAGCGATAAAGATAAAAAAGATGCTTTTTTAAAAGATGTAAATTATGTTACTGAAATAGCTAAAAAAAATGGTTATAAAATATATAGTATTCCATACGAAGGCCCAAAATATTATTCAATCGAACTATTGATGACTAAAGTATAGTTATGGGGATTGTGGCTAGGCAAACTATAAAAGCTTCGTTTGTTATTTATGTTGCTGCACTGGTTGGAGCAATGAATAGGCTTTATTTTTATCCTAAGTTTGTTTCTAAAGAAGAGCTAGGTATACTGCAATTAGTTATCATATTGGGTACTCTTCTATCTCAGTTTAGCTTTTTGGGTATGTCTACAGCACTCTCTAAATACTTTAAAATGTTTAAGGATGCTGGATACTTAGGACAGCTACTTTTTTTATTTTTTGTAATACCATTAATCGGATTTATTGGGTTTTCAACAATATATTGGTGCTTTAGTGAAGACATTAGTTCACTTTACAGTAAAGGTGACTCTAAGCTAGATGAATATGCTATCTATGTGATACCGATAGGTTTTTTTATTCTTCAGCTCAATTCACTGGTTATATTTTGTAACAATAACCTTAGGTTAACCGTGCCTTCTATTTTCAATGATCTATTTATTAAACTAACGTTTTTAACTGGTTTAGTATGTATAGGTTTGGAATGGATCAATTTTAAGGAGTACTTGCTTTATGTATCTGCTGGATACGGATTAGCCTTTATAGCACTATTAACATACAGCTTTATTTTGTTTAAACCACCTGTAAAATCAAAAATAAGTTTAGTCCCAAGAAGTTTTTTGAAAGACCTTTTTCAATACAGCAGCTGGTTTTTTATTGGTAGTTTATCCAGCACGTTTATTCTTTCAGCTGATTCGATTATGCTAGGAGCCTATGAAGGAGTTGAAGCCGTTGGAGTATATACTATTGCTTTTTTTATAGGATCGGTTATTGAAATTCCTAAAAAAATGATTGTTAGTATTACAACACCAATAATTGCTGGTCATTGGAATAACAATAACACGAAAGAAATAAACAAGTTATATAAACAGTCCTCCATAAACCAGGGTATTGTAGGGGTGCTATTGATTGTATTGCTTATAACTGGACTAGATGAATTATTTTATCTAATGCCTAATGGAAATGAGTTTATTGTAGGTAAATGGGTAGCTGTTTTTATTGGGTTATCCAAAGTTATAGATATGTTTGCTGGCGTTAATAGTGAGATAATTAAAACTTCCAGAATCTATCGTCTTGATTTTATCTTATCCTTATTGTTTGTTCTTTTGGTTATCATTTCGAATTATATTTTTATTTCTATTCTTGAAATGGGGTTAAATGGAGCAGCTCTAGCTTCTTTAGCTGCAGTTTTCATTTATAATTTATCTAGATTTCTTATACTAAAAAAAGTATTTGGCCTCAACCCATTTACACTAAAATCTATTATTCTTTTGGCTATTGGCACTGGTTGCTTAATTGTTGGTTATTTACTGCCTAATTTTTCAATAGGTAGTAACTCGTTCTTAAACTTAGTCTTTGCATTAGTTTATAAAACCGCTATTATTAGTGTACTATTTTTAGTTGGATTACATGGATTCAATATTTCTCCTGAATTTAATAATATAGTAAAGAAAATTACAAAACGTTTACGTTAACATTACGTGTAAATATACATCCCCACTAAGAACTTCTTGATCGTCTAATAATTTATCAATATTTGGTTGCCAAATAGTATTATTATAATGTATGTCTTTTAAATACTCAAACTTAAAATTTTCGAAACCAAAAATCTCTGAAATATATTGATATAGCTTTTTAGATTCATCATTAAAATTCCCCATATGGAACTCTATCAAAAAACTTGTTTTTCCTTTTTTGATGATGTTTTTACAGCCCTTTAATACCTCTAACTCAAATCCATCAGCATCAATTTTAATAAGTGTAGGATATTCATTATTAACTGAAAACTCATCTAAACTTACTGTTTTCCCTTGAGTTTTTTCTCCCACAAACTTAGGTACTAACATCCAGTCGTTTTGATTTTCACTAAGTTTAGCCGTGCGCTCAAAAAACATGGAGTGGCCAATGAAAGGTTCAAATCCATAAATTTTAGATTGGCTCACAGTATATAAAACTTGAGAATAATACCCAAAACAAGCCCCAACATCATAAACAACTCCTTTAGCGTTTGAGTAATCTGAAATCATTTTTTCTTTAACACCAGTTTCATGACCTTTTTTATATCCTCCTAGCATATTTTCTGGAACAGAAACTTTAACTATTTCTCCATTTGCTAAAGGCTCTTCAAAAATTACTTCTTTATGATTGATAGCATATAGTTTCTTAGCCAGTGCTGGAGGCAGTATACCAAGAATATTATTCTTGAAATTATCTGTTTTACTCTTAATCATTTTTTATAATAACTTTACTAGAATGCTCCATCATTTTATCGTAAATAGCCAGAGGACTATAATAATTTGTTAAAGCATATCGTGTACCTTCTTTAATAGGTGAACCTATATGGATTCCTCTTGTATCTACTAGTATTAAAGTCCCTGCTTTAGCAGTAAAAGTAGTTTTCTTGAGCTTAAATTTATTTTCAATAATAGAGACTTCATTTTCAGATAATCTTAGCTGATTGTACTTAACTCCACAATCTCTAATAGAATCAACTACATTTTGATCATTATGTGAACCTAATAAGTATGTAAAAGGTCCGTTTGCTTCCTTCACATCAGATAAATATAAAATAGCCTTGAATTCATTCATATTTACAGAATCGCGGTGCCAACCACCTCCTGAACCTTTGTTATTTTCTTTAAAAACTAATTTAGCGGCCAAACACATAGTTAGTTTTAATTCCGTTTTCAGATAATTTTCCCCTACAGATTGAAGTTTTTGGTTAAACCCATACTTCGCTATTAAGTCTGATACCTTTTCTGCTCCATAAATTCGATGATCAGAAGCAACATCATCTACCCAATATTTACCTTCATACTTCACTAATAGTTCGTCAATTTCATTTCTATAAGCTATACATTCTTCTTTTGTGAAAAAATCAGAAATAGCTACTACCCCATTTTGCTCAAGCTCTTGAAATACTGATTTAAATTCGTCTGCTAAGTTTAGTTTAGGGGCTTCTTTTTTAAACTTTGACCTATGGTAGGCAATATTCGCTTTGGTTTTAAGTACATCAAACATAATCTTTATTATTTTTCAATAATTTCAACTAATTTTTTTGTTAGGTTTTCCCTACTATATTGTTTCACTCCTTCTCCTTCGACAGTACGCTTGCCTTTCTGGAAATTATTATATAATAAAGTTAAGCAATTAAAAATTTCATTGACCTGATGAAAATCAGCTAAAACACCACTTTTTGTCTCCTTTAATACTTTAGCTACTTCCCCATCCTCTGGTCCTAGCGCTAAAATTGGGTTTTTACTAGCCATATATTCAAAGAATTTGCCCGTCAAAATCCCCTTTGCATTCGGTGAATCATTTACAAATAAAAGTAAAACACTAGATTGATACTGGTAGTTTATCGCTTCTTTATGATTAACAATACCTGTAAAAACTACGTTTTTTTCAATTCCTCTACTCTCAACATCAATTTTCACTTGTTGATCAAAAGAGCCGACTACTTGTACACGAAACTCTTGGGTTACCTCATTCTTAAACTTAAGGATGGCATCCCAAAAAGCAGGGAAATTTCTTGCTTTAGAAAGTAAACCGATATGGGATAACGTAAAAACTTCATTTCTTTCTTGGTTCTTTATTTCTTCTACATCGTAACCATTGGTAACTACCTCAACATTAAGAGCTCCAATATTTTCTAGTTCTTGCTTTAGCGAATTTCCTATTGTAATAACTTTGTCAGCTGCTGTTAATACTTGCTTTTCTAAGTTTTTATGCTTTTTAAGTGATCTGTTTGTCAAATCAAGCTCATGGAAAAAATCGATATTAGTCCAAGGATCTCTAAAATCTGCTATCCACTCAATTTCACTATTAAAATATTGCTTAATTGAAAGACCAATAAGATGCATACTATGAGGCGGGCCGGTAGTTATTATTGTAGTAATGTTATTATTTACTATATAATTTTTTAAAAATTTAGCTGATGGTTTTCTCCACCAAACTCGAGGATCTGGTATAAATAAATTGCTTCTAACCCACCAAGCTATTTTATATTTTAATCCTTTTTTATTGGAATTTGTCATTCCAAAATTTACCCCTTGAGCTTTTTTCCTGCCCATAAAGGTTCTAAACAAACTGTATGGTTCTCTAATTTTTCTTTTTACTATTACTGCTTCTTCTGGTATATCTCTTACTAGAGTTTCATCTTTAACAGAGAAATCTGGATTTAATGGCGTATATACATGCGGTTCTACACCATATTTCGGTAAATATTTAACAAACTTTAGCCATCTTTGAACTCCGCTTCCTCCACTTGGTGGCCAGTAATATGTGACGATTAAAACCTTTTTCATGAAAACAAGTCTTTTTGTGTTTCTTCCCATTTCAATGAAGAAAGAATCATCTCCTTTAGTCCGTTTTTAGCTTTCCAGTTTAATTCTTTTTCAGCTCTTTCCACATCAGCCCAAATTTTTTCTGCATCTCCAGTTCTTCTTGATAGAATTTCGTGCTTAATTGGTTTATTTAGTATTTCAGCATAAGCTTGAATAATTTCTTTCACTGATAACCCCTTACCTGTCCCTATATTATATGCTCTATACTGATTTTTCAAATTTCTTAGTTTGCTCAACGCACTAACATGGGCTAAAGCCAAGTCAGTCACGTGAATATAATCTCTAACTGGTGTTCCATCCAGTGTATCATAGTTATCTCCAAAAATTAAAACTGGTCTATCCTCTTCTATTGAGTGATTAATAATAGGAAATAGATGTTTTGGTGTTCCTTGACTTAATTCACCAAGCATTCCTGACTTATGAGCACCAACAGGGTTAAAGTATCGTAAAGCAATAACGCTTAATCCAGCATTAGAATAAACACAATCTTTTAAAATCTGCTCCCCCATTATTTTTGTAGCACCATAAGGAGACTTTGGAGTAGTTATTGGTGTGCTTTCATTAACTGGTAATTGATTTGGCTCACCATAAACAGTACATGAAGATGAAAATATAAACTCTTTACAATTAAAAAACTGAACTACTTCTAATAGATTTATCAAATTTGAAACATTATTTCTATAATATTTCAATGGTTTTTCTACAGATTCATCTACTAAAAGATGAGCGGCAAAATGTACAACACTTTGTATTTTATGAGCATCAAATATAGCCGTTAACTTATCTTTATCACCGATATTAAACGCGTAAAAAGTTGGACGGTCACCAACAATTTTTTCAATTTGATCGAGTATTTCGATTTTGCTATTCGATAAGTCATCAACAACAATTACCTCCACGCCTTTCTGCATCAACTCAACAACAGTATGAG
>Ga0208830_1000982_pt1 | contig 13281 bp, 13 predicted proteins | sample DeeseametaMP2634_FD_184169 | JGI IMG/M metagenome (GOLD analysis project Ga0208830, IMG submission 184169) | Marine microbial communities from the Deep Atlantic Ocean - MP2634 (SPAdes) | ecosystem: Environmental > Aquatic > Marine > Oceanic | place: Northeast of Antigua and Barbuda, North... | reverse complement strand
GGCGCCGTACGGCGGCGAGGTGCTGGGCCTGCTGTCCACGGCCGTCCACGCGCGTCTCACCGTGCCGACGCTGCGGGGCATGCACTTCGCGTACCCGACGTTCCACCGCGTCGTGGAGCGGGCACTGCGCGACACCGGCCTGTAGGCGGGGAGCGGGGTGCTGGGAGCCGGCAGGCACGAGGTGGTGTGACGGCGCCGAGGGGTGGGAAGAAGCCGCTCATGACGCAGGGACATCTCGGGGACACCAGCGACCGTCTCTACACCACCGACGAGCTCACCGCCTACGGCCGACGCCGCGACGCCGAGGCCACCAGGGTGGCCGGCGCGCCGCTGGTGCCCGCCCAGCAGCCCGCCCAGCAGCCCGCCCAGCAGCCCGCTCAGCAGCCCGCTGCTGAGGAGCCGCAGGGGCCGCGCCGGTTCATGAGCGCCACGGACTTCTTGGACCGTCGCGCCGAGGAGGTCGGATTGGGCCCGGCGACCTGGGGCTGGCGGGGCTGGGTCAACCGGGTCACGCGGGGCCTCGCCGACCTGGCGATGGGCCCGGCGGAGGCGGAGCACGAGACGCTGCGCCGCGCGGTGCAGCGCGACTTCGACGGCCCGCGCACCATCGCCTTCATCAACCCCAAGGGCGGGGCGGCCAAGACGACCGGGGTGCTGGCTGCGGGCTACACCTTCGGCACCGTCCGTGGCGGCGGAGTGGTCGCGTGGGACAACAACGAGACCCGCGGCACCCTGGGCATCCGGGGGACCCGCAGCACGCACCGCAACACCACCCGGGAGCTGCTGGAGGACCTGGAGCGGTTCAGCGACGTCTACCAGTCGCGGATCGGTGACCTGGGGGCCTTCGTGCGCTCGCAGGGCGACGCACACTTCGACGTGCTGGCCTCCGACGAGCGGCCCGACGTCACGGGCACGATCCGCGCCGACGACTACCTCGCGGTGCACCGGCTGCTGGAGCGATTCTACCGGATCCTGCTCATCGACACCGGCAACAACATGCGCGCCGAGAACTGGCTGGCCGCGGCGGAGTCCGCGGACCTGCTGGTCGTGACCTCGACGGTGCGTGAGGACACCGGCTACTCCGGGCTGTGGATGCTCGACGCGCTCCAGGACGCCGGTTACGCCGACCTCAAGCACAAGACCGTCACCGTGCTCTCCGACCCCTCGCCGACCGTCGACGACAAGCTGGCCGCCGACCTGGTCGACGTCTACGAGCAGCGCACCCGCGCGGTCTACCGCGTGCCCTACGACCCCGCGCTGGTGGCGGGGTCGGTGGTGCCCTACGCGCAGCTGTCGAAGGCGACGCGCCAGTCGTGGCTGCGGGCGGTCGCGGGGATGGCCGAGGCGCTGTAGGCGTCGGTCCTGGTGGGGGTGGTCGCGCTGGGGCGCTCTGGCAGGCTCGGCACCATGCGTGCTGTCGTCTACCGCGAGACCGGGTCCGCCGCCGACGTCCTGGAGGTGGTCGACCGTCCGGTGCCCACGCCGGGCCCGGGGGAGGCCAGGGTCCGGGTCGTGCGGGCCGGGGTGAACCCGACGGACTGGAAGTTCCGCGCGAACGGCATGAACGGTGCGTGGGACGAGGTGGTCCCCGGCCAGGACGGCGCCGGTGTCGTCGAGGAGGTCGGCCCCGGGGTCACCGAGGTCTCGGTCGGCGACCGTGTGTGGACCATCCTCGCGCAGTACCAGCGCCCCCGCGGCACGGCGGCCGAGCACACGGTCCAGCCCGTCTCGCTCCTGGTGCGCCTGCCCGACGACGCGTCCTTCGACCTCGGGGCGTCGCTGGGGGTCCCCGCCGTCACCGCGCACCGGGCGCTCACCTCGGGCACGGTCACCCGGCTGGCCCCCGGCGTGCTCGAGGGGCGGACGGTCCTGGTCGCCGGCGGCGCCGGCGCGGTGGGCAACGCGGCCATCCAGCTGGCCCGGTGGGCCGGGGCCACGGTCGTCGCGACCGTGAGCAGCGAGGCGAAGGCGGCGCTGGCCCGTGCGGCCGGTGCCCAGCACACCGTGGACTACACCGACGGCACGGCCGCGACCGTCGCCGGCGTACGCGAGGTGGCGCCGAAGGGCGTCGACCTGGTCGTCGAGGTCTCGCTGGCCGGCAACGTCGCCGTCGACGTCGAGGTGCTGAGGGTGCACGGGACGCTGGCCTACTACGCCGACAACGGGGGAGCCGAGGCAGTCGTGCCGGTGCGCCCCACCTTCGCCAAGAACCTCCGTCTCCAGGGGGTGCTGCTCTACACCCTCGACCGCGCGCTGCTCTCCGCCGCCGCGGAGGACGTCACCGCGGCGGTCGAGGCCGGTGCGCTGCGGGTGGGGGAGGACGCCGGGCTGCCGCTTCACCACTACCCGCTCGAGAGGGCCGCCGACGCCCACGCCGCCGTCGAGGGCGGGGCCGTGGGCAAGGTGCTGCTGGACGTCGGCGAGGCCTGAGGCCGCCGCGGGACGCGCTCAGCGCTTCCTGCCCACCCGCGCCGACCACGGAGTCGAAGCGGACCGGAGGGCGTGGCGTGAAAGGGGGTCACGACAGACCCTCCAGTCGCCCCGTGGGGAGGTTGCTCGTCGGCGTACGGGGTCTCGAGGCTTCGTCGCTGGCGCTCCTCGCACCTCGACCAACGAGCGGGAACGACGCTGCGCGAGGTGGCCTCGACCAGCAGGGTGGGGTCAGCCGAAGGGGAGCGGCTCCGGGGCGAGGGAGACCGCCTTGGCGCGGGCGGCGGTGAGCCGACGGCGGTGGTGCTGGCGGCAGAGCACCTCGTAGGCGATGTCGACGTCGGCGTCGTGCTGGTCGGGCTGCTCGACGTCACCGACGACGATGACGTCGCCCTCGACGACCATGACGCCGTTCTCGGTGCGCGCATTGTGGGTGGCGCGCTTGCCGCACCAGCACAGCGCCTCGACCTGCAGGACGTTCATCCGGTCGGCGAGCTCTACCAGGCGCGCGGAGCCCGGGAACATCAGGGTCCGGAAGTCGGTGAGGATGCCGAAGGCGAAGACGTCGATCTGCAGCTCGTCGACGATCTTGGCGAGCTGGTCGATCTGGTCGGGGGAGTAGAACTGGGCCTCGTCGCAGATCAGGTAGTCGATCCGGGCGCCCTGCGTGAGGTGGTCGACGACGTGACGCCAGAAGTCGAAGTCGGAGTCGACCTCGAGGGCGTCGTGGGTGAGGCCGAGGCGGCTGGAGAGCCGTCCGGTGCCGGCCCGGTCGCGGGTGACGAAGATCTGCCCCTGACGGCCGCGTGCGGCGTGGTTGTGGTTGGTCTGGAGCGCCAGCGTGCTCTTGCCGGAGTCCATGGTGCCGGTGAAGAACTGGAGCTCAGCCACGGGGCGAGATCCTAGGTGTCCGGCAGGATGGGCGCATGTCCGGGCCAGTGCATCCCCTCATCGACACCGCCGAGCTGAGCGCGCTGCTGGAGGCCGGGCGGGCGCCGACCCTGCTCGACGTGCGCTACCGGCTGGGCGGCCCGCCGGGGGCCGGGGAGCACGCGGCGGGGCACGTCCCGGGGGCGGCGTACGTCGACCTGGACACCGCCCTGGCCGCCCCGGTCCGCGAGGACCGCCGCGGTGGCCGGCACCCGCTGCCCAGCACCGCCGCGTTCCTGGAGGCGATGCGCGCGGCCGGGGTGACCCGCGGTCGGCCCGTCGTGGTCTACGACGACTGGTCCGGTCACGCGGCCGCCCGTGCCTGGTGGCTGCTGCGTCACCACGGCGTCGAGGACGTGCGTGTGCTGGACGGTGGCTGGAGCGCGTGGGTGGCCGACGGTGGGCCGGTGGAGGCCGGCGGGGTCACCCCGGTGCGCGGTGACCTGGACGGCGAGCCGGGCTCGATGCCGGTGGTGGCCGCCGCCGACGTGCCGGCGGTGGGCGTGCTGGTCGATGCGCGAGCAGGTGAGCGCTACCGGGGCGAGGTGGAGCCCGTGGACCCGGTGGCCGGCCACGTGCCCGGCGCCGTGAACGTGCCGACCGCGCTCAACCTCACGGCGGACGGGAGGTTCCGCACGGTCCCCGAGCTGCGCGAGGAGTACGCCGCCGTCGGGGCCGTGCCTGGGGCGGACGTCGCGGCGTACTGCGGCTCGGGCGTCACCGCGTGCCTCGACGTGCTCGCCCTGCAGCTGGTGGGCGTGCGGGCCGCGCTCTACCCGGGCTCGTGGAGCGACTGGGTCAGCGACCCTGCGCGACCGGTGGCCGAGGACTGAGGTCGCGGGCCCGGCTTCGGATCACCAGTGGATGCCCTTGAAGATCTTGGCCAGCATGATCTGCTCGGACTCCCGCGACCCCTGGGCCGCGTCGCCGCGGGCGGCGGCTGAGTCGGGGAACACGTGGTAGGCCATGTTGAGGATGCGGAAGGCCAGCTTGGGCGCGACCGTGTGCATGATCGCGCCGGCGTTGCCCAGGGCGGTGTTGATCTCGTGCGGGCGCTCGACCATGGCCCTGATGACCAGGTCGGCGGCCTGCGCCGGGGAGATGGTGGGGAACTTGTCGTAGATCTTCGTGGGGGCGATCATCGGCGTCCGCACCAGCGGCATGTGGATGCCGGTGAAGGTGATGCCGTCGCCGACGAGCTCGGAGGAGACCACGTTGGACCAGGAGTCCAGCGCCGCCTTGGAGGCGACGTAGGCCGAGAACCGCGGCGGGTTGGTCTGCACGCCGATGGAGCTGATGTTCACGATGTGCCCGCGCTTCTGCTCGCGCATCGCCGGCACGAGGCCCATGACCAGGCGGATGGCCCCGAAGTAGTTCAGCTGCATGGTCCGCTCGAAGTCGTGGAAGCGGTCGTGGCTGAGCTTGAGCGAGCGGCGGATCGAGCGACCGGCGTTGTTGACCACGAAGTCGACCGAGGGCAGCTCGGCGCACAGCTGCGCGCACAGCGCGTCGATGGCGTCGAGGTCGGAGAGGTCGCAGGGGTAGACGTGGGCGGTGCCGCCGCGGGCCTCGATGACCGCGCGGGTCTCCTCGAGCTTGTCCTTGCCGCGGGCGACCAGCACGGGGATGCCGCCGCACTGCGCGACCTTGAGCGCGGTGACCTGCCCGATGCCGGAGGACGCGCCGGTGATGACGACGTGCTTGCCCTGCAACGCCGCGCGGTTGTCGGCGTCACGACCGCACGAGTCGTCGAGGTGCTCCTCCCAGTAGGCCCACAGCGTGCGGGCGTAGGACTCCAGGTCCGGCACACCGATCCCGGAGCCGGCCAGGGCCCGCTCGGTGCGGCGGGAGTCGAAGACGGGGGCGAACCCGGTGTGGCCCAGCACCTCCGCGGGGACGCCCAGCTGGCTGGTCAGCGGGTCGAGGACCGACTGCACGACCCCGTTGCGCACCAGCGCACCGACGTACGTCGAGGGGCGCATCGCGCGGGGGACCAGGGCGAGCGGCCCGGCCCGGGTCACGCCGCGGTCGACGGGCGTGGCGAAGCGCGGGGCACCGGCGGCGGCGCAGAAGGTGTTGACGACCTCGACCACCGGCTGCGGCTCGGGGTTGACCAGGTGGAAGGCCTGGCCGTCGAGGTCGGGGCGGTGGGCGAGGTGGTCCATCGCCTTGGCCACGTAGTCCACCGGCACGACGTTGGTGTCGCCGAGGTCGACGCCGACGAGCGGCAACCAGGCCGGCAGCCGGTCGCGCAGCATCTTCATGAGCGGGAAGAAGTAGTAGGGCCCGTCGACCTTGTCCATCTCGCCGGACTGGGAGTCGCCGACGACGATCGCGGGGCGGTAGACGCGCCAGGGGACCGAAGCCTCCTCGCGCACGATCCGCTCGGACTCGAACTTCGTGCGGTGGTATGGCGAGGGCAGGTGCTGGCCCTGGTCGAACATCGTCTCGTCGAAGCGGCCGTGGTGCTCACCGGCGGCCGCCACCGACGACACCTGGTGGAAGCAGCCGACCTCGAGCGCCTCGGCGAGCTGGACGGCGTGGCGGGTGCCGCCGACGTTCATGGTCTCGTTGGTCGCGTCATCGGCGGTCATGTCGTAGATGGCCGCCAGGTGGAAGAAGTGCTCGACGGAGCCACGGTGCTCGGCGACCCAGGCGGGGTCCACGCCGAGGCCGTCCTGCGACAGGTCGCCGACGACCGGCGTGACGCGGTCAGTGCCCCAGCGCCGGATCAGCGCCTCCATGCGGTGGCGGCTGCCGGCCCGCACGAGCACGAAGATCTCGCCCTCGCGGTGGTCGAGCAGCTCGGTCACGAGGAACCGGCCGATGAACCCGGTGGCACCGGTCACGAAGTAGGCCATGGGCGGAGACTAGTCCTGCCCGGAGGCGCGTGAGGACCCCGAAGGGCACCGCGTTCGCGCGGGGACTACTCCTTCGAGCCGCCGAACATGATCTCGTCCCAGCTGGGCACCGAGGCGCGTCCGCGCTTGCGGGTCGGCTTGCGGGCCGCCGGCTCGTCGAGGTGCTCGGGCCGCGCGGCCTCGGCCTGCTGCGCGGGCTCGGCGGCCGGGGGCTCGGTGGTCTCGCGCGCGGCGGGGGCCGCGTCCGCCTCGCGCTCGGGCGCGGGCTCGGGCTGACCCGGCTCGGCGTCGGTGCGCACCTGCTCGGCGGGCGTCTCGTCGTGGAGGTCGGGGACGGTCTCCGGCGCGACCAGGTGGATCGCGTCGTCACCCAGCGGCAGCTGGTCGGGCTCGTCGAGGGCAGCGGCGCGGCGGCGGCGCACCTGCTCGAGGTCGTCGGGGGCCGGCGGCGCGGCCGGGGTGGCGGAGCGGTCGCCGATCAGCCAGCGGGCGTCGTCGTCCTCGGCCACGACGTAGTTGCCGGGCATGTCGTAGGTGTAGGTGCCGGTGCCGCTGCGGGCCTGGGTGGCGAAGTCGGCGGTGAGCACCCAGCGGCCGTCCTCGCGCCGCCAGGCGTCCCAGGCGACGGTGTCGGCCCCGACGTTGATCGAGCGCAGGTGCGACTCGACCGCCTCGCCGAGGATGCGGGCCCCGTCGCCGTTGCGGCGGCGTACCGAGCTGCGCTGGGCCCGCTGGGCGACGTGCTCGCGCTCGGCGAGGACGGGCCCGGCGAACGGCATGATCTTCTCGACGCTGGTCTGGGCCGCCTCGGCGACCGCCTCCGGCGTCTCTCCGGCCCGGATGCGGGCCTGGATGTCGCGAGGCCGCAGGACGCTCTCCATGGTGATCTCCAACTGACCGAGTCGTGACGTCTCGCCGCGCAGGGCGCTGCGGAGCCGGGCGTCGACGTCGAGGGTGTACTCCTCCCCGGCGTCGCTGACCAGGAGCAGGCGCTTCCCGTCCTCGCTCGTGCCCGCGAGGGTCAGGTGCACCATGAGCCGGTCCACCTCCTGCTTCGTAGTCCATCGCCGCCGGAGTGCCCGGGGTGGGCCGAGCCTACGCCAGCAGACGCCCCGGACCAGGGACCCCGGCGCCCGAGGGGTCCGTGGCGCGCTCGCGGTGCGTTCGCGGTGCGCCCGCGGTGCGGCGGTGCGTCGGCCCCGCCGCGCAAATGCGTGGCGCACCACTGCTCGCAGGCCCCACCATCTGCTCATGACCACGACCTGGCTCCCGACGGACTGGGAGCACCCGCTGCGGGTGGAGCTGCCCACCGGCCACCACCTGCGTCCCATCACCGCCGACGACACCGAGAAGGACATGCAGGCCGTCATGGGCTCGCGGGAGCGGCTGTGGGCGATCTACGGCGACGCCTGGGGCTGGCCGCCGGCGGACATGAGCGCCGAGGCCGACCGCGAGGACCTGCAGCGGCACTGGGAGGAGATGCAGACCCACGAGTCCTTCAACTACGCGCTCCTCGACGCCGAGGAGACCGAGCTGATCGGGTGCGTCTACGTCGACCCCGGCGACGGGCCGCAGTGCGACGCCGTCATCTCGTGGTGGGTGCGGGACGAGTACGTCGGCAGCGAGCTGGAGTCGACGCTCGACTCCTTCGTCCCCGACTGGATCGCCCGCGACTGGCCGGTGACGGCGCCCTTCTACGGGGTGCGCTGAGGCGGCTCCGGCCGCTGGGTGCTGGCGGCCGGGCCTGGGTAGCCTGCGCGGGTGACGACCCCCGAACCCAGTGCCACCCTGGTCGTCCTGGACCTCGTGGGCATCTTCGTCTTCGCGATCTCCGGTGCGCTGGTGGCGGTGCGCAAGGAGCTGGACGTCTTCGGCGTGCTCGTGCTGGCCGGCGTCACGGGGCTGGGCGGTGGGTTCCTGCGTGACGTGCTGATCGACGCCGCACCGCCCGCGGCGCTGCAGGACTGGCGCTACCTGATGGTCCCCGTGGCCGCCGGGCTGGTGACCTTCCTCTACCACCCGGCGCTGGGCCGGATGGAGCGGCTGGTCAACGTCTTCGACGCCTTCGGGCTCGCGCTCTTCTGCGTCGCGGGTGCACTGAAGGCCGTCGACTACGGGCTGGGGCCGCTGCCGGCGGCGCTGCTGGGGATGACCACCGGGATCGGCGGCGGCATGATGCGCGACGTCCTGGCCGGCCGGGTGCCGGTGATCTTCCGCGGGGAGCTCTACGCGACCCCGGCGCTCGCAGGGGCGCTGGTCGCGGTGCTCCTCGACCGGGCCGAGGTGCCCTACGGCCTGGCCGCGGCGGCGGGCGCCACGGTGTGCCTGGTCTGGCGGTTGCTGTCGATGTGGCGCGGCTGGCAGGCGCCGGTGCCGCGCGGGTCCGCCAGCGTCTGAGCGCCGGCCCCCGGTCGGCCCGTCAGTCGCGGTCGGAGCGCGGCAGCGAGAGCGCCGCCACGGCGGCGAGGACACCGGCCGCCAGGGACACCAGGTAGGCCGGGTTGGCCCCGTAGTGGTCCACGACGAAGCCCGAGGCGGCCGCGCCGGGCGCGACGCCGGCGACCAGCCCGGTCTGCACGAGGGCCATGCCCTCGGTGAGCCGGGCCCGGGGGGTGCTGGACTCCACCAGCGACATGGTCGCGACCAGGGTGGGTGCGATCGCCGCGCCGCCCACGAGCAGGACCAGGCCCATCAGCGGCAGCGAGCCGACCAGCCACAACGGCGCCATGGCCAGCGCCATGGCCGCGGCGCCCACCTGCAGCCGGGTGGTCACCGAGCGGCGCCAGGTCAGGGCCCCGGTGACCACGCCCGAGACCAGGCTGCCCAGCGCCCACAGGGCCAGCAGGGCGCCCGCCCACGCCGGCGAGCCCAGCTCGTCGGCGAAGGCGACGGTGGTGACCTCGGCGGCGCCGAAGAGCACGCCCAGGCACGCCGAGACGACCGTGAGGGGGGCGAGGGTGCGCCAGGGCAGCGGGACGCGGCGGTCACCGCCGCGGCGGTGGGGATGGGCCGGGGGAGCGGTCGCGCGCTGGGCCGCGAACGCCCAGGAGCCCCATGAGCCCGCGACGGCGGCCACCGCCAGGCCGAGCACCGGGTGGACGAGGGTGGCCAGCACCGTGACCAGGATCGGCCCGAGGATGAAGACGACCTCGTCGAAGACGGCCTCGAGCGCGTATGCGGTCTGCACCTGGGCCGGTCGGTCCAGCACCTGCGGCCACCGGGCGCGCACGGCCGAGCCGATCTGGGGGAGCGAGCCCCCGGCCACGGCCGCGGCGACGTACGACGCGACCCGCGGCCAGTCCGCCTGGACCGACCACACGAGCACCGTGGTGGCCACGCCGAAGACCGACCCGGCCACGGCGAGCACCGGCCCCTGGCCCCAGCGGTCCAGCAGCCGGCCCTGGGCGATGGCGAGGACGGCGTTGGCGACCATGTAGGCCGCGGAGACCGAGCCGGCCAGGCCGTAGGAGCCGGTCGCGCCCTCGACGAGGAGCACGATGCCGAGGCCGGCCATCGAGATCGGCAGCCGTGCCACCAGGCCGGTCAGCGAGAAGGCCAGCGCCCCGGGGTGCGCCAGCACGTCCCGGTAGCTCCTCAGCCCGCCTCCTGCCACGTCGGGAACCTAGGACCAGCCCGCCGCCCGGAGCGAATCGGGGCGGGCGATCCGCGAGGGTGAGGAGGGGGGTTCCTACGATGGGGGCATGGCGAGCCCCGACGTGAGCCCCTACGACGCGCTGCTGCTGGTCTCCTTCGGGGGCCCCGAGAAGCCCGAGGACGTGGTGCCGTTCCTGGAGAACGTCACGCGCGGGCGGGGCATCCCCAAGGAGCGGCTGGAGGAGGTGGGCGAGCACTACTTCCTGTTCGGGGGGCGCTCGCCGATCAACGACCAGTGCCGCGACCTGCTGGCCGCGATCCGCGCCGAGCTGGCCGACGCCGGGATCGACCTGCCCGTCTACTGGGGCAACCGCAACTGGGACCCCTTCCTGGCCGACACGCTGCAGCAGATGGCCGAGGACGGCGTGACCCGGGCGGCCTGCTTCGTGACCAGCGCCTACAGCTCCTGGTCCTCGTGCCGGCAGTACCGCGAGAACCTCTGGGACGCCGTCGACCCGCTGGGTGAGGGCCCCGGCCCCGAGGGGTCGCCGGTGCGACTGGACAAGCTGCGCCACTACTTCAACCACCCCGGCTTCGTGGAGCCCAACGTCGACGCGGTGCTGGCGGCCCTCGCCGGCCTGCCCGACGACGTCCGGACGGGTGCGGAGCTGGTGTTCGTCACCCACTCCATCCCCACGGCCATGAGCGAGCGGAGCGGCGACCCCGAGCGGGACTGGGAGGAGGGCAGCGCCTACGTCGCGCAGCACCTCGACGTCGCGCGCAGCATCGTGGACCGCGTCGCCGAGGAGACCGGCACCCGGCACGAGCACGCCCTGGTCTACTGCTCGCGCTCCGGGTCCCCGCAGGTCCCGTGGCTCGAGCCGGACGTCAACGACCACCTCACCGCCCTGAAGGAGCGAGGGGCGTCCGCAGCGGTGATCGTGCCGGTCGGCTTCGTCTCCGACCACATGGAGGTCGTCTACGACCTCGACACCGAGGCGCTGGCGACCGCGGAGGAGATCGGGTTGCCGGCCACCCGCGCCGCCACCGCCGGCACCGACCCCCGCTTCGTCTCGATGGTGCGTGACCTGCTGGTCGAGCGGGCCACCGTCGAGCGTGGCGAGGAGGTCGTCCGAGCCGCCACCGGCGAGATCGGGGCGATGTGGGACGTGTGCCCGGTCGGCTGCTGCGCCAACCCGCGCGCCGAGCGGCCCGCCCTGTGCGGCCGCGACACCTGAGCCGGCCCCGATGACCCGAGTCGTGGACGCGCGAGCCCTGGCGGCGCTCTCCCGCGAGGTGGCGGCCGAGGCCGCGGCCCTGGTGCGCGAGCACGCTGCCCGCGGCGTCGAGGTCGCCGCCACCAAGTCCAGCGACGTCGACGTCGTCACGGCCGCCGACCGGGCCAGCGAGGAGCTGCTGCGCGCCCGGCTGACCGCCGCTCGCCCCGACGACGCGATCCTCGGGGAGGAGGGGGAGGACCGGCCCGGCACGTCGGGGGTGCGCTGGGTGCTCGACCCCATCGACGGCACCGTCAACTTCCTCTACGGCCTGCCCCGGCACGCCGTCTCGGTGGCCGCCCAGGTCCAGGACGACGCGGCCCCCGACGGCTGGTCGACCGTCGCGGGGACGGTCCTGGAGGTGCCCACCGGGTCCACCTGGAGCGCCCACGTCGAGGACGGCCGGCCGGTCGGCACCCGCGACGGCGCCCCCGTCCGCGTCCGGGAGCCGCAGCCGCTGTCGCTGATGCTGGTCGCGACCGGCTTCTCCTACGACCGCGACGTGCGCCGCGCCCAGGCCGAGTCGTTGGTGCGGCTGCTGCCGCAGGTGCGCGACATCCGCCGGCTGGGCTCGTGCGCCCTCGACCTGTGCCTGCTGGGCTCGGGACACCTCGACGGCTACGTCGAGGAGGGGGTGAACCTGTGGGACCACGCGGCGGCGGCCCTCGTCGCGCGCGCCGGCGGCGCGCGCTGGGAGCTGCTCGCCGGCGCCTCGGGGCGGGACCTGCTCGTGGCGGCTCCCGCGGCGTCCTACGACGCGTTCCGCGACGCGGTGCTGGGGGCCGGCTACGCCCGCTCGGGCGGCCCCTCCCCCCGAGGGGAATAGGGCGAGGTCACCCACTGTTCACCGGCCGCCACACCAGACCGGTGTGGAGTGGCCCCGGGCGATGGTGCACACTGTGGCGCCGATCGACCGGACGAGGGGAGTGACGACGATGGCAACCGACTACGACGCGCCACGCAAGAACGAGGAGGACTCCTCCGAGGAGAGCATCGAGGAGCTCAAGGCACGCCGGCACGACAAGAGCTCGGGCAAGGTCGACGAGGACGAGACCGAGGCGGCGGAGAACTTCGAGCTCCCCGGAGCCGACCTGTCGCACGAGGAGCTCGCCGTCGAGGTGAAGCCCAAGCAGGAGGACGAGTTCACCTGCATGAGCTGCTTCCTGGTGCACCACCGCTCGCAGCTGGCGGACGCCAAGAAGATGATCTGCCACGACTGCGCCTGAGGCCCGCACGGGCCTTCAGGCGTCAGCCGATCAGCAGTCGATGAGGGGGACGGGTCAGACCCCGTCCTTCTCGAGCCCGGGGGGAAGATGCCCCGCGGACTTCGTGTAGTACCGGGCGGCGCCGCGCATGGCGAGCATGCGCGCGACCGAGACCGCAGCCCCCGTGGCGACCGCCCAGGCCACGGCCTCGCCGATGTTGACGTCGGGGTCGGCCGGGTTCTCCGGCGGCTTGCGGCGCGCGGCCTTGGCCCACCCCGTGGTCAGCACCTTGCGGGCGACGACGGCAGCGCCGATCGCCGAGCCCTTCTCCATCACAGACCAGACCTTGGACATGGTCCGACCCTAGCCCCCTGGGGCACCCACCGGAGGGGGAGGGATCAGCCGGCGGCCTCGGCGGCCCGGGTGGCGTCGCCCAGGGCCCGCGCCAGCTGGTCGGGCCGCCGTGTGCTCACCAGCCAGTACGGCGTCGGGTCGGCCGGGTCGCGCAGCGTCACCTTCACCGCCCGGCTGCGGTAGGGCCGCAGCAGCAGGTAGGCACGGGCATCGGCGTCGCGCCCGGCGACCAGCCGGGTCTGCTCGGCGTCCAACGCGACGACCTCGCCGACGAAGCGGACCTCGACCCGCGCCCGGCCGGCGCGGAACCAGCCGTTCTCCACGCTCAGCACGGCTCCGCCGTACGAGAGGAAGAGCGCGACCATCAGGGCCGCGCCGACGCCGGTGACGGCCCACGCGAAGGGGCCGGGGACCGCGACGATCACGGCCAGCCACAGGCTGGCCACCAGCATCGTGCCCTGCGCCCACCAACGGATCGGCACGGCGAGGCGCTCGCGGTAGTGCGTGCCCGTGTCCACGGGACAAGATTCTCGCACTAGGGTCCCTGCCGTGGACGACCAGGCCTCCTCCTCTCCCGGCGCGCTGCCGACCGGGCTGCCGGCTGGGCTGCCTGTCCCGGTGGTGCGGCTC
>Ga0208830_1000971_pt1 | contig 13347 bp, 13 predicted proteins | sample DeeseametaMP2634_FD_184169 | JGI IMG/M metagenome (GOLD analysis project Ga0208830, IMG submission 184169) | Marine microbial communities from the Deep Atlantic Ocean - MP2634 (SPAdes) | ecosystem: Environmental > Aquatic > Marine > Oceanic | place: Northeast of Antigua and Barbuda, North... | reverse complement strand
GATGGCATGGGATTTCCAGCAGCGGCTGCGCGATCAGCGGGACCTGTTTAATCAGGAGCATTCGACGCGGCTTCATCGTGCAATCAGTTGGTGGCGGGCAGCAAATGAGCAGGGCGGCTCTGCCGACCTGCAGTTTATTACGGCCTGGATCAGCCTGAGTTGCTGCTGCCTGACGTCTGATGATGGTGACGACGATTTTCTGCCGTTGATGGAAACACTGGTTCAGCTGGATGAACAACAACAGATCTATCACCTGCTCTGGCATACCTATTCCGGGCCGGTGAAAGCACTTATCAAAAACCCCTTTGTTTACCGTCCTTTCTGGCAGGCCCAGCGGGGGCAGCTGGCAGACTGGCGGGGCAGTTTTGAGCGCTCTTCCGTGGAGGCGCTTAATTGTCTCAGTCGTCGTAAGGTGCCAGAGCTACTGGCCATCACTCTCGACAGGTTGAGTGTGCTCCGCAATCAGGTGATGGGTGGTGGTGCGACCTATGGCAGCTCGGTCAATCGCGATCAGGTTGTTACCGGGGCCGAGCTGCTGATGTCACTGTTGCCTGTTATTTTCGATCTTATGCTGTCACACCCGGAACAGGAGTGGGGTGCGCTCGCTTATCCTGTGATATCTGCGTCAGAACCAAATCGACAAGTACCTGTCTCAGAGGAGTAAGTCACAAACGCGGGAGGCAATGATGGGACGTTCACATAACCGTGACGATCACACTGAACAGCGCCTGCGTCGAATTGAAGCTCAACTCCATGACATTTTACTCTGGCTGGATACCCAGTCTCAGGAAGAACGGGAGCAGATTGCTTTGCGGGAAGTGTTCCGCGAGCTCGAAGCAGAGAAGGAAGAGCTGGCACTGGAGCTTTTTAACGCCGATGCAGCGAATGACAGTGACTGGTGAGTGCTGCTCCGTGAGGAGCAGCACATTTGGGGCTGATCAGGCGGCCTCACCTTTATCGTTATCCCGGGCGGTCATATCTTCAAAGGTCATGCTGGCATTGTTCTGAAGCCGGTCCATAAACACCTCCCCAAATAACGCGCCGGGTGTCCAGAAACCGCCTTTCCCCCAGCGTTTTTTGCCACGGTTGTGGTAGTCCTTGGCCAGACATACGGCCGCTTCCCCGAGCATCTTTGCAGTAAAGCCGTAACCTGGGTCTTTATCACCGGTGACGCGGGTGGAGATGACAGGAGTGCGACCGCCGTCGTAGCCGTAGAAGCGGATATCAAAATAGCCGGCTTCCTGCTCTTTTTCGGAAGGGCCCTGGCCAGGCTTTGGCAGAACGTATTTTTCCAGTAACCAGCGCGTGGGTTTCAGCGCCGCTGCGACGATGAATGCCCCCAGGCCGAAGGTCATGAGTTTCGCCATGCGACGGCCTTTGCTGCCTTTCCCTGTCAGCATGGCTTCGTTGTATTCAAAGCGGTCGCCGTACGATTTATCCAGCAGTGCGTTGGTGCGGTGAACAACGCGCGTATTGATGGCAGCCATAATAAAGGGCATTCCCCAGGCCTGACTGGCGCGGTCATAAAAGGCACCACGGATATCGGGTTGCTGTGCGCGGAAGCCATGGTCTGGAGGGCAGATTGAATAGGGATTGGCCAATTCTTTTTTCAGAGAAGGATTTGCCATGACCTCTTTCGTCAGTTGCAACATGCTGGCGATGGTGCCGCCTGACATTCCGCCTTTCGCTGCTTTTACTCTCATCTCTACACGGTTGACGGGGTGGCCAAGTTTTTCCTGTGCCAACGTCTGCAGAAACTTAACGCCCATGTCGGAAGGAATGGAATCGAAGCCACAGCAATGGACGATTCTGGCTCCTGTTTCCACGGCCCTTGCTTCGTATTTATCCAGCATACGCTTAATCCACTGAGGCTCGCCGGTCAGGTCGCAGTAGTCGATTCCGGCTTCGACGCAGGCTTTTACCATAGGTTCGCCATACAGAGCGTAGGGGCCTACCGTTGAGACGATGACCCGGGTCTGTTCGCACAGGCCTGCAAGGCTGCCCGGATCGCTGGCATCCGCGATGAGAATATCGACATCACCGGCGTGGCGTCCAAGCGCCTTCGCCAACGTACCACGCACCTGTTGCAGTTTACGCTCAGAGCGTCCCGCAATAGCCCATTTGAGATCGTCGTTATAGCCATACTGACTGGCGATGTAGCGGGTCAGAATTCCACCGACAAACGAACTGGCCCCAAAGATGATGACGTCGTACTTTCCACGCGGCATGGTTGCCTCTCCTGAAATTATCAAACCTGCTTACCCTAGCAGTGTTTTATGTCGGTGTTAAAGGGGGGAAGCTGCCGATTAAGATGCATTGTATATATGAAAAAACATATATAAGATGCCTGCATCTACGGAGAGCCTTATGACCCCACTTAATCTGATGAAGTTGCTCGCAGATGACACGCGCCTGAGCTCGGTCATGCTCCTTTTAAATGGCCCCCTGTGCGTTTGTGATCTGATGGAAGCATTGCAGGAGAGCCAACCCAAAGTATCCCGTCATCTGGCACTGCTTCGGGAAGGCGGTCTGGTCGAAAGCGAAAAGCGTGGGCAATGGGTGTATTACTCCCTCGCCCGTGAATTACCCGCATGGGTAATAAAAACCCTGACTCAGCTTCTGCCGGAATGGCGTGCCCAGGCCGGAGCCGCCGCAGAATTACGTAAAGGAGGGCAGCTGAACTGCTGCTGATGTATGTTGAAAATACTGTTTATATGTACTCACAACCGCTGTCGCAGCATTCTCGCCGAAGCCATTGCCCGGCACGTATCAGAAGGTGCGCTGGAGGTACGCAGTGCCGGTAGCCAGCCTGCTGGTCAGGTGTTTCCCGGCACGCTCAGGTACCTTGAGTCGCAGGGGATGTCTGTTGACGGTCTGCAGAGCCAGAGCTGGGATGAACTGGAAAGCTTTGCCCCGGATATCGTAATTACCGTCTGTGATAGCGCTGCTGGTGAAGCCTGCCCGCTGTGGATGGGTGACACCGCACGTGTTCATTGGGGACTGCCGGATCCTTCAAAGCAGCCCGATGAAGCCCTGCAGCAGGAAATGTTCGGGCAACTCGGACAGATGATGCAGCAGCGGCTGACACTGCTTGCAGAAGCGCCTCTTGAGACCTTGCAGGATCGTGATTCACTGGAATCAGCCGTCGGACAATTACTTACCTCCGGGAGGACCTCGTAATGGGGATTTTTGAGCGTTATCTTTCTGTCTGGGTCGGGCTGGCGATTGTCGTTGGACTGGTATCGGGCCTGTTCTTGCCTGATGCATTTTCGTGGATAGCGGGGGCAGAAATTGCCAACGTTAACCTGCCGATTGCGATACTGATCTGGTTGATGATTTATCCGATGATGATGCAGGTCGATTTTTCATCGATCCGTGACGTCACCCGTCAACCGCAGGGGCTGTTTCTTACGCTGGTGATTAACTGGCTGGTGAAGCCCTTTACCATGGCTGCGCTCGGCTGGTTATTTTTCCATTATATTTTTGCCGGTCTTGTTGACCCCCAGACTGCTCAGGAATACATCGCCGGTATGATTCTTCTGGGCGTTGCTCCCTGTACGGCCATGGTGTTCGTATGGAGTCACCTGACCCGGGGGGATGCAAACTATACTTTGCTGCAGGTGTCGGTAAATGATCTGATCATGATCTTTGCCTTCGCGCCGATTGCTGCGCTTCTGCTTGGCGTCTCTGATATTGAAGTTCCCTGGGAAACTCTGCTGATCTCCGTTGTTCTGTATGTGGTTCTGCCACTGATTGCAGGCGTGGTTACCCGCAGTATTCTGGGGGCAAACGGGGTAGAGCAGTTGTCCGCACGGCTGAAGCCATTTTCGATTCTGGGTTTGTTGGCAACGGTGGGGATTCTGTTTGCATTACAGGCCCCGGTTATCGCTCAGAAACCTCAAGACATGCTGCTGATTGCTATTCCTCTGCTGATTCAGACGTATGGGATTTTTGCTATTACTTATTTCATCGCTCTTAAAATGAAACTGCGCCACGACGTTGCAGCTCCCGCCTGTATGATCGGTACCAGTAATTTCTTTGAGCTCGCGGTTGCCGTCGCCATTGCGTTGTTTGGTCTTAATTCAGGTGCGGCGCTGGCCACGGTTGTCGGTGTGCTGGTTGAGGTGCCCGTCATGCTGTCATTGGTGGCTTTTGCTAACCGTACCCGCCACTGGTTTGATCATGCCTGAGACCGGACTGGGAGATCCGCAGGCGATGCTGCGGATCTACCTGAATAACCGGCCTGCCGCGGGCCATTTTTCGTCTCCGGAGACCATCCTCCCATTGGCTGTGGGGGATATTGCGTTTATTGTCGCTGAGACAGGCAATCACTGGCGCAAGATATTTAATGTATTCGCTAAGCTTATGTGGGAGCTGACGCCGCAGCTGGCCGAAGATTATGCCTCCTGGCAGGCATACAGAGACCAGGCTTTGTTGCAGAAAAATTCGCAGGTTGCTCTCTGCTTTGGTTCTCCCGGAGAGGAAAGGGCATCCGGCCAGCGTATTTTTATGGGAAAGCAGTTCGCGACCGACAGCGGATTTTTCTCGACGCCTGGTGCACAATGGCTGGATAATTCGTTCGCAATCAATGACGTGGGCGATATTGTGTCCCCATATTTCGATTACCGTCAGTTATCGGATGAAAAAATCCGGCGGCTGACAGGTATTCTCAACCGGAGCTAAACCCCGATGGAAGAACTGGCAGAGATCGGCTCTCTGAATTTTATCAGCCTCGGCTGGCTGCTTTTCTGTTGGTATGGTTACGCTTCTTTTGCTCATTACCGGGCCAGGCGCTCAGCATCATTGTCGTCGGTGTTGCATGTGCACCGGGTGAACTGGATGCGCCGTATGCTGCAGCGCGAAGTGCGGGTAGGGGATGCGGCCCTGCTCGCCAATATCGAGCGCAATGTTAATTTCTTTGCGTCTTCCTGTGTGCTGATTATCGCGGGTTTACTGACCGCGCTGACAGCGACGGATAAGATCAGTGAAATGCTCAGGACAATTTCGTTTATCGAAGGCGATAACCTGCTTGAACTGGAATTTAAAGTGCTGGTTCTGATCGCTATTTTTATCTATGCGTATTTTACGTTTACCTGGTCAATGCGTCAGTTTGGTTTTGCCTCTGTGCTCGTCGGCGCCGCACCTATGCCGGGCGACGAAACGGTTACCGCCAATGACCGTCGCAGTATGGCGATCTACAGCGCCAAAGTAATTGATCAGGCAAGTCACAGTTATAACAATGGACTGCGGGCGTTCTATTTTTCTATGGCGGTACTCAGTTGGTTTATTTCGCCCTGGGTATTTATGTTTGGCGCAGCCCTGGTAACTGCGGTGCTGTATCACCGCGAATTCAGATCTGGTGCTCTGAAGTCTATGAAAAGAGCAGAAAATGTCGCCGCAAAAATCTTTACGGACGATAAAGACCTGTATCGCTGAGGCGTCAGCCTTTGTTGTCCTGTGAAGCCTTCCTGAGCAGGTCAGCATTGCCGCCAGAGGCGGTCGTATTGACGGTCAGTGTGCGTTCTACGGCAAATCTGCGGACATAATCCGGGCCACCTGCTTTCGGGCCACTGCCTGATTTTCCCATCCCTCCGAATGGCTGAACACCGACAACAGCGCCTATCTGATCGCGATTAACGTAGACATTCCCGACTCTGGCATGGCGCCAGATAAAATCGATGGTCTGAGGGTTGCGGGAGTGAATGCTCAGCGTCAGGCCATAGCCTGTCTCATTGATCTCCTCAATTAACCTTCCGAGCTGAGACGCCTTGTATCGTACGACGTGCATCACTGGACCAAAGTGTTCCTCCTTGAGGTCAGCGATGCTGTCGATGCTGTAGATCACAGGGGTGACAAAGGTCCCTTCCTGAGAGGCAGGCGTTGCCCGGGCGATCAGCGTGCCATGATTCTGTAACCAGCGCAGGTGCGCCTGCAGTCGGTGCTGAGCACGATCCGAAATAACTGGCCCCAGGTCTGTGCTGATGTCCAGTGGGTTGCCTGTCTGAACTTCGTGCATTGCCCCTTTGAGAAGACTGATGACCTTGTCGGCAATATCTTCCTGCAGGCACAGCACCCGGAGTGCAGAGCACCGTTGTCCGGCGCTGGTAAAGGCTGAGCGTATTGCATCCTGTACCAGTTGTTCGGGTAGGGCGGATGAATCTGCGATCATCGCATTCTGCCCCCCGGTTTCAGCAATCAGAGGGATCAGTGGCCCGCCTCTGTGTGCAAGGGTAATCGCAATCTGGCGCGCAGCGTGTTCAGAACCGGTAAAGGCAACGCCTGCAATCCGGCGGTCATTCAGAAAGGCCTCGCCTAATACTGGCCCACGGCCCGGCACACACTGCAGAACATCACGTGGAATGCCCGCTTCCCAGGCCAGCTCAACTACCCGGGCGGCGATCAGAGAGGTGGGTTCAGCCGGTTTGGCAATCACAGTATTACCCGCCGCTATAGCAGCGCTGATCTGACCGAGAAATATCGCGATCGGGAAGTTCCACGGGCTGATACAGAACCAGACGCCCCGGCCCTCGTACAGATAGCTGTTCGCCTCTCCGGTCGGACCGGGAAGAGGGAGCGGAGTCTCGAAACCTTCTTTCGTCTGAGCGCTGTAGTAACGGCAGAAATCGACGGCTTCACGCACTTCGTCGACACCGTCCTGAAGCGTCTTTCCGGCCTCCAGGGCACACAACGCAATCAGTTCAGGTCTGTGATCCTCCAGCAGGTCGGCGAGTGCTTCCAGCCAGCGGCGACGCAAGGGCACAGTTTCAGCGGCGGGACGGATGCGCCAGCGCTCAAAAGCGGCCTGTGCTGCAGAAATGACCGCCCCGGCGTCATCCGGGTTCAGCCACTGCACACTGCCGATTTCCTGACGGATGCTGCACGGTGACACGCAGGTCTGATCGGCCTGCAACGGAGTGATACTGGCAATACTGACCTGGGGGCGTGCCTGCCAGCGACGATGAAGAAACGGACTCATGGAATGAATCAGTGCGTCTCTTTCCTGCGGAATACTGAGGTTGATCCCGCTGGAATTTTTCCGCGGGGCCAGTATGTCCGCCGGTAAGGGAGTGGCCGGATTCATTGAAAAAGCCTTTTCCTGTGCTGAAATCAACGGTGATTTCGTCAGGACGTGCGCCGCTACATTTTCATCCCAGAGATGATGTACAAAGGAGCTGTTGGCCCCGTTCTCAAGCAGGCGGCGCACCAGGTAGGGGAGCAGATCCTGATGCTCGCCGACCGGAGCGTAAACGCGCAGTGGCACCGGCCGTTGTGTCTGACATGCCCGGTACAGCGCCTCTCCCATCCCCTGAAGCCTCTGGAATTCATAGCCATCATCGCGCCCCACGGCATCCGCAAGTTTGATTACCGTACTGATGGTCTGAGCGTTGTGGGTGGCAAACTGAGGGCGTATCCAGTCGCTTTGCAGCATGATCTGAGCACAGACAAGGTATGACAGGTCCGTATGGGCCTTGCGGGTAAATACCGGGTAGGTCTGCTGGCCTTTCTGCTGAGCGCGTTTGATCTCAGTGTCCCAGTAGGCGCCTTTAACCAGTCTCACCGGGATGGCCGTCCCTTCGCTGGTGGCGAGCTGATGTACCCAGGCCAGAACCCCCGTCGCCCGCTTGGAATAAGCCTGAACAGCCAGACCCAGTCCGCCCCAGCCCTGAGCAGCTCCGCGGAAGGCTTTTTCGAACAGGGCCAGCGACAGTTCGAGCCGGTCGGCCTCTTCGGCGTCGATGGTGACCGGGATATCCCTCTCTCTGGCAGCGCTGATAAGCGTGTTAAGGCGCTCGCCCAGCTCTTCAATGACGTGGAGACGACGATTTTCTTCGTATCTGGGGTGAAGTGCCGACAGTTTGATCGACAGGGAGTTCGCGGGCCGCTCGGGATCGTGGTAACGATCAATTTCATCGAGTGCCCGGCGGTAGGCTCTGAGATAACGCTCAGCATCCGATTCTGTGACTGCCGCTTCGCCAAGCATATCGAAGGAATACGACGTCATTGGCTGTGCACTTTTATTGGCGCGGATGACGGCCTGCTCGATGTTTTCCCCGAGTACAAACTGATTACCCATCAGCTGCATCGCCTGTTTCAGTGCCTGGCGGACGAGGGGTTGGCCCGGACGGGTAAGCAGCTGCATTACGTTACTTTTGAGGCGGGCAATGCGACTGCCGACGCTCAGTCCACGGGTGGCGGCATTCACCCATGCCGACGTACTGTGATCAATGTGCTTCTCCCAGTCAGCCAGGCTCATTTCAGCACGGATAAAGGCGTCTCTGGTGGCCGTGTCGGGAATTCGCAACAGCGCTTCGGCCATCACCATCAGCGTCAGCCCTTCTTCGTTATCAAGGCTGTATTCCTGCATAAATTCATCAAACAGAGAAAGCTTCTCGGGGGAATCCCGCAGCTCGCAGATCAGCAGAGCGGCGTCTTTTGAGGCATGTTTGAGCAAGTGAGGTGGCAGGCGTGCAGCAAGCTCCCGTGCCAGTGCGGTTTCGTCGGCGTGATACAGATTCTGTATATGCCTGATCCACTGTCCGCAGTCCCAGTCAGGATGCTCTGCAATCAGAGGGCTCCCTGTCGGGTGAGATAAGAGTTCGGCCATAACCACCTCCTTATCCGTTAATTATGCGCAGACTATGAGGTTTTCGCCTGTCTCTTTACGCCGTTCTGACGGCGTTTGCCCGGATTGACGCTCAGGCTGACGTTGGTTTCTGTCGCAGATCCTCTGAGTCTCAGTCACCCGGGTACTCGCAGAGGGGCGCACTGACTGCCATAATAAGCGCCTGAATTAAGGAGCCTGTATGTTTAATATTATTCTGGTTGCGCTCATTGTGGTGCTGGTTATTTACGCGCTGAAACGCGCGGGAGTAGGGAGCAAAGGCGCGGAAGCGAATATCGCAGAGGGGCGCGCGTTTCTTGAAACAAACCGCGACCGCGAGGAAGTGACCGAAACCTCGACTGGCCTGCAGTATGAGATCATTACCGAGGGCACTGGAGACAAGCATCCTGCGGCGTCATCGCGGGTGACAGTGCATTATCACGGTACGTTGTTGAATGGCAGTGTATTTGATAGTTCGGTACAGCGTAATGAGCCGATTGCGTTTGGTCTGAATCAGGTGATCCCGGGTTGGACGGAGGGCGTTCAGCTGATGACGGAAGGGGCGAAGTACCGCTTCTGGATCCCTGCTGACCTGGGGTATGGCAATCGTAAAGTCGGCACGATTCCGGCGGGTTCTGTGCTGGTATTCGAGGTCGAACTGCTGGGAATCGCCTGATTCCCAGCCCACGTGTGACGGTCAGTCGATCGAACGTCGGGTGACCGGTTTTTTGCGCGAGAACATACTGCCGCCCCGGCCAGCCGGTTCTTTCGTCTGCGCAGGTTTTTCTGACTTTTTCTTTTTGCTGATCGCGCCATTTACCTTGGGTGCGCGTTCCGGCGTCGCATTTTTTTTGCCTTTTGACGGGTGTTTCCGGCTTCGTCCCGGCGTCTTACCCGGTCCGGTTTCCGGCACCCGGTGGTTCGGCACATGACCAATCAGATCTTCACGGGGCAGAACGCGGCCGATCAGGGTTTCGATATCTGTCAGTGTGTCGACCTCATGGGCGGCGATCAGAGAAATCGCAATGCCTTTTTCTCCGGCCCGGCCCGTACGACCGATGCGGTGAATATAGTCCTGCGCAACCGGAGGCAAGTCGTGATTAATGACGGCAGGCAGGTGTTCGATGTCGATGCCACGAGCCGCGACATCGGTTGAAACAAGAATACGCAGTTTTTTCTCGCGGAATGCATCCAGAATACGGTTCCGTTCGGCCTGCGATTTATCCCCGTGCAACACTTCGGCCTGGAGTCCTTCCTGCTGCAGTTGTTCTGTCAGAGCATCCGCACCTTTCTTGGTCTTGGTAAAGACCATGACCTGGGGCCATTTGTTCTCTTTCAGCAGAGTGACGGTGGCGTCTCCTTTGTCCTGGTGATCCACCGGTACCAGCCACTGGCGTACAGCTGTACTGGCGCGGTTGGCATCTTTCTGGCCAAGTTCAATGGCGCCGGGCATCAGCTCAGTGGCGAGTTCCCGGACGGCTTTATCAAACGTGGCAGAGAAAAGCAGGTTCTGGCGGGCGTCCGGCAAGCGCGCCACGATGCGCTTCAGGTCGTCGGCGAAGCCCAGGTCGAGAAGACGATCAGCTTCATCAAGAATCAGACACTGGAGGTAATCAAGCTCAATTCTGTCCTGGGTCATCAGTTCGTACAGACGCCCGGGGGTTGCCACGACAATGTCGGCTCCCTGCTGAAGTTTTTCGTTCACTTCGCGTGGGTTCTGTCCGCCGCAGGCGAGCAGGCAGCGCTGGCCTGTGTTTCTGCCGTAGTCACGGAATACCCCAATCAGCTGTTGCGCGAGTTCGCGGGTGGGGGCAATCAGCAGTACCCGAGGGAATATATATCCTTCTTCGTCTTCCGGGCGGGGGTGGTAGCCGAGCAGCTCCAGCACAGGCAGCATAAATGCCGCGGTTTTCCCGGTACCGGTCGGCGCAGCCGCCATCAGGTTTTTGCCTTCCAGAATATGCGGAATGGCCGCTTCCTGAATGGGGGTGGGTGTGCGGTAGCCCAGTTTTTCAATGCGTTGCAGAATCGCAGAGTCCTGCAGCAGATGTCTGAATCCACTCATGTGCTTATGCCTCCGGCAGCAGTTCGGGGGTTATTTCGATGCTGCTCTCTTCATTACCCAGCCAGAGAGTACCATCCTGAATTGTTGCCTGCAGGCGCATTGTTCTGGCAGCCATGTCTGTCAGTTGGGCGACCAGCTTTTCATCCAGCCGGAATACGCGGAGCCCGGAGAGCTGACGGCAGCGCTGAGCATTCTGCTGCCACCAGATATCGAATGCGTGACCGTGATAACCGTACAGGATGACCGCACCTGCACGACCGCAGGCTTTCCTCAGGCGCTTCTCGTCGGGATTACCCAGCTCGATCCAGAGGTCAATATCACCGTTGTAATTGTGTTCCCAGAGATCAGGTTCGTCATCCGTACTGAGACCTTTACTGAATTCCAGACGCTTAGTGGCATTCAATGCAAACACAGCAATGCGCAGCATCATACGTTCAAGGGTTTCTGAAGGGTGCTGTGCAATGGTGAGGGCATGGGTGTGGTAGTAGCCCCGGTCCATGTCTGAAATGGTCAGCTCTGCCTTATAAATCGTGGCTTTCAGTGCCATGTCCGGTCTCCGGCGAAAACAGGGTACTGTACTGGTTTCTTAGACCATCGCAAGAATAATTTTCACGATAATAAAATATCGTTTATGATATTTGTTGTGGTTTTTAATTGTTAATTGATCTCAGGTGATCTTTTATGAGTTTTCATCTCCTCTCCGATCAGAAGATTCTTGAAGCCTTGGCCCATCGTTTCCGGGCGCTACGCCTGGAGCGGAATATCACCCAGAGCCAGCTCGCCGCAGATGCGGGGATAGGCGTTGCGACCCTGCGACGCTTCGAGCGGGGAGAGGGAAACCTGAGTCTCCTCAATATGATTGCGCTGATGAAGGCGCTCGACTGTATTGCACAGCTTGAACATTTTCTGGAACAGCCGGGCGACAGTCCGATGCAGACTCTGCGAAGTCAGGGCAGCGGCTATCTGGCAGAGCCACAGCAGCGTCAGCGGGCGTCCGGAGAGCGTTCCAGAACCGATGAAACCGGTTGGGAGTGGGGGGATGACGCGTGATTTCTCTTGCCGAAGTAAGGCTGTGGGGAAAGCTGATTGGCGCAGTTCAGTGGAATGCGGAGCGGCGGCTCGGTGTCTTCGAATACGAACCCGGTTTTCTACGCTCCGGAATACAGCTGGCGCCGCTTCAGATGCCCCTGCGCCCGGGGACATTTGCCTTTCCCGAGCTTAACTATCAGTCATTTCATGGGTTGCCCGGCATGCTGGCAGATGCACTGCCGGATAAGTTCGGCAACCTCCTGATCGACCAGTGGCTGGTGGCCAATGGCCGCTCACCAGAAGATTTTAATCCCGTTGAACGCCTCCTCTATATGGGGCAGAGGGGGATGGGAGCGCTGGAGTTTGCACCGGCCTCGAGGCGCGCCGCTCCCGTCAGTGAGTCACTGGAACTGGCAGAGCTTGTCAGCCTTGCAAACCGGGCACTGGCTCAGAAAAAGAACCTGGCGACGGCCATTCACAGCGGTGCCGAAGATCAACATGCTTTGCAGCAGATTATTTCGGTTGGCACATCGGCGGGTGGCGCGCGGGCCAAAGCCGTGGTGGCCTGGAACCCGGAGACAGGGGAAGTCCGCTCCGGTCAGCTGGATGCCAGTGAAGGGTTTCGCCATTATCTGCTGAAGTTTGATGGTGTGGATGGTAACTCAGACAAAGAGCTGGCCGACCCCCAGGGATTTACGCGGATTGAATACGCCTACTATCTGATGGCAACCGCCGCAGGCATTACCATGATGCCGTCTCATTTACTGGAAGAAAATGGCCGTGCGCACTTTATGACTGAGCGCTTCGACAGAGAGGGCGGGGCGGGTCGTCTGCACATGCAGACGCTGTGTGGACTGGCGCACTACGATTTTAATCAGGCGGGTGGCTATTCATACGAGCAGTGTTTTCGTGTGATCCGGCAGCTGGAGCCCGATAACGTGAGGGCGACCCTGGAGCAGCAGTATTTACGGATGCTGTTTAACCTGATGAGTCGCAATCAGGATGATCATACGAAGAATATCGCGTTTTTGATGGATAAACGTGGCCTGTGGCGCTTATCCCCCGCTTACGATGTGACATTTGCCTGGAATCCAGAGGGGTTGTGGACGTCACAGCATCAGATGTCGGTGAACGGCAGACGTGATCATTTTACGATGTCGGATCTCCTTGCGGCGGCAGCAGCGGCGGATGTGCGTGAACACCGGGCGTATGAGTTAGTCGCGCAGGTCAGAGGGGCGCTGGAGCGCTGGTCTGAGTACGCCGATGCTGCGGGTGTGCCCTCCGACTGGGCACAACGGATTGAAGCGGGCTTCAGATTATTTAAGTAATCTTATCTGATCTCTTATTATTAGTTTTTTCTTTTTAGTGATCATTTATTGTCTTCAGCCCAGGCGGTCAGCATCAGTCGGACGCGTTCGTCGCAGGGCAGGTGTTGGAAGCCGGTATCCATCAGCCATTCATTCAGGTCTCTCTGACTGGACAGCTCATCACCAAAATGACCGGTTTCAAGGGTGACGTCCCGGCCGCAGGCCTCATAGAGGCGTTCGAACAGAAGATCGGTCCGGCTTGTGTCTTCGCAGAAAAGGAAAGGCTGCTCCAGGTCGTTTTCCAGTTCGCGGATGACAGACCAGCTGGTTTCTCCCCGCTGATA
>Ga0208830_1000969_pt1 | contig 13366 bp, 12 predicted proteins | sample DeeseametaMP2634_FD_184169 | JGI IMG/M metagenome (GOLD analysis project Ga0208830, IMG submission 184169) | Marine microbial communities from the Deep Atlantic Ocean - MP2634 (SPAdes) | ecosystem: Environmental > Aquatic > Marine > Oceanic | place: Northeast of Antigua and Barbuda, North... | reverse complement strand
CGACGAGGGTGTTTACTGGGCGCTGGGTAACCTCGCTGGCCTTCAGTCTGTACTCAACGACCTGAAAGCACAGAGCGTTGTGAACGTGCCTAAAGATATCGCCATGAAGTCTGTACGTGGCCTGCAGTGTCTGGATAACGACGAGTACTGGGGTCTGCCACTTGCAGCTCAGGCGGGTCTCTGGATTCTGATGCCGGATACTGCTCCGGAAGGTACAGATCCGTGGGTAGAACTGGAAGCCGCTGCGCGTGGTGCGACCGAAAGCGGTGTCCGTCTTGCTCATGCTGTAGAAATTATTGTTGCTGACGGTGGCGGTCACACTGACCGTGTTAAGGACGCTATCCGTCGTCACGCTGCATCCCTTAAAACTAATCCAAGCCATCGCGATTACCGCCTGCTGGATGTCGTAGCAAGTCGTCAGATCCGTGCTGTGTCTGATCGTATGTGGACGGAAGCTACCGGCTCGCGGACCCCAGTAGGTGAATTTGGCACCTTCTGGGATGACGTAGACGAAAGTGCTGCGCCCGTGATGGATATCGACGACCTGTTAGATTAAGGAATAGTTATGCGTAAATTACTGGCCATCGCAGCGATGACCCTGGCACCTCTTGCAGGTGCTGTTGAAGACCGTAACGTATGTATTTATGACCCACTGGGAAGCAGTGGGCCGATGTTCGGTCTGATGAAAGATTACCGCGAGTTTGCACTCGTGGAAGGCTATAACATGAAACTGCATGCCTACACTGATGAGAAAATCGCTTCCGACGATTTCAAGGCAGAGCAGTGTGATGCAGTAGTTATGACGGGTGCCCGCGCCCGTCCATTCAGCAAGTTCGCTTCAACAATCGAAGCGATTGGTGCTGTACCTAATGATGACGTAATGCGCGATGTCGTGATGACCATTTCCGCACCGGGCGCCGCGAAGTACATGAAGACCGAGCGCTACGAAGTTGGTGGTGTTATTCCAGCAGGTGCTGTGTACCTGTTCGTGAATGATCGCTCGATCGACACCGTTGAAGAGTTGTCGGGTAAGCGCATTGCGACACTCGATTACGATCAGCCATCCATCAAAATGGTTAACCACGTAGGCGCTGCGGTAGTACCGTCTAACTCGGCAAACTTCTCAGGTAAGTTTAACAACGGCAGCGTGGACGTTGCGTACGCCCCTGCGATTGCTTACAAGCCTCTGGAAATGTACAAAGGCCTGGGTGAGAAGGGCGGTATTATGCGCTACAACCTTGCGTACCTTGATTTCCAGCTGGTCATGCACCGCGAGAGCTTTGGTGAAGAGTTCGGCCAGAAGTCGCGTCAGTTTGTATCCACCCTGTTCGACCGTGCGGTGAAATCAATCAAGCATCATACCGATGAGATTGAAGCCCACTACTGGATGGATCTGCCAGATGAAGATGTGAAGAAGTACAACGAGATGCTGCGCCAGGTGCGCATCACTCTGCGTGACGAGGGTGTATACGACGGCACTATGCTGCGTCTGCTCAAGAAACTCCGCTGTAAGTCGGATCCGGCTGCTGCAGAGTGTGTTGAGAACCTCGAATAAATAACTACAGGTGAAACAAACTCCGTCTGCCAGGTAATTCCTCCGGCAGGCCGGAGAGGGGGAGCAGAACCGAAGCCATCCGGCTTCGGTTCTTTTTAATCAGAAGAGGTGTTTTAAATGGAGCAGAGCGTACGTGTGGGGCACCGCACGATATACGAATGGCTCGCTGCGCTTCCTGCATTTCTGGTACTGGTATTCGTAATTATTCTGAATACCAGCCACACAATGCATGCGCAGTTGCTGCAACTGGGGGAAAGCGTCTGGGAAGGCTACTTCCTGCTACGTCATGATCCGGTGGAACCAAGCTGTAACCTCAATATGGATATTGATGTTGAGCTCAACCGCCTGATACAGGAGCGTAACAGCCAGCCTGTCGATGAATTTGATCTGTTTGCGCCTGAGCCCGTCGATCCGGCGATCATGCGTAAATCTCTCACCGCCGCGAAAGAGCAGTGTCAGATCAAGTATGACCAGTACGATGCGACCAAAGATCGTATCACTCCAGCCGTTCAGTTATTCCGCTCTGTCGAGCTGGGCGTAGCTAAGTTCGGTGAGCTGGGCATGGCCACGCAAAGGGTGATGCTGGCGATCCTGGTACTTATCTGTGGTGGTACTGCGCTGGTTCGTCGTCATCACATTTCTCTGCGTCCTATGGTGACCGCAATGGACTACCGCGTTGCTGCGGGGGCTCAGTTTATTGCGTTCAGTATCCTCTTCTATTCTGTATACAGCTTCAAAGAAATCGCGTTCTCCGCGGGGATTGAGGTCAGTACCGAGCATGCGGTTCTCCACTATTTATGGATCTTTGGTTTCGGCGCCCCGTTACTGATTACTCTGTATCAGATGGTGGTGATACCGAAAGATGCGAAACCGGGAGGTAACTTCCTCACGGCTCAGCTGGCAGTTCCGCTGTATGCGACCATGTGTATTGTCTCAGGGATTTACTTCATCTCGGCGGACCATCCGGCGGGTATCGGTATTTATCTTAATCAGATGATGGAACTGTCACAGTTGTTCCTGAATGTAGGCCTGTACGTGTGGATTGGTATGCTGCTGAAGCGTACTGAGATGTCACAGAAAGTATTCAATATTTTCCGTCCTCTGCGCCTGCCTCCTGAAATGCTGGCGGTTGCCGTGGTTGCACTTGCAGCAGTGCCGACTGCGTACACGGGTGGTTCCGGTATTTTCGTGATTGCCGTTGGTGGTCTGATCTTTATGGAGCTGCGTCGTGCGGGTGCCCGTCGTCAGCTGGCGCTGGCAGCTACAGCGATGTCGGGGTCTCTTGGTGTTGTTCTGCGTCCGTGTCTGCTCGTGGTGATCGTTGCTGCTCTGAATAACGAAGTAACGACTGATCAGCTCTTCGGCTGGGGTGTAAAAGTATTCTTCCTGACCACGGTGTTGTTTGCCTTCTTCGCGCTGATTACGCGTAAAGAGCCGGGTGAAATGCTGAACCGCCCTGAAGGCGATGTATGGCCTGAGTTCAAAGAATCTCTGAAGCCACTGATTCCTTACGTGATCCTGATCAGTGTGACACTGCTTGTTTACGCAATCCTGTTGAATGCGTACCTAGACGAGTTCTCTGCTCCGATCATTCTGCCGGTTCTCCTTCTGGTTATCCTGATCTATGAGCGTCTGTCTCAGGAGAAGGACGTACTTAAGCGTGAAAACCTGAATATTGACTACGTAGAGCACCGTCTCGAAGAATCGTGGGATGATCTGCGCACTGGCCGTGATTCCATGGAGAAAACCCTCCGTGAAGCGACGACCGAAACAACGGGTCATATTGGTGCTCTGCTGATGCTGATGGGCATGTCCGTCAGTATCGGTGGTGTGATTGAACGTGCTGAAGTCATGGCTATGTTCCCGACCGAATTCAGTTCGATCTGGCTGGCGATGGCACTTCTGGTTGTCGTACTCGTAATCGTGGGTATGTTCATGGACCCATACGGTGCGGTGATTCTGGTGAGTGCAACCATTGCCTCCGTGGCTTACGACAGTGGTATTAATCCGGTTCACTTCTGGATGGTGACCCTGGTAGCCTTCGAATTGGGTTATCTCAGTCCGCCGGTGGCTCTGAATCATCTCCTGACCAGGCAGGTGGTTGGAGAAGAGGAAGTGCGCCTGTCTAAAGAAGAAGTGAAGGGCGAGAATTTCTATTATCGCCACGAGAAGATACTTCTTCCGCTGGCTACGATGGCTACAGCTCTTATACTGGTTGCCTTCGTGCCGCTCCTCGTCGCTTACTGAAGGTAGGCAGAGGAAACAGGAACGGGAGCTTCGGCTCCCGTTTTTTTATTCTGGTCGCGGAATCAGAACAACGTTTGAACCAGGTGCTGTCCGGATATCGCGGAAGAACAGATCACCGAGGGGCGAGTCTTCATAGCCCTTTACCGAAAGGTCGCGATACGCAATTTCACCAATACGTGACGGTAACAGGACTGTGATCGATCCATCGTCGTTCTGAGTGATGATCTGTGCGTCCGGGTCGTCGTAGCTGATATCCGAGATTTCGTAGTCAGTCATCAATTCCAGGCCCGCCAACAGACTCTCAAGAAAGAACATAAACGTCCGCTCTCCCGCTTCGTCATCCGGGCCTCCGTTGTTGGTCATATCAATCAGATAATCGGCGTTATCACGTAGACCCTGTGCAGAAACGCTGTCCATGGTGTCATTTTCGAGCGGGGCCATATGCATGCGGTTATACAGCTCATCTTTGCTCAGGAGTTCATCATGAGCGCCTGCATTGGCGTCGGCGGTAGTATTCAGAATCAACATGCCGGTGAGAAAGAACGGCAGCAGCATGCGTCTATGGGTCAATGGATGAGAATTAAGTTGTTTCACCTGTGCTTCCTTGTCATTGCTTTTGTTATGGGTTCGGTGAGGCAAAAATGCCGGGTCTATTCTGGCAATATGACGGAGCAGGGGTTCAGGATTTTATGGGTTTAATCGACGTTAGGCGGAGGATGTCCGGACTAAAAATGCAGGGTGAAACATTCGGGCGCGAAGAGGCAGTCAGGTCACGCCGTTTAGGGGATTAAGGGGAATTAAGACATAAAAACGGGAGCCGAAGCTCCCGTCTCTGAATGGCTATTACTGGTGGAGTCTGAGGGTAATCGATGACTCGGGGGTCATTCGCAGATCTTTGATGATCAGATCTCCCATTGCCGGGCCGTTACTGCCACGGACATTGATATCGCGGAAAGCGATCTCAGCAATGCGCTTAGGCACCTGAACACTCAGAGAACCATCGGCATTGAGGGTCGTAACCGGACCATCTTCATAATACTCGACGCCCGAAATCTCATAGTCGGTCAGCAGGTTCAGGCCTGGCAGTACGCTTTCGAACATAGCCATGGTGGCCGACTCAGTTGCATTTTCGTCGCTCGCATCACCGTTGATCACGTCGGTAAGGTAGGCCACGTTGTCCTGAAGGCCCTGAGCGGTAATATCGCCCATGTCCATCTCATCCAGTGACTTCATTCCGACACGCTTTTCGAGTTCCGCCTGGCTCGCCATCTGAGTCTGTTCAATACTTGCGTTTGCCGTTGCCATAAATGGCTGCAACGGTCCGAGTAACACAGCGCCGACTGCGGCTACCAGACGGTAGCGCGACTGGTTCTTGAGAACCTGTTTGAGCTGGCGCTCTGTTAACCATCCTTGTTGTATCATAACTTCCCCCAACATCAGTTTGCTGCTGGCCTGAAGCTTCAATGCTTCATCCAGTTGCCTGCGGTTAATCAGTCCTTTGTGCAGGAGCAAAGTACCGAGGCGTGACTTTTGCTGAATTTCCTGTTGTTTACTCATATCGGAACCTTCCTAAGGAATGCGGGGTGACGGAAGTAATCCTGCACCACGCTACCGATATCGACAACGAGCGTTCTTTGACGAAAGCAACTTAAACTCTGAACAAACGTTCTAAGTATTTGAATCCAAAGCGAATTCACAACGTAAGCCAAGATTGTTAATTGTTGTAATTTCCGTCGGTCAAGAAGTATACGTTGGGGGCTGTATGGCGCTTATGAGCTTACGGGCCAAACGGGGAATATGTCGATATTGCCCTGTCCTTATAACCACAAACACCCTTTGGTGGCGCATACGGTCTGGTTTTTTGGGATATTTCGTTCCGTGACGCCAACTTCCTTACGCCAAAGGGGTGAATTCCCTATAATTGGCCCCAGTTTAATTTTTAGTTCAAAAGCGGAGATTTCCGGATGACCAGTCCACGTCACATTAAACTCCTGATCCTCGGTTCAGGTCCTGCAGGCTATACAGCAGCGGTATACGGCGCGCGCGCTAACCTGAATCCAGTTGTGATCACAGGGATGCAGATGGGAGGTCAGCTGACAACGACAACCGAAGTGGACAACTGGCCTGGCGATGCGATGGGCGTTCAGGGGCCTGAGCTGATGGAGCGTATGAAGGCTCACGCAGAGCGTTTTGAAACCGAAGTGGTATTCGATCAGATTTCTGCGGTTGACCTGAGTAAGCGTCCTTTCTATCTGAAGGGCGACAGCGGCGAGTACACCTGTGATGCACTCGTGATTGCTACCGGCGCCAGTGCCAAATACCTGGGCCTCGAAAGTGAAGAAGCCTTTAAAGGCAAGGGTGTTTCCGCCTGTGCGACCTGTGATGGATTCTTTTATCGCAAAAAGCGCGTTGCTGTGATTGGTGGTGGTAACACGGCGGTTGAAGAAGCGCTGTACCTGTCAAACATCGCGTCAGAAGTCGTCGTTGTTCACCGCCGTGATAGCTTCCGCAGTGAAAAGATTCTCGCTGATAAGCTGCTCGACAAAGCTCAGAACGGCAATGTAACCATCCGCTGGAACAGCGAACTGGATGAAGTTCTGGGTGATGACATGGGTGTGACAGGTATGCGCATCAAGAATCGTGACACCGGAGAAACCGAAGATCTTGATCTCGAGGGTATCTTCGTAGCGATCGGTCACTCGCCAAATACGTCTATTTTCGAAGGCCAGCTGGAGATGAAAGACGGTTACATCGTTGTTCAGAGCGGTCTGAACGGTAATGCAACCCAGACCAGTGTTGAAGGCGTTTTTGCAGCGGGCGATGTCTCTGATCACATCTACCGTCAGGCGATTACTTCTGCGGGTACTGGCTGTATGGCGGCTCTCGATGCAGAGCGATTCCTGGATAACCAGGAATAATAACCATAGGGGCCCCGTCAGGGGCTCCTGTTACTCTTCCGTGGCAGATGTCAGCCAGTCTGGCAGGGGCGTCAGCTCTCCATCAGTGGTATAGCCAGCAATTCTCTGCAATCGCTCGTTTGTGTCAGGATGACTGGCAAACAGTGACAGCACGCCGCCTGTTTCTTCATAGTCCTCCTCCAGCATCATTGCGTTAAAGAATTCGGCTGCTCCTTGTGTGTGTCCATACCTGAGCAGTAAGAGTTCCAGCGCTCTGATATCAGAGGCATGTTCCATCTTCCGGCTGAAGCTCATCAGGGTCGCCAGGCCGGTGTTTCCGGCAATGGCCCCGGCACCATCCTCATTAAGGCCGAGCATGGCGAATAACAGAGTGTGAGCGAGTTGTTCCAGCATCAGAATGGCAGGGTGGCGGTATTCGATGTGGGCGTATTCATGGGCAAGTATCATGGCCAAGGCGTTTTCAGAACTGACTTTATTCAACAAGCCAGCGGTCACGTGAATATTCTGCCCGGAAGTAGCGAATGCATTTGGCAGGTCAACGTCCGGTAGATAGTGAAGAGTTACCGGAATGGCTGACTTGCCGGTCTCACTGGCCAGAGAGGTTGTCAGGTTCTGCAGGTAGCGCTCAATCTTCTGATGGTGATCGCTCTTCTCTTCTGTCTTTCCAATCACGATCTGGGGCTCCCACGACAGAGGAATGTGGGGGCCTAGCCAGGTTGCGCTCCAGCCGATTGCCAGTGACAAGCCTACGATCAGTAACAGCAGACCTGCCGCCATAAAGGCGAAATCTGCCAGTGGAGAGGTGTGGCTGTTGTTGATGTCGTCTGGCAGGCGAGGATTCGAACCAGGCAGGTGTGTCATATTGTCGGCATCCCGTCGGTAACGCTCAGCGGGTTGGAATCAGTGCGGTGCCATAGGCCAGCACTTCTACAGACCCCAAGCCCTTTCCTGCGTTGTCGCCAATGCGGGACGTTTCGTATTTGACGTTGTAGATCAGCTCTGCGCCTTTCAGTTGCGCATCTTCCTGCATTCGCAAGGTGGCTTCACGGCGGGCCCGGTCGATGAGAGTTTCATAGGCGCCTACGCGTCCACCAAAGAGGTTTCTCAGGCTGGCGGCGACGGTTTTGAAGTAGTCGACTGAAATCACGACACTGCCGGTCACCAGGGTGGAATCGTGGCTGAGGTGCTGTGGCTCCGGAACGCGCACTGGCAATACCAGCAGATCACGAAGGGAGTCCTCGCGTTCGTGGATACTTCGATAATGGCGCTTTTCTGCCCACTTACCGAACAGGTAGCCGATAATCAGCAGTGCCAGAAAGTAGAGAAACCCCATCAGCGGTCTTCCACTTCCACTGCAGTACCGTATACGAAGATTTCTGATGCGCCGGCGGCGATTGAAGAAGTGCTGAAACGCACGTTAAGGACCGCATTTGCTCCCAGTGCTTCCGCCTGACGTTTCAGTCGGTCGATTGCTTCGTTCCGGGATTCATTCAGCAGCTCGGTGTAGCCTTTCAGTTCACCGCCAAAGATGTTCTTAAAGCTGGCCATGATATCCCTGCCGGCGTGTTTAGCACGAACTGTGCTGCCCTGTACCATACCCAGGTGGCGCACGATACGTTTACCCGGGACGACTTCCATATTACTGATCAGCATACTCTGTTCCTTGTGTGATGACCTGATTCTACCCGGTTTTCAGGCATAAAAAAGCCCCGCAGAGCGGGGCTTTTTCAGATGTCAGTGATTAAGCAGAAGCTTCGTCACTCTTCTTCTTGGAAGAAGTCTTTTTAGCAACATCTTTGTCGTGGTTTTCAGCCACAGGACCGAAGTGTTCCAGTGGGAAGTGGTCAACATGAACCATTTCCAGAACATCTTTTTCGAAGTCCAGCATGAACTCGCCTTCTTCAGCAGTCAGTACACCCATGCTCACGCCGTCTTTGATACGGCCTTCGATGGACAGAGCAGCCTCGTCGTACTTACCAGCTTTAAGCGCTTCACCGATCTTCTTGTAGATACCTTCAGCTTTCTCAACGCGATCCAGCAGGCTGTCGTAAACGGCCAGTGGGTTACGCATCTTGTTGTTGTACGCAGTACCGTAAGTTTCGTCACGGTAAACACCCTGAATCAGACGCTCACGGGTGTCGGTGTGGTAAGACACCAGGTCAACAACTTTAGCAACCAGTTTGTCGCTTGGAGCCTGTGCACGACGGCCGAAAGGCATAGTCAGTGCACGCAGCAGCCATGCAGCAGGACGTGCTGGCAGGTTCTTCAGGAAGCCATCGTGTGCTTCTTCGAACTCGTAGAACAGTTTCTCGATAGAGTACTGAACCAGTGGCAGGTCTTCTTTGTTAGAACCCTGGTCAGCCCAGTGCTTCAGTACCATAGAAGCCAGGTACATCTTAGAAACCATGTCAGCCAGACGTGCAGAGATCAGTTCGCGGAACTTCAGCTCACCACCCAGGGTAGACATAGCGATGTCGACACAGATAGCGAAAGAAGCGGCGTACTTGTTCAGCTGCTTGTAGTAAGACTTGGTAGGACCAGACACAGGCACACCAGTGAAGGCAGCGTTGGTCAGGTTCAGAACCATGGCACGGCTCATGTTAGAGAAGATGAAACCGAAGTGACCGAACAGCGCCTTATCGAAGCCTTTCAGGTCGTTTGCCTTCGCAGTTTCCATCTCTGGCAGAACGAATGGATGACAACGGATTGCACCCTGACCGAAGGTGATCATAGAGCGGGTCAGAATGTTTGCACCCTCTACAGTGATCGCAACCGGTACAGAAGAGTAACCAGACTCAACGTAGTTCTTAGGACCACGGATAATGGCTTTACCACCGTGAACGTCCATTGTGTCTACAGCTACCTGACGAGCGATTTCAGTCAGGTTGTACTTCAGGATCGCAGAAGGAACAGAAGGCTTGTGACCTTCGTCAATCGCAATCGCAGTTACGCGTGCAGCAGCGCCAGCGGTGTAGGTGTTACCAGCGATACGTGCAACACGCTCCTGAACACCTTCCAGCTTAGCAATCGGCACGTTGAACTGACGACGGATACGAGCGTAAGCGCCAGTTGCCGCGATAGAGTACTTACCACCGCCAGCACCAGAGCTAGGCAGAGTAATACAACGGCCAACAGACAGACACTCAACCAGCATGCGCCAGCCCTGACCAGCCATCTCGGCACCACCGATGATGAAGTCCAGTGGGATGAACACGTCTTTACCGAAGATCGGGCCGTTCATGAACGGAGAACCGATAGGCTTGTGACGGTTACCGATGTCCATACCTTCCAGGTGACGTGGCAGCAGTGCAACGGTGATACCAACGTCTTTCTTGTCGCCCAGCAGGTTTTCAGGGTCAAACATACGGAACGCCAGACCAACAACAGTCGCAACTGGTGCCAGAGTGATGTAACGCTTTTCAAAGTTCAGTTTCAGACCCAGAACTTCTTTACCTTCCCAGGTGCCTTTACATACAACACCAACATCTGGAAGAGAAGTTGCGTCAGAACCAGCGCGTGGGCCGGTCAGACCGAAACATGGGATCTCACGACCATCTGCCAGACGTGGCAGGTAGTGGTCTTTCTGTTCCTGAGTACCGTACTTCAGCAGCAGCTCACCAGGGCCGAGAGAGTTAGGTACACCAACAGTAGAGAAAGTCGCGCCAGAGACGGTCAGTGCCTGCAGTACTGCAGACTGAGTCTGAGCAGAGAAGCCCAGGCCGCCGTATGACTCAGGGATAATCATAGAGAAGAAACGTTCTTTCTTGATGTATTCCCAGATTTCCTTCGCGAGGTCACCGTTCTGGCTGATTTCCCACTCGTCAACCATAGAGCACAGAGTCTTAACCTGGTTGTCCAGGAAGTCCTGTTCGCGCTGTGGAATAGTTGGGTTCGGGTGGTTCAGCAGCATCTGCCAGTTAGGCTTACCGGAGAACAGTTCGCCGTCCCACCAGACTGTACCGGCTTCCAGAGCAGTACGCTCGGTTTCGGACATCTGTGGCAGGATCTTCTTGTAGAAGTTGAAGATTGGCTTGGTCACAGTGTTAGTACGGAAACCGTCAAGGCTCAGTACACCCAGTGCCGCAGCAACAATCAGTGCGATTACAGAAACAGCAGTTGATGCGCCGAATACGAATGCAGCCACAGTGAAAGCAGCCATCGCGCCGGCAGCAACTTTCAGAGAACTACGCTTGTATGTCAGAGCGACCAACACACCAACGAGGAGCAGGCTCCAGATTGTAGTAGTCATATCAGTACCTCAGAGAAGGTGGCCGTAATGGCCGTTATTTTTGCTCTAATTTCATATTTCCAACGCGCGAGGCGGTTACTCACTCGCACGTGAGGCGGGCATTCTAACCAGTATTTTCTATGAATCGCAAACTCCGAATGTAAATCGGTTAACGGCTCATTTTTTCTTAAAATTCAATAATTTCGCTGAAACGCAGGTGCGTCTTTGCTTGTATGTCTTTTTTGTGACGTTTTTGCCATGCAAGGGAGTATTTGTGACATCGCAAGCCGGTACGGCGAAAGCGAAAATAGCGACTAAACTGACTCTTATGGTTCACTTTTATTTACTAAGCAGGTCTTAACATGGTTCTGGAGCAGTTCTCAGCATGGACTTTGATTCTGATAACGTCAGTGCTGGGCCTTGGCCTGTTCTTTCATATATTCCGCTATTCCTCTCATACCGCTGAAGTTGCCCCCACGATTCTGACCAGTATTGGTATTTTCGGTACCTTTCTTGGGGTCGCTATCGGGCTTTGGGAGTTCAATACCAACGACATCCAGGGATCAGTGCCCAAACTGATGGATGGTCTTAAAACGGCATTCTGGTCGTCCATTGCCGGACTGTTCGCCGCGTTGACTTTGAAAATCCGTGCTGCGGTGGAGCAGGCAGGCCGACGCGATGCGACTCAGCACAGGGCGGCAACCGTAGATGATCTGGACAGTTCACTGCAGTCACTGGTACAGCAGCTGAAAGGCAGTGACGAACAGAGCCTTCGTGGGCAGTTTGCACGCCAGCATAGCGAAACACTCGGCCGTTTCGATCAGGTCGTTGACGTTCTGACTCATTACCAGCAACGGATGGCCGACGCCAACGCAAAAGCACTGGTCGAAGCGATTCGCACGGTGATGAATGAATTCAATACCAAGATAAACGAGCAGTATGGTGAGAACTTCCGGCAGCTGAACGAATCGGTGGTGGCCATGCTGGATTGGCAGAAGACCTACAAGAAACAACTGGACGAGCTGATCACCGAGCAGGAGCGCTCTTCGGGCCTGATGAAAGAGGCGGCAGATTCGTTTGAGTACATGGTCAGAAACGCCAGCGCCTTTAACGGTATCTCGGAGTCATTGCAGGAGTTACTGAGCGGGTTGGAGCTGCAGCGATCTAATATTCAGTCGCAGCTGGGTAGCCTTGCGGATATGGTGAACCACGCCGCAGAAGGACTGCCGCACCTTGAAGAGCGCATTGCAGTGCTGACTACAGGCATCAGCGACGCTGTTCAGTCTCAGCAGCGCTGGGCACTTGAAGAACTCTCCAGAATGCAGATCGAGCTGACTCAGCAGTTGCGCCAGCAGATGGCAGAAAGCAACGATGCCCTGAAGGGCCAGCAGCAACAGTCCATGCAGCATATGCAGAAGCTGGGTGAGCGCCTCGAGCGCCAGGTGACGCAGCTGGATCACAGCATGGAAGAAGAGCTGAACAAAGCATTGCGTGCGTTTGGTCTGCAGCTCACGGCGCTGTCTGAAAAGTTTGTTTCTGACTATGCACCGCTGACAGACAAGCTGCGTGAAGTCGTCAGTCTGGCCCGTGAAACGGGAGACTGATGATGCTCGACAATCAGTCAGGCCTTGGCGGGAAGCGCGAAGAAGAAGGACACTGGGTTGCTGTCTCCGATCTGATGGCGGGCCTTATGATGGTGTTTATGCTGGTGTCCGTCGTTTTTATGATCAACGTCGAAACGGAGCGTGACAAGATCCGGGACGTTGCCATTCTGTATGATCAGCTGCGCACTCAGCTGTATCGGGACCTTCAGGAAGAATTTGCGGATGATATGCCACGCTGGGGAGCAGAACTTGATGAGGACCTGGCCTTCCGGTTCAACAACAGCGATGTTCTGTTTGATCGCGGTGAAGCGGAACTGAAGCCAGAGTTCAGGGCCATTCTTAATGACTTCTTCCCACGCTATGTGAGGATCATTACCCAGCCGGAATACCGGGACGACATCCTCGAGGTACGGATCGAAGGGCACACGTCGAGTGGGTGGTTCGGCGCACGGAATGAGGATGACGCCTACATCCGCAACATGGATCTTTCGCAGGAGAGGACGCGCTCGACCCTCGCGTATGTCCTGGGCCTGAACGATGTTCACCGTGACAAAGAGTGGCTCAAACGCCACCTGACCGCAAACGGACTGTCATCGGCCAAAGTGGTCCGTAATGCCAGTGGTGACGAGGTCGGAGAGCGTTCGCGGCGGGTTGAGTTCCGTGTCCGCACGGACGCCGAAGGGCGCATTGCTACCATTCTCGACAAGGTGCAGTGATGAAGCTCTATGACTTTCGTCAGAGTGAAGAGTTTAATCGCCTGAAACGGGCGATGGGGGCCGAAGACGCAGGTCACTTTGTTGAATTTGACCCCGCT
>Ga0208830_1000968_pt1 | contig 13372 bp, 10 predicted proteins | sample DeeseametaMP2634_FD_184169 | JGI IMG/M metagenome (GOLD analysis project Ga0208830, IMG submission 184169) | Marine microbial communities from the Deep Atlantic Ocean - MP2634 (SPAdes) | ecosystem: Environmental > Aquatic > Marine > Oceanic | place: Northeast of Antigua and Barbuda, North... | reverse complement strand
TCGATGCCGGCCAGCCGCTCCGACGCATCGCTCGAACAACGATTTGGCTGGCTCACTGATTGGGTCCTGACCAAGCACGCCCTTAATGTCGACATCGAAAGCCGCAGGCGGTTGCTCCAGGATGTCGGTCGCGCCACGACCGACGCCGCCCGCCGACTCAGGCGGAACGCGGACGGAGATTTTTCCCCGGATCCGGTCGCGGATCGCTTCCCGAACTATGAGCCCAAAGCCGGTTGTAGCCTGACTGAGCTGTTCGAGCGGTGGAAAGCCGAACGCAAGCCTTCCGCCAGCACCATCTCAACTTGGGATGGATATGTCCGCTCTCTCGATCAACACGTCCTTGGAAAGCCGATCAATCGGATCACGCCAAACGATGTGATTTCCTGGAAGAACGAACTCGTCGCCTCCGAACTCAATTCGAAGACCATCAACGGAGGCTACCTTGGCGCAGCCCACACTCTGTTTGCCTTCGCAGTCACAAACCGCCTGATCTCTGCGAACCCCGCCACTGGCGTAAAGGCGGCCGGCAAGAAATCCGCCGGTACATCCATGCAGGAATACACCGACTTGGAGGTGGCAAAGCTCCTTGAACTGGCGAAGACCGCTCCGCCTGAGCGCCGATGGCTCATATGGTTGGCTGCAGCTACCGGCGCTCGGATCGGCGAACTGGCCCAGCTGCACACTGATCGTATTCAGTCTATCAGCGGCATTTGGGCTATGCATATTCTGCCGGCAGAAGATGGAGGCTCAATCAAGAACGCTGGTTCGGAGAGAATCGTCCCTCTACATCCTATTCTTATCGAAGAGGGGTTCCTGGATTTCGTGAAAACGAAAACTCCGGGTCCTCTGTTCTACGGCTCACGTCCCAGAGAAAAAGTACTGGTCGGGAGTGGCCCGTCCAAACCACGCAAGCATCCTTCAAAGGGCGTCACCAACCATCTTGGGACCTGGATCCGCGAACAGGGATTCTCGGACAAGCGAAAAGCACCAAACCATGCGCTTCGTCACTGGTGGAAGAGCGCTGCTCACAGGGCCGGAGTTTCGGATTCGATAGCGGATGCCATTCAGGGCCATGCGCCACGGGGTGCTGCGGCTACGTATCGTCATTTTAAACTTGAGGATTTTGCAACAGCTATTGGGCAGATACCGATACCCTTGGCAAATAGCTACACTTCCACTCTGGGAGAATGAGAACCCCCGCCAATGGTTTGGTGGTGGTGTAGGAGGTGTATGCCAGTTCGATTTTTTCTTTTCTTTCTATTTTCTCTGAAAAATCTAGAGAACAATAAAGAAGCCTACACCCACCACCAAGGTGAGCGCACCCGCCCAGGTTCTGGGCGGGTGCAAGAGACGATTAGTCCCGGGTCAGATCGATGCCCTTCCAGCACCTGCCGTGCTTGTCCCGACCGAGCTTGATGCCCCAATTGCGTTCCACCGCGTGGTTGAAGGCCATCTGAGTCATGCGCGCCGAACCATTCCGTTCGTTGAAAAGCCAGACGATGAACGCCGAGAATAGTGCCTTCGAACCGGTCCGAGTACCTTCCTTGCGAACACAGCACTCTTCCAGGAACATCGCCACCGGGTTACTGTCGAGCACAAGCTCGCGCGTCCACTGTTCGACCGCAGTAGGCACAACCAACCCCTCCTGGTCCGTGCGAACGAGAGCTCCGAGAAGACGGTTCATGATGCCCGGCGCCTCCTTTGCCAACTTCTCAGGAAGATCCGGATCGATGCGACTGGTCGCCACGGCCTTCTCGAACCGGACGCGAGTGATGCGCCGCTGAAGGGCGGGATCCGCTCCATCAAAGACGGGAGCATAGTTGGCTACCATGAAGGGCAGTGCCTTTACCTTGAACTCACCAAGGTTTTCGTAGAGCTCCCGACCTACGAACACATCGCCACCCGTAGCCCGCTTCATAACTGAGGCATCAAGAACCTGACCCTGATTGATTTCGGCCATGCGAACCAACCGGACGTCGGGTAACCGCACGAAATCGTTGTTCATATTCGACTTGTTGTTTGACTTGATGAGCGAAGACGGATCCATCGCCGCAGCATATCCACCAAGAGCGTTCGCAACAGCCTCAACCAGCGTGGTCTTTCCATTCTGGCCTTCACCGTCGATGAGGACGAACTTCTGAAGCTTTCCGGTGCCGCTCAACGCGATTGCGAAGAGCCTCAGAAGGTATTCCGCCACTTCGGGATCGAGAGCATCGGCAAGAACACGATCGAAATTCGGACATTCTGCTGCCGCATCGTATTCATACGTCAGGCACTTCATAATCCGATCCTTCCGGTCATGCGGACGGAGTTCGATTGAAGGCAGATGCAGGGTCCCGTTGAGGAAGTTGATGGTGTTCGGCCGATCGCCCCACTGTGAATTGTCAAAGACAGTGGGATCGGACTTCATCACATCCATCACGCTCCGGGTCTTGCGTGCACTGCGCAGTCCCCGGATCGCCTTATCCAACATTTCGCGCTCGTCTTGCGAAATGTGCAAATCGGCATCGATCCGATCCTTCTTCGCATCGATAAACGCCTTGAGAGCGCCCTGAACGCGGAGTCCCTTCGGATCCTGCATCCAGTGCGTACGATCAAAAACGAGCCAATCGAGCTTCTCGTGGTACCGGACGATACCATCGATTTCCAACGCGAATGCATCGGAAACGCCATACTCCGTGAAGTCGAAATTGGGCGTGTAGCGCATTACGCTGGTGGCGATGCCGACGAGTTCATCATCGCCAAGAGGCTCTTCATTGCGAATGTTGGCGATGCGGAGCGCAGCGAGGATTTCTGCGAAATCCATGCCCTTGGCCCGGAGGCCGCTGGCCGACTTGAACATCGAATCGTTCCGGCTTCCAATCGGAACAAGGTCGTTGATGCCGTCTGCACCGCGGACGGGCGCTGACTTCCTCGTCTTCTTGCTCTCGCTCGTAAGCATGTCGAGAAGAGCCTTTGGGGGATTATGGATAGACATTACTGGTTCATCCAAGTGTAGCGGTTGCCAATTGCATGAAGCGAGGGCGGGGCAACCACATACCCGCCGTCGCCGCGCACATCGAGACCGGGAGCGATCTTCGATACGCTGTTCTTGACCGGACGGCTCGCGTCGTACCGGAAGTAGAAGTGGAGCCCGAACGACCCGGTCAGAGCAGTCATCGTAGGGAGCCAATCCTCCCCGGATTCGGCCGCGAGCTTCTCGAGAGACGCCAACCCGTCGTGCTTGACATCCACGTCCAGGACCCAGACGTCGGACTTCTTGCCGGTAGCGACCCCGATGTTCGCGTTCGGCCGCCTCGACCACCACGTCTCGATCTGAATCGGATCGGTCGTGGCCGCTTCCGGCCAGCCCTTGATAAGGGGCAGCTTTCCCGTCTTGGGATCGCCGATCACCGGAGGCTGCACCGGAAAGACGGCAAAGTTGTACCGTTCGGCGAGGCGTAAAGCCTCGGCCGCCATGTTAATTTCCATTCTTTATTTCCTATATATGCGAGACTGCGGAGGATCCGTGCCACGCCACGTAGTTATGCGTTCAACCTTTACTTTTACAACGACGACCAAACCAAGGTTTATGGTACCTTGGTCGATTTTCCTGCTTTGGCTATATTGAACCTTCGCAAGTGAGGCGCCGCGGCTGATATGGGGGCAGCCCGCCCGGGTGTTCAACCGACAAACGACGGCCCACCAGCAGAGGAAAGGCAGATTCTTTTTGAACCGCCCCCTGCACTGACTGGCTTGCGACCCGAAGGCTTCATGCCGATATCTCGAACGGTATGTACATTGATCGTCCGACGGCGATAGACGCTGTTCGAAACTTCAAGGCGCCGCTGTGGCGCCCAATCTCAAGCCGGCAACTCGCCGCCCTCCTCGGCGTATCCCTGCAGTCGCTCGCCAACTGGCGTGTCCGCGGATATGGCCCCCCCTACTTGCCGCACATCACGGGGACCGGCAACAAGATCTACTACCGGCCTGACGAGGTGCTTGCCTGGCTGTCAGGCGGCACTGTTGAGCCTTGGGAATTTGTCAGGGACTGGCTTGCTGAACGGGACTTGCAGGTGACGCCCGCCACGCAGGAGAGCACGAAGTGGTTGGCTGCATCGACTGATGCGATGTTTCCAAAGTAAGCAATATTCGGCTTCTCGGTGCATCCGGAATGCTGAATGTCTGAATTCGGGCCGAGAGCGGACTGACCGCTTTCAGCTGGCGGCGGGGAAGAGCGGTCGGAACTGAATGGTTACGACAGCCGGCAACTGCCGACCCGTGACCGACATCCGCCTCACTACAGCGCCGCAACGGAGCGGGCACCCTGGTGAGGCGGGCTATGCCGAAAGTCGTTGCCCAACGGCTCATTGTCGATAGATCCACGCTGCAAGCTCTACTTGGTATACGCATCTCTTCCATCACGATCCTGAGTTCGCGTTGTTACGCCTACCAGTTCGACATGATCGAACCCGTAAAATGGGGTCTTTATCGCCTGACCCTGGCCCGGAGCTTCCTTGTCAAATCTCACGAGGTCATGCCGAACAGCTTCTGAAAGGGTTTCAGTCGCGCGGTGAAACCCCGCGCGTGTCGCAGAGCGCGGAAGCGTCGGCGGCAAGCCTGTAAGATTCTGCAGGTGGCTCTTTCCTATCAACTCCGTTCGATAGCCTGCATCTCGGAACAAACCGACAAACGTTACGTTTCGTTTGTCCAGCAGAATTCCGTTGGAGCGGACGCCGTGACTCGATGGCATGCGGCATGTCATTAGGCTCGCACGATTGGGCATGCAGACGGGGCTGGCGACATAGACCGTGTCCCATTCTGTGCCCCTGGCTGCGATTGCGTCGATATTGGGCGTCTTCAGCGCCGGATGCCCCGTGCACCCGAGATAATCCGCACGGTGCTGATCAGTTATGAACAGGATAAAATTTGGCCGGTCTGTCACCTACGGCAACTTGCGCGTCGAAAGACTGATCCGTTCAGGACAAGACGGATCCGACGCTTCCTCCGCCACATACATAGAGATTTTGCCCGGTCACGAAGCCGGACTTTGGAGACATGAAGAATTCCACTGCGTTCCCGACGTCCTCCGGAACTCCGATCCGACCAACCGGGATGGCTGACAGTACAGCTTCGGTTTCCGGTGCTCCTGGCGGATGGTTTTTCCGAAACAAGGGGGTTTCGATGGGGCCGGGGCTTACCATGTTCACCGTTACCCCGTCCTTCGCCAGTTCGAGAGAAAGACTTCGCGTCACACCAAGCATTCCGGACTTGACGAGCGAGTAGACGGAACGGCCGGATCTGCCGAGGATCATGCGGCTGCCGATATTCACGATACGACCATATCCGGCATGCCGCATCGACGGTGTCACACCCTTCATCAATCTGAGGGCGGATAGGCAATGAATGTCGATCATGCCCTGAACTTTGTCCAGGTCCAGATCTTCAATTCCGGTTACATAGGGAAATCCCGCATTGTTGACCAATCCCGTGATCCGTTCGGTTCCGCAAATGTCCGAGAGTGCTCGGTCGATCGCGTCGGCATCCGTCAGGTCGACAATCAGATTTCGCACGTTCTCTTCGTCGATGGGCTCCAGCGAGAGGTTTATTATCTCATGCCCCAGACGACCAAGTGCCGCGACAATCGCCCGACCGATGCTTCCAGAGCCGCCGGTGACAATCGTCACCTGTTTCTCGGGGATTCGATTTCCTCCGGTCATGGTGCGACCCGCGAAAAGGAGGCCACCTTTTGTGGCGATCCGTTGCTAGCGGCGGCATAGACCGCATCGATAATCTTCATTGTGTTCTCCAGATCCCTGAGGCCGGCAATAGGGGGGCCACCAGTCAAAGCCCTGATCAAAGTGTTGTTGGCGTAATCTGCGAAGTGCTTCTTGAATATGAACCGGGCAGGGCACGCCATCGTTGGAAGTCCCGATCGAGGGGTCACGAACAGGTTCTCGTCTCGAAGCTCGACGGAAAACCGTTCGTGTTCCAGGGCGAAACCGAAGCCCATGTAAGTGCCTGCGCTTCCAGGATGATTGTAGCTCGTTCGAATTTTCGCGACGGCGCCGGATGAAAACGCGATCTGAAACTCGGCTTCGTCCTCCACCTCCAGTCCAAGTCCGGAGTTGCTCGTCCACGCGTCGATCTCGGCGATTTCGTGTCCCAGGAAGGCCAAGGCAAAATCTATGGGGTGGTGGCCAAGGTTGATTGCAGCCCCGCCTCCAGCACCATCAAGCCTGGAAAGCCACGGCGAGCCATCCGCGTGTTGCTCAGGCGATCGCGCGGAGACTTCTATTCTCAAACTTCGTATCTCTCCTCTCTTTCGGACGTCGAGATCTTCCACGCTGCGCCAGAAATCGCTCATCCGGTAATGAAAAGGGACGGACACAAACACACCCGCGTTTTCCGCAAGACGCGCCACATGGCCGACCTCGCTGGCAGTCAGCGCCCCGGGCTTTTCGATCGAGAACGGCACGCCGAGTTCCACAAGCTTGCTTGAGATGGAAGAGAGTTTGGCGTGCTCTCCGAATGCGAAAACGAAGTCCGGATGAGTGGAAGTCACCAGCGCTTCGATATCTGGCAGGCAAGGTGCCGCGAGCGAATTGGCGAGTGCGGCACGCCGCCCTTGATTGTCTTCCGTGAAGCCGACGATTTGCCCCCGGGATGCATCTATCCCCGGCTTGTAGAAGTCGAAATGCCAGTGTGCCGGGTTCACCAGTGCGACACGAGCGGATTGCATGGTTTGAGCGCTCATTGTGTTTCGGGCTTAAGGCTGGCTTTGCGATGTTGAGCTGCAAGCAGCAGGATAGCCAAACCCAGCGCAATGCCGTTGAAATAAGCTGCGCCGCTGAAAAGGCCGACCGGCAGGAGAAGACCTGCACCGGCTATGCAAAGTGCCAGGCGCATCAAAGGTCCGTTTTGCGAAAACGAATATCCAACGAAGGCCGCGGCGATCAGCCAGACGCCGGAAAGGGCCGTGAGAATCGTGAACGCGATTTCAACGGGGCCGCCGACCAGGATCAGCGACGGAGAATAGACGAAGAGAAACGGAATGATGAAGGCGACCCAGCCCAGCCTCAAGGCCTCAAACGAGGTGGGAACCGGCTTGCCGCCAGCAAGCGAGGCAGCAACGTAGCTTGCCACCGCAACCGGCGGGGTGAGCATCGACATGAGGCCAAAATAGAGAACGAAAAGGTGAGCCGCGATCGGTTCGACACCGAGTTTTACTATGGCAGGCGCAGCAAGAGTGGCGAGAAGAACGTAGACGCCGACTGTCGGCATCCCCATGCCCAGGATGATCGATACGAAAGCCGTCACGAGAAGCACTGCGAGCAGGCTCGTTCCGCCGAGGTCGATCAAAAAGATCGACAGCGCAAAAGCCGAGCCGGAAATGTTGATCAGGCCAATCACGATACCGGCGGCGGCGGTGATGACGATGATATCGACCATCGCCTTCCCTGTTTCGCTGACGGCACCGAGAAAATCCGTCAGTCGAAGCCTTGTGTCGGATCGGAAAATCGGCAGCAGCCTGAGTATGATCAACGAAACCGCGCCGTAGAGCGCAGAGATTTCCGGGGTCTTGTTCAGGCTGAACATCGAGACCAGCAGGACCGCGAATGGCAGGACGAAGACGACGGCACGGCGAACGAGTTTCAGATCACCTGTCGGAAGCTCATCGATCGGTCGAATCCTGTCCCGCCCGGCAACAAGGTCGACGTAAAACAGGATGGCCAGATAATAGAGCAGCGCCGGCACCAGGGCGTGCATCAACACCGTTCCGTAGGAAATTTGCAGGAATTCGGCCATCAAAAAGGCGGCTGCCCCCATGATCGGCGGTAAGAGCTGCCCACCTGTCGAGGCGACCGCTTCCACTGCCGCAGCCTGTTCCGGCCGATAGCCGGCCTTCTTCATCAGAGGGATTGTCACAACACCGGTCGCGACGATATTCGCGACCGCGCTCCCGGAGACCGATCCGAAGAGACCGGATCCCACGACCGCGGCCTTTGCGGACCCGCCGCGATACCTCCCGACGCTTTTCATCGCGAGGTCTGTGAAGAAATCGCCGCCTCCGAGTCGCGATATAAGAACTCCGAAAAGTATGAAGGCGAAGACGGTTGTCGTCGCGATATTCAGCGGTAGCCCGAGCGTCGCCGTGGAATCGATGGATAGATACGCAAAGATGCGTTCCCATGAGACCGAGCGCCCTTGAATAAAGCTCGGCATGGAGCCGGCGAAATGCGACTGGATAAGGAAAAAGACAACCACGCCGGCGAGAAACCCTCCGGCGGCGAAATAGACGCCGACAACCACAAGCGAGACTATCAGGACACCGATGACGACAGTGTCGGTGCGCATCATGGCGGAGGCCCTCATGAGACCTTCGTAGTCGGACGCGGCAACGAGGCAGACGCCGAGAGCCACCGCGGCGGCGATCAGGGCGGTCGCCAGATGGGGCAGCCGGGGCGAAGACCGGGAAAGAGCCGCGTTGAGGAAGCAGATCGCCAGCCCGATGCCGAGCGCCACCAGGAGATATTGCTCGGTGTAAAACAGGAAGCCGAAACTGCGCGGCAAGTCAGTAATCCATACCAGCCCCAGGATAGTCAGTATGCTGGCAAGGCCGGCACTCAAGCCTTTGCTGAACGTTGCGAGTTGGTGCGCTTTCATGTCTTTTGCACTCCCGGACTCCGCGCCACACCTGGCGCGAAGTCAGTTCTCGGGCGGGTGATCTGACGGACTCACTGGCTGAGAAGCCCGGCCTCGCGAAGATATTTCTCCGCGCCCGGATGGAGCGGGATGCCGACGTCCTGAGCGAGTTTCGTGACATCCATCCGTTTGAAGCTCGCGACAGCCTCTCCGAGTTCGTTTTTGGCCGTGTGAAGGGCCTTTACCAGTGCGTAGACCTCCTCGTCGGGGGTATTCTCCGACGCCATGATAACAAACGGAGAGTAGATGATTTTGATATCGCGATCGGCAAATTCGTACTCGCCCGCCTTGAGCGTCTTCGTCAGCGCTCCCGGAGCCATTTTCGCAACAAGGGCATCGACTTCGTCGTCTTCAGGCAGACCGAGATAGCGAATGCCACCGACCGATGCCGCCACTTCCTTCTCGCGACCCGAGCCCATCGAGAACGACGCCGCAGCTATTCGGCCGGCGACAAAGTCGTCCAATGCCTTGGGCGCGTTGGGAACCAGTACCGGTCTGATGTCCTTCTCTCCCAGACCCGCTGAGGCGAGATAGGCTTCCAGGACCGCGCCATTGTTTCGCTGCTGCGAGAAACCCCACGGCATGCTCTCCCCCGCGAGATCACCGATGGCTTGATATTTGGAGTCCGCTCGCACGAAGAACGAGAAATCCAGCGGATAGACGGTCGCGGCGATTCTGAGTTTGGTCAGTGGCTCGGGATAGTCTATTCCCTTATAGGCGAAGGCCGCTGCAATCGCCGTTGCAAACGAAAAGTCGAGTTCCCCGGTTGACACCATCGGCAGAGTGACAGGCGGACCTCCTTGGGGGACCACCGAAACATTCCAGCCGGTCTGTTCGCCCAGGACGCGTGCGACGGCAGCACCGCTTGCATAAGCAAGCGAGCCCTGCGGAAGCGTTCCGATGGCCACCTGCTGGGCCTGGGCGCCCGTGTTCAGCGCGCAAACGAGCGTTGCGGCAACAGCCGCCATTTTGAAAAGTTTCATCTTTTCCTCCCTTGGTGAAATTAATCCGATGGATTTTAGATGAACTGCAGGTTCTCAAAAAATGAGAAAGCCGGAAATGAGGTGAATTATTCTCAACTAAAGGAGCTCGCGACACCGTTCGAGAAGTGCCTGCGCGGCGTCGTTCTTTTCCCCATTCCGTGCGGTGATTGCCCCCAACGGGGCTTTGAGCATGGACGTCTCGAGGTCCAGCGGGATCAGCCGTTTTGCATCCAGGTCATCGGTGATGGCTCGTCGTGATGCTATCCAGACGGCGTCACTTTGAAGCGCGAGGCTGCGCGAGAGAAGCAGATCGGTGGTCTCGATGCGGCGGTCGGGTAATGACGCGCCGTTTGCCGTATAGAGGCGCACGATTTCGTCCCAAGTGACCGTTTCGCGGGAGGGCAGGATAATCTGCCACTGGGGATCCAGAATCCCTGAAGCCAAGGCGCCGGGCCGGGAGAGAGGGTGATCCTTGCGGACGACGAAAATGTACTCGTCCAGGAGAAGCTGCTCGAATATCAGGTCATTCAGCTCTTCGGGCGGCGGCAATCTGCCGAACAGTATCGCAATCTCGCCCCGACGAAGTCGCGCCAGCATTTCTGATTTCACGCCAGTCGCAATTTCGATACGCAGCATCGGGTAGCGGAACGTTAGGTCCAGCAGAATGTCCGGCAAAATCGATGCCGCAAATACCGGTAGTGCGCCAATCCTGAGGCTTTCCTGCTCTCCTCGGCGGGCTCCATGCAATTGCTCGAAACTGTTGCGAATGGTCGTGAGCGCGATGTTGACGCGGTCAATCAGCAATTCGCCTTCCTTCGTCGCAGTCGTTCCCCTTCGTGTTCCCACGAAGAGCCGCACGCCAGCGATTTTCTCCATCTCACGAAGCGTCTTGGAGACTGCAGATGGCGTGATCCCCAACCGTCCCGCTGCAAGCGCGGCACTCTTGGTTCGACCGACCTCCGATATGCATCGAAGATGGCGCATGCTGAGATGTCTTAGATCCATCGGGAGACTTCGCGATTCAACACATCAGAAACAACGACGAACATAGCTAAAGACCCCCAAAAATGACCAGTGCTTCAATCTGGTCGCCCTTGTTTGTACCTAGATGTCCTTTTGTCATCCCGGAACCAGATCAAAAAGCTAGCGGTGCACCTATCGCACCTCAATAAGCATCGACCTGCCGAGGGAGTCGCTTGTGTTTAGGGGCCCGCTGTATGTTCGCTCTCTGTGTCTGCTTTTGAGCAACACTAATTCTGGTTTAGGCGGCCGAGGAGAAGGCGCATTGCCGCGCGCACCCTTGCTTGATTCGAGGTGATGTACGGCCCCACGTTGAGCGGGGCCGTTCACGATCAAATCTCGGTATGTTCCGCCACTTCCAAGGCATCTTCGATGTCGACGCCGAGTTATCGGACAGTATTTTCGATTTTGGTGTGGCCAAGCAGGATTTGGATCGCTCGGAGATTGCCAGTCGCTTTGTAGATCATCGCCGCCTTTGTCCTACGCAATGAATGAGTGCCATAGTCTTGGGGCCGCAGGCCGATTGCAGTCACCCATTCATCAACAAGCCTCGCATACTGCCGGGTGCTCAGATGACCCGAGGGATCAACGCGACTTGGGAAAGCATAGTCTTCAATCGTCCCACCCCTCCGTTCCAACCAGGCCAGCAGGCTTGCCCTCACGTCTGCGGTGATCTCGAACTGTACCGGGCGACCGGTTTTCTGCTGAACCACCATGGCACGCGTTCGGATCGCCGGTCCGTTGACGAGCGTTCCAATCTTCAGCGTCACCAGATCACAACCGCGCAGCTTGCTGTCGATTGCGAGATCAAAAAGCGCCCGATCCCGCATCCGTCCTTCCCGATCGAGGAAAAAGCGGATCGCCCATATCTGGCGTTGCTTAAGCGGCTTCTTAACGCCGACCATCCGACCGGCATTCCATGCAGGCCTGCCAATCGAGGCAGGATCGTATTGTGCAATTCCCATTTCGATACTCCTTCGGCCACTATTGGCCGTCAGGAGGATAAGTGAGCGCGGTGAACCAACGGGGCCGACAGCAGACTGGCAGCTTTCGGCACAGAGCAAGCTAGAGCAGCCGTCATACTACGTCGTGCTCTGGGCTCAGTGTACCCGAGATTTCGCATTGTCCGCCGGTGGTGCAGCATCCCGACGCTCAATCGCCATAGGAACGGAGCGCATGTGGTGTTCGGAGCTCGACATCACCAATAGCCGATTGATGGTGTTGTCCTGAAATCCACCAAAGCGAAACGCGGTCGTGAGACGCGCCGCGACGGTGGGGACTTTTACGCGCGCAATCAAGAAATTCATCGAGTTCCGCCGTCGCCCTTGTTGCGGTATTAATCTCCTGGGTTTGAATGAGTCCCCGTCCTAGGCAAGCCGCGTGGCGCGCGGGCTTTCCTCCATGTTGCGGATCGCCTCGTGCATCAGCCGCTCCATGAGCTCGGCGCGGACCGGCCGATGCGCCTCGTCGTCCCAGAGATTTCTTGTCTCTCGGGGATCGGCCTCGCGGTCATAGAGTTCGCCCCATTCCTCGTCCTTGAAGACGGTGATCCGCCAGCGATCGGTCAGAAGGCACCGTGCCCGCGCAGGCTTGTCGAAACCCATGCGGGCCCCGCCGTCGTGGTGCTCGATCACGAGCGCATCGCGAACGGCCTCACCCCCCGCAACGGCCGGCAACAGGCTTCGCCCCTGCAGGCCCCAGTAAGGTGCAATGCCGGCCCGCTCGAGCACGGTCGCGGAAATGTCTATGGTCGAGGCTAGCCCGGCCGAGCTTCGCGGCGCGCGATCCGTCGGATCGGCCCAGATGAACGGCACACGTGTGATCGCGCGCGTCGGCAATGGCCCCTTCAGAAGCAGATTGTAATCGCCCAGGTAATCGCCGTGGTCGGAGGTGAAGATGACGATCGTGTCCTCGGTCTGCCCGCTTTCCTCGAGCGCCGTCAGAACCTCGCCGATCTTGTCGTCGATCATGGTGATCATTCCCGCCGATAGCGCCATGGCTTCGCGCACGGCCTGATCGTCGGCATAGAAGGCAGCCTGGGAAGTGGCCTCGGTCTTTCCCTGTTCCCAGCGCTCGCGCATGTAGCGCAACGGCGGTGGCGGGTTTTCATGTGCCGAATAGGGAAGCGTCAGCTCGAACTGCTCCGGCTGATACATAGACCAGTACTTGCCCGGCGGATTGAACGGATGATGCGGGTCGGGAAACGACACGAAGGCAAAGAACGGGTCTTCGCTGCCCGCCTGTTGGCGCACCCAGTCTGCCGCGCGATCGGCTATCCAGGACGTGGAGTAGGACGCCTCGGGAACCGGCGTGCGATACGCCTGCGGGCAGCTGTAATTGTGCGGCAGCTCATTTGCGGGATCGTGCAGCTCGCGCCAGTTCGGATGATTCCGCCGAAACCATTGTCCGTAATGACCGCCGCACTGGTCGCCATGCCGAGTCACCATTTCAACATGCTGATAGCCGTAATAGGGCGTGCGTACGGCATGCGATTCCTCACCCAAGTAGCTCTCCGGCAGTTCCTCCTCATAAGGCCAGGGATCGGGTTTCCAAGCTTCCCCGATTGGCCCCGCCTCGAATTCGGGGCGCCCTTTCGGCATGCTCGACGTAAACGGCTGGAGATGGCTTTTGCCGATTGTCGCCGTCCGGTAGCCGCCGGCCGCCAGCACGTCGACGAATGTATT
>Ga0208830_1000963_pt1 | contig 13384 bp, 10 predicted proteins | sample DeeseametaMP2634_FD_184169 | JGI IMG/M metagenome (GOLD analysis project Ga0208830, IMG submission 184169) | Marine microbial communities from the Deep Atlantic Ocean - MP2634 (SPAdes) | ecosystem: Environmental > Aquatic > Marine > Oceanic | place: Northeast of Antigua and Barbuda, North... | reverse complement strand
TGATTCCTAATTGTTTTTATATGTTAAAAGTTTGGTTTTAACATGTATTTGTGGTAAAAATTATTGATCTCTGCTACTGCTTCTTCTGCAGTGTCAACTACTTTGTATAAGTCTAAGTCTTCAGTAGAAATATTTTTTTCTCTTTCTAAAACTACGGAGTTTATCCAGTCAAGTAAGCCCTCCCAGTAATCTCTCCCTAATAAAATGATTGGGAAACGACCAATTTTTTTTGTTTGAATAAGTGTTAATGCTTCAAATAATTCATCCAATGTTCCAAATCCACCTGGTAGAGCAATAAAACCTTGAGCGTATTTTACAAACATTACTTTACGCACAAAAAAGTAATCAAAATCGATAGATTTATCATGATCAATGTATGGGTTTGATTGTTGCTCAAAAGGTAAATCAATATTTAGTCCAACAGAAATTCCGCCACCTCTTTTAGCTCCTCTATTACCAGCTTCCATAATACCAGGCCCTCCACCAGTAATTACACCATAACCACTTTGTGTTAATTGGAAAGCGACCTCTTCAGCTAGTTTATAAAACTTATGGTCATCTTTTGTTCTAGCAGAGCCAAAAACAGAAACACATGGGCCAATTTTAGACAGTTTTTCATATCCATCTACAAATTCAGCCATAATTTTAAAAATTGCCCAGCTATCATTTGTTTTTATTTCGTTCCAATTTTTAGTTAGATGTTCTTGCTTTTTCACTCGTGTAATTTTATAATTTTTATTCTACAGATGTTTGGTCTGTTAACCTGTGCTTAATCACATCAAATAATTAAAGCATCTAGTGACGGTTTCAATCATTTAATGATTTAATCAAACAAATATATACATCTCAAGTGAAAAGGATAATATTTTGATGGCTCATAACAGTTATTTATTTGTTATAAAGCCTTTTCTTTTGTACCAATATAGCCACATGAACGAACTATTGTGCAATAAGTTGTTTGAGTAAAGTTTATAGGATGATTGACGTTTTTTTTAGATTTTTTAATTGTAGTAATTATTTTCTTTTTCATCACTTTAGTTTGTTGTACTAAGATGAAAAGAAATACGTTATGAAGTGATGCGTTTAATCAGCTGTTTAATTGATTTTTATCAGGTTAATACTGGTAATTAATAAGTTCATTCTTTTTTTTAATGATAATTTCTTTACCATCTACTTCAATTAGGCCATCTTTTTTAAACTCACTTAGTGTTCGAATAACAGATTCTGTTGATGTTCCGGCTAAATGAGCAAGTTCTTCTCTGGGAACGGATAAAGAGTTTGTAGGTTGCTTATTGGCGTATTTTACTAGTCCGTTTGCTACTCGTTTTTTTACTGAATCATATGTTTTACTTAGCAACTCCTTTTGAAACTCTATTGTATCTCTCGATAAAAGTTTTATGAAATAATTAGAAAGCTCAGTATTCGTAGAAATATAATTTAAGAATGAATCACCAGGGATAAGCTCAAGTTTTACTTCAGTTAAGCTTACAGCTGAATCGGGATAATTTTGGTTGTTTAATAAAGCATGATATCCAAAATATTCGTTTTCAGAAATAAGTTTTACAGTCAATTCTTTTCCTTCATCATTTGTAGAGAATATTTTTACTTGTCCTTTTAATACCTTAAAAAGGTAAACGGGAGAACTATGCTCTAAATAGATAAAGCTTTTTGAATCTAACTTTTTTGTTTTCTTATGTTGGGAAAAAACATCTAAAAAATTTTGCCCTGCACCGTTCTTTCCAGAAGTATCTGTGTTTTTTGATCTATTGACTTTGTTTATTCTTTGGTCAATAGCTTTAACTAAGGTAACATCATCAAAAGGTTTAGTCAGGTAATCATCAGCTCCTAATTCCATACCTTTTCTAAAGTCTTGTTTTTCTGATTTTGCCGTTAAAAAAATAAAAGGGATGCTTGCTGTTTTATTGTCTAAGCCTAAAAAGTAGATAACGTCATATCCATCCATCTCGGGCATCATGATGTCACATAGAATTAAATCAGGTATAAAATCTTTCGCTTTTTTAATACCTTCTTTTCCATTTTTTGCTACTGTAACATGGTAACCAGCTAAGTCTAATATTTCTTCAATGTTTTCTCTAACATCTTCATTATCTTCTATAACCAATATTTTAGTGCTCATAAATTAGCATTATTAGGAATAATTAATCTTACAGTAGTTCCTTTATTTTCCTCACTGTTAATCAAAATCTTGCCCTTTAGCAAATCAACGTAGCCATAAACAATATTTAAGCCTAATCCAGTTCCTTGAATATTTGTAACATTTGAGGCTCTAAAAAAGCGTGAAAACAACTTGTTTTGGTCTTCCTTTGGAATCCCAATTCCCTTATCCTCAATTAAGATATCAATTGTTTGACTATTTATTTCAACCATGCAGGAAACGTCTTGGGAAGAATATTTTATTGCATTTGATAGCAAATTAATTAAAATAGTGGTGAGTAGTTTTTTATCAGTAAAAATAAGTGCGTCATCTGGTATGCTAATATTTAGTGATTGATCGATATTAAAAAACAAATCCTCATCAATAGTAGCAATTAACTTAGTTAAGTTTATTTTTTCTCTATTTATTTCAATTTGCCCTTCTTCAATTTTACTTAAAGAAAGTACGTCATTAATCATATGAGTCAAAAGGTTTACTGAGCGCTCAATTTTATCTAAATGCTTGAGTTCTTTATCATACTTCTTAAGCTCGTTATATTTCTTAATTAGGTTGGTTGATGATAAAATAGTACTTAAAGGTGTTTTGAACTCATGAGAAGCCATAGAAACAAACCTACTTTTTAAATCATTTAACTCTTTTTCTTTCTCTAAGGCTTCAAGCATTTGTATTTCTAGCTGTTTCTCTTTGGTAATGTTTTGTTCGACTACTAATATTTGGGAAGTTTTATCATTTTCCTTTAAAAGAGGTACAGCATTTATCTTGTAGAAATTGCCCTTGTTTTCAATTGTAAACGAAACAATACCTCCTTGAAAAACGGAAGTTAGTTTATTAGCGATTGACGCAGCAACTTTCTCATCTAACCAACTAAGATAGCTTGTGCCTTTAAGCTCTTCTTTTTTTAGGTTTAATTTATGAAGCTCTTGTCCTTCGGTGAAAATATAATTTAAATCTTCATCAAGAACATTGATCGTTCCATTAGGGAAATTTTGAGAAATTAATCTGTATAGACGTTCACTTTCTAATAGTGCTTGTGTTCGCTCTTCTACCTTTTTTTCTAGGTTCTCATTTAATTGTTTAATCTGCTTTTCTTGCTTTTTTCGCTCGCTAATATCGCTTATTAAAGCCATTACATATAAATCATCATTTAAATGAGCATAATTTAAACTGATTTCAATTGGAATTTCAACTCCGTCTTTCCTTAACCCTTTAAGGTCTCTTCCAACTCCCATGCTTCTTTTTTTGGGTGAATTCATGTAGTTGTTTCGTAATTTTTTATGACTGTTTTTTAAAGATAGAGGTAGTAAAAGTTCTAGTTTTTGATTGATTAATTCCTTTTGATGATAACCAAACATCTCACATAACCTATCATTTACTTTAACAATGTCTCCATACTGGTTGCAAATCAATATTCCTTCAGTTGAAGACTCAAGTAGTAATCGATAAACCTCTTCGCTATTGTTTATTATGCTCAAAATTAAGTGATTTGAGTAATCTTTGTTTTAAGTTGTTCAATGTTTTCTTGTGTAATTCCTAAATGGGTAACTAATCGGATACTACCTTTTCCTAGCGACATAGCTAAAACATCTAACGTTTTTAATTTATCGCACACTTGTTGTGCATCAATGTTATCATGGCAATGTACCATTACAATATTTGTTTGCACAGGAGAAACCTCTTTAACCCAAGGTTGAGCATTAAATATTAATGCTATTTGCTTAGCTGCCTTATGATCATCTTTTAAACGGTCAACATTTTGCTTTAAAGCATAAATACCTGCAGCCGCTAAAATACCTGATTGTCTCATACCTCCTCCAAAAACTTTTCTTGTTCTTCGTGCATGATACATCATTTCACTTGAACCAAGTAGCAAAGAACCAACTGGGGCGCCCAAACCTTTTGATAAACAAACAGAAATGGAATCAAATGGTTTCGCATAAGTTTTTATATCAATACCATTTTCAGTAAGAGCGTTAAAAACTCTAGCTCCATCTAAATGTAATTTTAGGTTGTTCTTTTTTGCAAATGCTTTGATATTTAAAATATCATCAAAATTATAAAAAGTTCCTCCTCCTCTATTAGCAGTATCTTCTAGACAAATCAATGTTGTTTTAGGATAATGTATATCATCTGGATTTATTTGTCCTTCCAATAGGCTTGGGTCAATTCTTCCTTGGTTACCTCCAATGAAGCGTGTTGATACTCCAGATAGCCTTGCGATTCCCCCACCTTCATACCTGTAAATATGTGATTCTTCATGACAAATCAACTCATCACCAGGATTCGTTTGCACATTTATGGCAATTTGATTTGTCATGGTACCGGATGGGCAAAACAAAGCAGCCTCCTTACCAAATATATCAGCTGCTAGCTGTTCTAATTCCTGAACCGTTGGCTCGTCTCCAAGAACATCATCTCCCAAAGCAGCATTCATCATAAATGCCTTCATTTCTTGGGATGGTAATGTAACCGTATCGCTTCTTAAATCAATCATTTTATTGTGTAATTGGAAGTGTTCTTTCAATTCGTCCAGAAGTATATTGAATAATATTTACTTTTCCTTTTTCTAAGGCAGGTATTTTTTCACCAAGTACGTTATAAATAGCTTGAACTTCTTCTGTTTTTTCTTGTTTAGTATTAAGCACACTTGTTATTTGCTGGCAAGACAACATAACATCAACCGAAATGGTTTTAGAGCCTAGCATTCCCTCCCCAAAATTCACCCAAAACTTGTAATCTCCAGATTGATTAACTGTTATCTCTTGAGTAGTATCTCCATTTGACCATATGTATTTATCATACCCACTAGGAGCTATTAGTCGTTTTTGAAAGGAAGTTGAGTCTGCACATACAACTTTGGGTTGAACCAATATATTTTCAAACCAAGATTTTTCATAAAATCTAGTTCTGTAGGAAACAACGCTGTCAGGAAAAACAATACTTACTTCTTCTAAATTAGCATCATCTAACACTAAAATACTAGGGCTGGGACGATATAGAAAACCGTAGTTTAGCAAATACGCATTAGAATTAATTTGTTGATAATTCCCCATAGCCATAGCATAAATTGAGTCTAAGCTTTTTGTTTCTTTTACTAAAGAGGCTGTCCAGTTTATGGTATCTAAAGCGTATTCAACTCCTCTTGATTCTTTAAGTGTTGATGTGTTTGTATTATCAAACAGTGAAATATTTCCATTAGCTTTAATTCTGGCATCATGCTGACCAGAAAATCCACTGTCATTTACAAATGTAAAATCACTGAGCTTCCCTCCTAAGCGCCAAATAATGTTTCCAGTAGGTGATATCTTGTAAACACAATTGGTGTGTCTCATAGAAATGTAGTAGTTTCCTAAAGTATCTTTATCAACTGAATTAATATGTGCATAATCAAAATGAGCTGAATCAGTAGAACCAGGGTAACCATCAACAACTTCTGAAGGGTGTATGTAATCATTCGGGTTCCAGTCAAAAATAAGATTTAAATTTGAGTCAAACTCCTGTATACCAGTTCCAATACAAACGGTGTTTGGTTTGCCTGGTTGTCCATTAAAGGTATAGCCAGTTAAATCAAACAAACTATCCCTTTGAGTATTTATTACATAACCTCCTTCTTTGGTTTCAATAATATCATGAATATCAACTTTAGCATTTACAGCAAATATAGAATCCTGAATATCAAAGCTCTTATTATATATATGATATCTTGGATTGTTGTAGATGTTTAGATCACTTTTCGTAATGCTGAATTTTTTATTTTTTACTAAAAATTTAAAGTCTAGTAAAAACAAATAGTCGCTAGCGGTGTACCAAATAAGGTCACCATTATTATCAATAATATAAGCAGCGGATAAAAAATTTGCAGGTGTATTGTTTATAAAAACAGGTGTTGTTAGGTAATATCCTTCAAGATCATTTGTATAGGAATTAAACTCATATGGGTAAATGCCCGAAGGAACTAGCTGGTTGAAGTTTTGAGAAGATAGAACAAAAACATTTAGAGCTAACAATAATAAAAACAGTTTTTTCATTCAAACAAAATTTAATAATAACGAAGATAATAGTAATTCAAAATACCCCATGGAAAACAATACATTTGATTAGTGTAAAAATTAACTTTAGGTATATAATTCAGCAATTTTTGTCTTTTTAAAGGAAGTAAGTTAAATTTAAGAGTTAAACCTTTTTAAATGCCTAAATTAGCAACCAAGATTAATCCAAATTCTGATCAGTTTAAATCAAATGTTAAAGAACTGGAAGAGAGAATTTCCTTACTTGAAGATATCATATCTCAAAGTTTACATCAAGGAGAAGAAAAACATATTCAACGAGCTAAAAAGAGCGATAAGCTACTAGCCAGAGAACGTATAGAAATGCTTTTTGATGAAGATTCTCCTCAAATGGAGTTATTACCTTTTGCTGGTTATCAAAGAAAATGTTTTACCGTTGGTAGTACAATGATTGCTTCTGTTGGCCTTATTCATGGAAAAATTATTTTAGCTATTGCTAACGTAGGTACAGTGAAAGGAGGTGCAATAGAACATGTGTCCTTACAAAAAACACAACGCCTTAATCAAATTGCTTTAGAGAATAGGTTACCTGTAATCTATTTGGTTGAATCAGCGGGAGCTAACCTGCCAGATCAAGTAAATATTTTTAATGCGGGGGGTAATAATTTTTATGAAATTACAAGAAGGTCGAAAGAAAAAATACCAACGATTGCCATCGTATTTGGAAACTCCACAGCTGGTGGAGCATATATTCCTGCGATGTGTGATTACATGATTATGGTGAAAGATAAATCACAAGTGTTTTTAGCAGGGCCGCCATTGGTTAAAATGGCAACAGGAGAGGAGGTTGATGCAGACACGCTTGGTGGTGCAAATACACATACTAAAATATCTGGGGTTTCTGATTTCAAGGCAGAAAACGAAATGCATGCGATTAAAATAGCCAGAGATATTGTACATCATCTGAAACTTAAAACTTCTTCAAAGGAAGACCTACATGTTCAAACATTTGAAGAGCCAAAACATGATCCAGAAGAACTATTAGGAATAGTATCTACAGATCTAAAAAAGCCATTCGATATGAGAGAAATTATCGCTCGTATTGTTGATGGTTCTGACTTTATGGAGTTCAAACCTGATTATGGTTCAACACTTGTTACGGGTTTTGCTACCATTCAAGGGTATCAAGTAGGTATCATAGGAAATAATGGCGTGCTGTTTTCTGAAGCGGCAAATAAAGGAACTCAGTTTATTGAGTTATGTAATAAAAATGGAACGCCCCTTCTTTTCATGCAAAACATTACTGGTTTCATGGTAGGCAAAAAATACGAGCATCAAGGAATTATTAAACATGGAGCCAACATGATAAACGCTGTGGCTAACAGTAAAGTTCCAGCAATTACATTGATTGTTGGTTCATCTTATGGCGCAGGAAACTATGCCATGTGTGGAAGAGGGTATAATCCAAGATTTTTATTTACTTGGCCAAACTCTAAAATAGCAGTAATGGGAGGTGAGCAATTATCGGGAGTGATGGAAATTATCCAAAGACAAGCAGCTGCTAAGTCTGGACGAGACCTGGACGAAGCAAAATTGCAAGGAATGAAAGAGCAAATTCAACAAAAAATGGAAGTTGAATCGGATGCTTTTTTTGCTTCAGGACACCTCTGGGATGATGCGGTAATTGATCCAAGAGAAACAAGAAACTATTTAGGATTTGCTTTGGGTATTGTTCACAATGCGCCAATTGAAAAAGCAGATGAATACGGTGTTTTCAGATTTTAAGCTCTTTTAATTATGACTAAATTGATTAACAAAATACTTATCGCCAACAGGGGCGAAATTGCATGTAGAATAATTAAAACATGCAAAAAAAAGGGAATACGCTCACTTGTTGTTTTTTCTGATGCAGACGCAAATAGCAAAGCAGTTCAATTGGCAGATGAGGCTGTTCATGTAGGTAAAAACGATTTACATGACTCCTATCTAAATATTCCAAAGATTATAGAAGTTGCTAAAAATAATGGCGTTGATGCCATTCATCCAGGGTTTGGATTTTTATCAGAAAATGCTGGATTTGCTCAAGCTTGTAGTGAAAATAATATCATATTTATTGGTCCGTCCCCAGGTTCTATCGAAAAAATGGGATCAAAAAAAGTAGCTAAAGAAATCATTGAATCCATAGGAGTTCCTACAACACCTGGCTATAACGGAAAAGATCAAAGCATTGAAGTTTTCAAGCAAAAAGCTGATGAAATAGGTTATCCAGTGTTATTAAAAGCAGCCATGGGAGGTGGAGGAAAAGGTATGCGAGTAGTTGAAAACTCCTCACAATTTAATGCTGGTTTTGAAGGAGCAAAAAGGGAGGCGTTGAATGCATTTGGTGATGATACTTTGCTAATAGAAAAATTCTTCACTTCTGTACGTCATATCGAAGTACAAATTGTTGGAGATCATCATAAAAATTATAGACATCTATTCGAAAGAGAGTGTTCCATCCAAAGAAGACATCAAAAAATAATTGAAGAAGCTCCTTCGCTTGTTGTAACCGATGAGGTTAGAGAAAAAATTACAGATGCAGCTCTCAAAATAGCTAAAGAACTAAATTACTATAGCTTAGGTACTGTAGAATTCATTCTAGATGAAGATCTAAACTTTTACTTCTTAGAAGTTAATACACGAATCCAAGTAGAGCACCCAGTTACTGAAATGATTACAGGAATGGATTTAGTTGACCTACAAATTGATATTGCTGAAGGACAAAAAATTGGGTTTAATCAAGAAGATGTTCCCATAAATGGTCATGCCATTGAGACTAGGATTTATGCTGAAAATCCAGAAAATGAATTTCTACCACAAACGGGTCAACTATTTACTTATATAGAACCTCAAAGTGCTCGAATAGATTCTGGTGTACTAGTGAATGATACTATTACGGTTTTCTTTGATCCTATGATTGCAAAGGTGATCACGCATGGGAAAAATAGAAATGAGGCGATCCGTAAAATGATCGGTAGTTTAAATGAGTTTCATATCAGTGGAGTTACTACAAACAAAAATTTCCTTATAGATATTTTACAAAATGATACGTTTATTGATTACACGTTTGATACAAATTACATAGCAAATACATACCCAGAAGGGTATAAAACCAAAAATGCTGTTTCTAAAGTTGCAGGTCATGCCATAGCTTCATTGGTTTATGAATTAGAAAAAAAGAAACAAAACAGACCATTGCTTGGGGGGCTTCCGCTAGGTTGGGCTAATCAAAGAGCGGAATTACCATCAAAAACGTATCTTTTCAATGAGCAAGAGATACCAGTGAGTTATCACACAATAAAAAATGGTATAGAAGTTATTATTGGGGATTTTAAAGGTGTGGTTTCAAATGTTTTTTTGAATAATACACTAAATCAGCTATCATTTACCATTAATGGTGTATACAAGCAATTCTATATAAAACAAAAAGAAAATAGGTTTTACCTCTCTTCAAGTGAATATGGTAGCTTCATTATAAATAAAAAGCCACGCTTTGAAGATTATTCATCACAGGTTACCGAAGGAGATTATTTATCACCAATGCCTGGAGAAGTTATTAAACTACATATTAGTAAAGGAGATGAGGTAAAAAAAGGAGACCCTTTATTAGTGATGCTTTCTATGAAAATGGAAAACACCATTCAAGCAAACGAAGATGGTTTAATAGAAGATGTTTTTGTTGCAGAAAAATCATTTGTTGAAGCCGATACACTTTTACTAAACATTAAAAAACAAGATTAACGCATGTATTATACCAAAGAACAAATAGAAAAAATCGATCAAGAAACCTTTGCATATCTTTTGATTGAAGAAAAAGATCATATACTTAACGTAACACTTAATCGTGAAGAAAAGAGAAATGCACTTACACCTATCATGGTAAATGAGTTAGCATTTGCTTTATCTTACGCACACCATTCTTCATCTGTTTGGTCTGTAGTTATTGATGCCAAAGGACCTGTGTTTTGTGCGGGTGCTGATATGCGAGCTTTTTCAGGAAAAGAAGAAGAAAATAATTCTACTATTCCGAAACCTGAAAAGACAGTTTTATTAGGAGAAATTTTTGTTGAGTGTCACAAGCCATGTATTGCAAAAGTTGATGGTCCAGCTTATGCAGGAGCATTTTTAATACTTTGTGGTTGTCATTATGTGATTGCATCAGAGAAAGCAAAATTTGGCTTGCCAGAAGTGAAAAGAGGAATTTGGCCGATGCAGGTAATGGAAAGTTTACTACAAATTATTCCAGCAAGAAAAGTATTGGACTGGTGTATGCTAGGTAAAACCATATCAACAGCCGAAGCTTATAATTTAGGGTTGGTTACAAATGCGGTAAATTCTTCAGATATTAACGAAGAAGTAGCAAAATTAACGAACGAAATTTGTTCAAACTCTCCTTCTGCTATCAAATATGGGCTCAGAGCATTTGATGAATTAAGAAGCATTGAAAAAGATCAGGCACACACCTACTTAAGCAAAATGTTAAGGGAAGTACTTAAAACAAAGGATGCTTCCGAGGGAATTACTGCCTTTAAAGAAAAAAGAGAGCCGGTTTGGACAGGAGAATAATTAATTGAGCGACCAATAAAGAACACTCAAATGAAATGCCCATGATGGGCCACAATAGCTGAGACAATGCCTGCCGATTTGATCAGATCAAAAAGCAAATTATCAGTTATTTATCTTATTATTAACGTATGAAAAAGATTAAAATAGCTAGCGGACAAGGATTCTATGGGGATAGTAACCGATCTGCTGTACAGGTGGCAAAAAACAAAGCTGCTGATTATATTGTTTTTGATGCTTTAGCAGAGCTAACATTATCCATTTTACAAAAAGATAAAATGAGAGATGAAACTTTAGGTTATGCTAGAGATATTGAAGCAAATGTTAGAAAGTTATACCCAATCGCACTACAAAATGGAATTAAACTTGTAACTAACTCAGGAGGATTAAACCCTAAAAGTGCGGCTAAAAAATTGAGTGCTGCGTTAGCGAAACAAGGATTAGATGGTGTAAAAATTGCTACAGTTGAAGGGGATAATTACATCAACCGTTTGGATGAGTTGCAAAGCAATGGAGAGGAACTAAAACATTTAGATACTAATCAGCCTTTTGCTACAAATGAAAACGAAGTAACGCATGCCAACTTATACATTGGTGCTCAGGGTGTTGTAGACGCTCTTAAACAAGGAGCTGATATTGTTCTAGCAGGACGAGTAGCTGATCCATGTTTAACCCTTGGAATTTTAGCCTATGAATTTGGATGGGATTTAAATGATGAGTCGCAAGAAAACCTGAATAAACTCGCTCAAGGAATTACAGTTGGACATTTATTAGAGTGTGGCGGACAAGCATCTGGGGGTAACTCATATGCTGAGTGGCCGATGGAGTATCAACTAAGTAATTTAGGATATCCGATTGCTGAGGTTGATGAAAATGGTGTTGCTTTATTTTCTAAATTAGAGCAAGATGGCGGTAAATTAACGCGAAATACATTGAGGGAGCAATTGGTTTATGAAATTCATAATCCAAACGAATATTTAACACCAGATGTAACTGTTGATTTTACTCAAACCACTATTGAAGAGATCGCTCCTAATCAAGTGAAAGTGGAAGGTTCGATTGGTAAACGAAAGCCTCAAAAATTGAAACTTACCATGGGGTTAAACGAAGGATTTATTAGTGAACAATTCTTTTTTATGTCATGGCCTTATACTTACACCAAAGCAAAGAAATTTGTAAAAGCTGTTGAAGAAATTTGGAGCAAACTTCCATTAGAAATGGATGAGTGGAGATATACATTTACAGGGATAAATGGTATTCATGAAACTGCAGCACCTCTTCAATCAGAAGAAGAGTTAAATGAATTAAACGAGATTGGAGTTAGATTAGCTATAAGACATAAAGATCCAAAAGTTGGGAAAATTGCTTTGGGTTCTGTAATTCCGCTAGGACTTAATGGTCCTCCAGGTTTAATTAGCATTCCAGGATGGGGGAAAATAAATCGTCAAATTTTAGGACTCTGGCCTACACTTATAGATCGTAAGTGGTTTAAAGAAGAGGTAAATATCTACGAGGTAAAAGCAACAGAAAAAGCACATTAAGATGGGAAAAGTTAAACTTATAGATATAGCAAGTGCGCGTTCGGGCGATAAAAACAACATTTGTAACATTGGGGTTATGGCAAAAACGCCAGCTGATTACGAAACCATAAAAAAGCATTTAACGGCAGATGTTGTAAAAAACCACTTCGGTGAATTAATCAAAGGAAAAGTAGATCGATACGAATGGGATTCGATAGAATCATTAAATTTTATTTGCCATGAAGCACTTGATGGTGGTGGTTCACGATCGCTCCGGATGGATACCTTAGGAAAGAATTTTTCCAGTCATTTATTACGTTTAGAATTAGATATTAACTAGCATGCATACAGAAGAACATAATTTATTGAGAGAATCACTAAGAGGATTCATCAAACAAGAAATCGTACCAAATATTGATGAGTGGGAGAAAAACAAATTCTGTGATCCAGCTTTATTCAAAAAGATGGGAGAAAACGGCTTTTTTGGAGTTTCTTTCCCTGAGAAATACGGTGGGAGTGGCATGGATTTTTGGTCTGCCGTGATTGTTCAAGAAGAACTTTGCCATGCAAATGCAGCTGGTATCGCACTTTCTTTTTATGCACATACGTTTTTACCCTTGCCTTTAATTATGGCAATTGGAACCGAAGATCAAAAGCAAAACTATCTTGTGCCAGCATTAGCAGGAGATAAAATTGCAGCATTAGGTTTAACGGAGCCTAACTCTGGTTCGGATTTAACAGGAATTACAACGACTGCAGAAGACAAAGGAGACCACTACTTATTAAATGGTTCTAAAACATTTATAACCAATGGAACTATCGCTAATTTTGTGGTAACCTTGGTAAAAATTAAGGGTAAAGGACATTCTGTGTTGCTAGTAGATACCAAAACTGCTGGTTTTTCATCTTCAAAACTTACGAATAAGATTGGGATGCACTCATCCGATACAGCAGAGCTCTTTTTCGATAACTGTAAAATCCCTAAAGAAAATTTGTTAGGAGAAGAAGGAAAAGGATTTTACTACATCATGAGTAACATCCAAGAAGAACGCTTGCTTGCTGCTGTAACGGCTACCGAAGCT
>Ga0208830_1000952_pt1 | contig 13523 bp, 12 predicted proteins | sample DeeseametaMP2634_FD_184169 | JGI IMG/M metagenome (GOLD analysis project Ga0208830, IMG submission 184169) | Marine microbial communities from the Deep Atlantic Ocean - MP2634 (SPAdes) | ecosystem: Environmental > Aquatic > Marine > Oceanic | place: Northeast of Antigua and Barbuda, North... | reverse complement strand
TGAGCGTCAGCGTGGAACCACTGATGCTGGCGCCCAGTGAAGCATTGGCACTGCTGAGCGAGTAGCTCAGGGAATCGCCATCCGCATCGGTGGCTGACAGAGCGACGGTGTCGGTGGTGTCTTCGGCCAGGCTCTGGTTACCAATAGCGCTCAGCACCGGAGCATTGTTCGGCGCAGGGGTGCTGTTATAGGCCCAGCCAATATCGACCAGCAGTTGCTCGCCCAGGCCGGGCGTGGAAAGAAACTCGGTGTAGGCTGGTTCCATCAGCTCATTCGGGCTCAGGCTGGTATCGAAATGCGACACGGACGAGCCGCTTTCGTACGTGGATGGCGCATACATTTTCATCGCGCCACCGTTTGTTCCTGAGGAATAGCTTCCGGACAGGGCGTTGGCTTCTGTACCACCCCACACCAGATTGTTGACCGACTTCATCACCGCCGCACGGGTAGATATCCCCTGGTCAATCAGGTTCTGGCCGGTGCCCGCGTCCTTCAGCTGACGGGTATAGGGGTCAAAGCCTTCCACAAAGCTGCCACCGACCGTCCAGCCACCACCGGCCTGACCATTCGACTGCAGTGTGGAAAGGAAGCCCATGCCGTGCATGATTTCGTGCAGAACCACGGATAACAGAGACTTATCCGAGCCCACAGGCTCATCATAGCCGTAGTACCAGTTGGTGCCGAACAGACAGCTGTTGTTGTTGTCGATGGACGAGTTGAACTGTGCATTGATGTCCTGGTAGCCCGAATCCGTATCGTACCCAGCCTGCTGGTTATACAGAGCGTGCGGGATGACATCGCGACTGGCGTAAATGTATTCGTAGGCGGCAGGGCCAGCCTGACCAAGGACGGCGCTGCTTGAGTTACACGACAGCGGATCAAACGATGAAGCCACCCGGACATCAACACTGATGTCGTAGGTAGCGTTCAGAATATCGGCCGCTTTCTGAAAGACGTTCAGGCGTTGTTGCCCAAGGGTCGTACCGGGGTTTCCGCCGACCGGGGTAGCGGCGGTTGTGTCATTGAAACCTTCGCCGCCGGAATCGCCGTTGACGATAAGTACATCAGCATAGGCACTGGCAGAAAGAGCAAAAAGTAGAGGAAGAATACGTTTCATTAGCGGGCCTCCAGCTCAAGCGTGCCAACGGGGTCAATACGGCGTTCAACGGTGTGGTGTGTACCGTCTTCATCTATGACCGCCATCACGACGGTGGACCATTGTCCTTCGGTGTAGACGGTGGCGCGGCCATTGCCGTGATAGGTCACAGGCAGTCTGGCTGCAGGCAGACGCTGGTCTTTCAGGTAGGCCTGAAGTTCTGGTGGCAGTGCCTCAACTTCTTTATGGGCGTGGCCTGCGTGATCGTGATCATCGTGCGTCAGCATGGTCGGGGTGGTTGGCGCGGGCTGTGGAGGCGGGGTGGAATCCCCCGCAGACGGCGTGGCGACATGAACCACTTCGGGCGTGTTGCGCATCAGCACAATGCCAACCGACACCAGAGCGATAATAAGAGCAGCAGGAATGATTCGTTTCACGGGACAGCACCTGAGAGTATTCTGATTTCAGATTAGCGCTGCCCTCAGAGCACACCACAGGCTTTGTGTTAAGGACTGTTAAGTTGGGATGTCTGTTTGTGTAAACGAGGCCAGGATCACGCCAGAGGGGCCAGAAAGTCAGGTGCGGCGCTTGGTGTAACGGGTAGCCTCTGCCGCCATCGGGTCTTCCGGCCAGGGATGCTTGGGGTATCGCCCACGCATATCCTTTCTGACGTCGGCATAGGTATTACGCCAGAAATGCGGCAGGTCCTGAGTCACCTGCAGAGGTCTGCGGGCGGGTGACAGCAGGTGAAGCATGAGCGGCAGGCGTCCATTCAGCACCGAAGGCTGGCCTTCGTAACCGAACATCTCCTGCAGTTTTACGGCAAGTACCGGTGGCGTGGTGCTGTAGTCAATCTGTATGGATGAGCCACTCGGCACGGTCAGATGCGTTGGAAGACTGGCCTTCAGACTCTGTTGCTGATCCCAGTCGAGCAGGCTCAGCAAGGCTTCTTTGACCGGGACCTTCTGCAGTGCACGTAGATTCCGGACCCCCGTAAGATATGGCTCCAGCCACTCATCCAGACGTGACAGGAGACCGCTGTCTGATACGTCGGGCCATTGTCCGGGTGCATCCTCTGCGGCTAAGGCGAGACGTGCGCGCAACTGGAGGGCGCTGTCGTCCCAGTTGAGTAGCGTCAGCCCCTCTTTTCGCAACAGCTCGCGCCAGGCAGATAACCAGTCGTCGTTGGTCAGATCGGTAATACGCTTTCTGTGCAGTACCAGAGCACCGAGGCGGGTCTGCTTTTCTGCAAGTAATTGACCCGATTCCGTCCAGCGTATATCGACGTGTTCGGTGGTCGACGTCTGCATCCCGTCGATATAGGTCTCCAGCGATGAGGCAGACAGCGGTGTGGCAACGCGGATTCTGTTTGGCTGCCCTGCGGTGACTTCTGCACAGACAAGCCATTCTTCACCCCTCAGGGCGCTGTTCTCTGCCAGCTCGGCCCCGGCTCCCGAAGCCAGAAGATAGCGATCCGGCTGGGTTTGGGAGCGCACACGCGCAATACGCTCGGGAAATGCGCAGGCCAGCAGCAGGGCGATGTCAGGCGTACTGGTATCCTGAGACACCTTCATCTGTTGCTGCCATCGGCGTGCCAGTGGGGCAATCCGCTTCTGCCAGATAGCCTGTTGCCGCAGTGCCGGCATCAACAGTGAAATATCATCCCGCTGGCGGAGTAGGGCGGGTTCCTGCAGGAGTGCAGCCAGTTCGGTGGCGGTCTGCCCCATCCCCAGGCGCTTGCCTGCAATCATCATGGCCGCGAGACGGGCATCTGTGCCCAGCGGCAAAGCTTCACGCGCCAGATCCGTCATCTGTCGGTCGTTGATAAAGCCCAGTCTTGCCAGCTGATCGCTGGCCTGTGACAGATTGGCTGGTGGCGGCGGTGTCAGCCAGCTCAGCTCGTCAGCATCAGTACCCCACTGCAGTAGTTCAGTGCTCAGTGGCAGCAGATCGCACTCACTGATTTCAGCGCGGATATGTGCAGGCCGCTGTGACATGGATGACTCACTGCAGAGGCGATAACAGACACCAGGCGCCTGGCGACCGGCGCGTCCCATACGCTGCGTTGCACTGGCCTGCGATATGCCCTGCGTGACCAGCTCACTCAAGCCGGAGCCGGGGCGGAATACCATACGACGTTCAAGGGTAGAATCGATCACCGTCCGAACACCATCAATGGTCAGTGAGCTTTCGGCAATGTTCGTCGCCAGAATGATTTTTCTCTGGCCTTCCGGAGCGGGTGCTAACACCCGCTTCTGGTCTTTGTCAGACAACTGACCGTGCAGGGGCAGAACCAGGACATGAGACAGGCTTTCAAGCAATTGCGCCGTACGCTGAATATCGCCAGTGCCCGGCAGAAACATCAGAATGTCTCCGTCTGTTTCGCGCAATGCTTCACCCGCGACGCGGGCGGCATGGCTGGCAAGGCGTTCGTTCGCATCCCGTGCGGGACGGTAATGCAGCGTCACCGGCCAGTGACGCCCCTCGGAACGCACAACCGGAGCATTCAGCATGGTTGCGAGTTGCTCCTCATCCAGCGTTGCAGACATGATCAGCAGGCGCAGCTCCGGATTAAATATCTGCTGGCACTGCAGGCATAACGCAAGGCCCAGGTCTGAGTTCAGGTGTCGCTCGTGAAATTCGTCGAAGATGACCAGAGCAACATCACTAAGCTCCGGATCGTCCTGCAACATGCGGGTCAGAATGCCTTCCGTGACAACCTCGATACGGGTCGCCGCCGAGGTCTTCTGTTCGCCCCGTATTCTGTAGCCTACGGTTTGTCCTGGGGCTTCTCCTAGCTGAGAGGCCATAAACGTCGCGGCATTGCGGGCGGCGATACGACGGGGCTCAAGCATAAGTATGCGTCGGTGGCCAAGCCACGGGGCTTCCAGCAGAGCCAGTGGCACCCGGGTGGTTTTACCCGCACCGGGTTCAGCAATCAGCAGCGTATTCAGTGAGTCACTGAGGCTGTGTCTGAGTTCGTCAAGAACAGAATCAATCGGTAAAACCGTGGACATATCGGCAGTTTATGGCTGGAACTTTAAAAGCGCGATGATAGCATGGAGACATACGAACTGACGGACCCCAGGGGGATACAGTGTCAGACCCGGACAATAAAGTGGTGGATTTCCGTTCTGCCGGTGAGAAGCACCGCCACGAACGCAGTCATCGTGAGAAAGAAGAGAAAGTCGAAGAGATGCGACAGCGCTTTGAAGGGGCGCTGCCAACGCGTAAAACTCCGGTTAAGGATTTTCTGCGCAAGAAAAAGGCCCGGAAGAAGCGCTGATCAGCCGTTGCTGACCAGCAGGAGTTTCAGCGGTTCGTTGTCGCTGATGACATCTTCAAGGGTGTACTTATCAAGCACCGCGAGGAAAGCCGCTTTCGCATCGGCCAGAACGCCTTTCAGACGGCAGGCGCGGGTGATGTGGCAAGCTTTCTCGGAGCAATCCAGGAGTTGCATGGGTTCGGTCTGGCGGATAAGTGCACCGATATTAATATCGACAGGCGCCATCTTCAGCTTCAGGCCGCCGTGTTTTCCCCGCAATGTATCGACGTAACCCAGCTGAGCAAGTTTGTTGACGACTTTCATCAGGTGATTACGGGAAATACCGAAGGTCTCTGAAATTTCTGCGGCGCTTATGATGCGGTCGTTTCCTTCCACAGAAAGCAGAATCAGTGATCGGAGTGCGTAGTCAGTAAAGCTGTTCAGTTGCATGCAACGTGCCTCTTGGTTTTAACCACAATAACGAAGGCCAGACGGCAATGAAAGCCCCGTTTGGCGTTGATTGTCTTAAAGGTAGGCATTACCGGATCAGCGGTACCTCAGGTTTTTATGGACCAGTTACTCTATACTCTGGTTCAGAAATTTTAATAATAATGGAGACTTCACACTATGAAGTACGCAGGGATTCTTGCCTTGCCTTTCCTGTTGAGCCCTCTGGCGCAGGCAGGTGTTGCAGAAAAATATAACGGGCAGGTGGGTGCGGCGTATTCTGCAGCCGATATGGGCGATGATATGACCAGTGAAACCTCGACGGTGTCTGCCCGCTGGTACCCCAAGGGTGTGACTCTCAACAGCAGACTGCCTGCCTTCGAAATTGATCAACTTAACGGTGCATCGTACCTTTCGCTGCAGCACAATAGCGAAACGACAGAGCAGGATGCCCTGGACCTGGACGGCAGTACCCAGACGCTGTCTGGTCGCCTGGTGTTGCTGAACCGGAAGCTCTTTCTGGGGGCCAGTGCGGGCTCAATGTCAGCGGACGGGGACAGCGTTTCAGGCTCGGCAGAGGCGGATGGCAATTCACTTGAACTGTCTCTGGGGGTCCGCACCGGGCAGCTGATTACGACGCTGTCGCGGGCTTCATCCACATCAGAGAGTGAAGCGTATGTTGGCGATGCAACGCCCACCCTTCACCTCGCAGATTACACCTACGATCTCTACGCTATTGCCGATGTCGACAGCAGTATCACCTCGCTTGGATTCAGCTGGGTCGACAGAACGCCAGACAACAGCGTCTATCTGATTGAGGCGAACTTCCATCAACTGTCACTCGATACCAGTCAGAGCAACGAGTTGTATGAGGTGTATACCAATCCTGAAACAGGGGAAAAAGACGCCCCTGAATTATACAGCCGGGAGGAGTTACTCCAGTCAGAGCAGACTTACCTGGGTGCTGACCTGGCGGTGACGTATTTCGTGCAGCGTAATCTGGGAGTCACGGCAGGCTGGATGAGAATGCCGGGGCAGTCTCCCCAGGTCTTTGCTGAAGCAACTGTGCTTTTCGCGGATCGTTATGAACTGACGCCAGCGGTGGCGGTCGGCGAAGACACTCACCGGATGCTTCTGGGGGGCAAGGTTCGCTTCTGATCGTTGAGTGTTCGTTTCTGACAGACACAAAAAAGCCGGCAATTGCCGGCTTTTTTGTCTGAGACGGAGCTTGATTAAGCTCCGTCAAAGCTGAGTCGCTTACGCGCTAATACAGCTGTGTCGCTTATGCGCCAACCAGAGACTGACCACATACGCGGACAACGTTACCCGTCACACCGTTAGATGCTGGGTTACCGAAGAACGCGATGGTTTCAGCGACGTCCACTGGCTTACCGCCCTGAGACAGAGAGTTCAGGCGACGGCCAACTTCACGGGTCATGAACGGAATTGCATCAGTCATCTGAGTTTCGATGAAGCCTGGAGCAACCGCGTTGATGGTGATGCCTTTCTCAGCCAGAACCGGAGCCATGTACTGAACGTAACCGATAACACCCGCTTTAGAGGCTGCGTAGTTGGTCTGACCAACCTGACCTGCAATACCATTCATTGAAGATACACAAACGATGCTTGCGCCCTTGTTGATGGTGTTGTTAGCGATCAGCGCATCGTTGATGTGCTCTTCCGCCAGCAGGTTGATGTCGATGGTCATGTTCCACCAGTGCTCAGGCATGTTCGCGAGCATCTTGTCGCGGGTAACACCAGCGTTGTGAACGATCAGATCGCCACCGCCCAGTTCTTTCAGCTTGTCTGAAATCTGCTGAGGTGCTTCTGCTGAAGAGATGTCAGCCAGCAGCATTTCGCCACCGATTTCAGCCATAACGCGTGTCAGATCTGCTTCCGCTGGTGGAATGTCCAGACCAACAACTTTAGCGCCGTCACGTGCCAGAGTACGGGCGATTGCTTCACCGATACCACGCGCTGCACCAGTCACCAGAGCGACTTTGCCAGCCAGAGGCTTGTGCCAGTCTGGGTAAGTGTTCGCATCTGCTTTAGACACAGTCAGGATCTGACCGTCCATGTAGGCAGACTTGGCAGAAATAACGAAACGGAACGCAGAGTCCATGTTCGCTTCAGCGCCTTCTTCGACGTATACAGAAGTAGCGTTAGCAGACTTCTTACCGATTTCTTTCGCAACAGAACGGGTGAAACCTTCCAGCGCGCGCATAGCCGCTGCCTGTTCACCAGTTTTTGCTTTCATGTGTGGGCGACCCAGAACGATCACACGACCGTTGCTGTTCAGCTGACGCATGACTGGGTTGAAGAAGTAATACAGCTGGTTCAGGTCAGCACCGCTTTCGAAACCAGACGCGTCGAAAACGAGCGCATCGAACTTCTCAGACATACCTTTCTTGGTTTCAACGCCGATAGCGCGTACACCGGCTTTATCAGCAGCGGCCAGAATGTCTGCAGCAGTTTTAGCAGCCGCTGGGAAGTATACGGTTGCTTTTGAATCTTTCAGGTTGCGCATCAGGTCGTTCAGCAGCGCACCGCCTTTGCTGGTACCGATCAGAACCTTACCTTCAAAGTAAGTTTCCTGATTCGGGTTGTAACGCTTCAGGGCGATAGGTGTTGGCAGACCTACATTCTTCAGCAGGCTGCGGCCCAGGTTGTTGTTCAGCAGTGTTTCGTAAAAGTTGCTCATGGTCCGTTCCGTTCGTTTTTGCCGTTTTGGGTTACGGGATTTGATACTTGGATCACATCGGCGCGATGTACAGCGCCGGAAGGTAGCAGATTACACCAGTATTCATAACCCCTGAAATTGACTTTCGACATGGTCGCCGGTGTCACTTCAGCCAATGCCGGACTGTACAGGATCATTAGACTGCGCAGCACTGGGCAGAAGATTGTGATATTTTGCGTTCTGCCGCATTTATGGCAAGCAGCTATTTACAGTTACAGACAGGATTTAGACATGACTCAGACAGTTCGTCGCGTCGCTATCATTGGCGGCAACCGTATCCCGTTCGCACGTTCTAACACTGCGTACTCGTATTCCTCTAACCAGGACATGCTGACTGCAGCACTGAATGGTCTGGTTAACCGTTACAACCTGCAAGGTGAGCGTATCGGTGAATTCATCGCTGGTGCCGTTATTAAGCACAGCCGCGACTTCAACCTGGCACGTGAAACCGTTCTGAGCACCGCTCTGGACGCACAGACTCCGGGCACTGACATCCAGCAGGCATGTGGCACTGGTCTGCAGGCACTGATGATGGCTGCTAACAAGATTGCTCTGGGTCACATTGACTCTGCAATCGCTGGTGGTTCTGACACGACTTCTGATGCACCTATCGGTGTCAGTGAAGGTCTGCGTAAGATCCTGCTGGAAGCAAACCGTAAGAAGACCACCAAAGAGAAGCTGGCTCAGCTGGCTAAGATCCGTCCTAAGCACCTGGCGCCACTGATTCCACGTAACGGTGAGCCACGCACTGGTCTGTCTATGGGCGATCACACTGAAATCACTGTGAAAGAGTGGGGCATCACCCGCGAAGAGCAGGACGAAATCGCATTCAACAGCCACAAGAATCTGCTGGCTGCCTACGATCGTGGTTTCTTCGACGACCTGATCACTCCGTTCCAGGGTCTGGAAAAAGACAACCTGGCACGTACTCCAGACATGGAAAAACTGAAGACCCTGAAGCCTGCTTTCGACAAGAAATCAGGTAAAGGTACTCTGACTGCAGCTAACTCATCTGCACTGACCGACGGTGCGTCTGTTGTACTGCTGGCGTCTGAAGAGTGGGCGAAAGAGCACAACCTGCCTGTTAAGGCGTACTTGTCGTTCTACGAAACTGCGTCTGTCGACTTCTTCGGCAAAGACGGTAACAAGCAGAAAGAAGGTCTGCTGATGGCGCCTGCGTATGCAGTACCACGTATGCTGAAGCGTGCTGGTATCACTCTGCAGGACTTCGATTTCTACGAAATCCATGAAGCATTCGCTGGTGTTGTAGCTTCAACTCTGAAAGCGTGGGAAGACGAGAAGTTCTGTAAAGAGCGTCTGGGTCTGGATGCGCCTCTGGGCAGCATCGACCGCAGCAAGCTGAATGTAAACGGTTCTTCCATTGCTACTGGTCACCCATTTGCGGCGACTGGTGGACGTATCGTGGCTTCCCTGGCCAAGATGCTGGAAGAAAAGGGCTCAGGCCGTGGCCTCATCTCCATCTGTGCTGCAGGTGGTCAGGGTGTGGTTGCTATCCTCGAGCGCTGATCTGCTTTGCAGGCCCACCTCCTGCAATAAAGACCCTTTGCCGTAAGGCACTCAAACCCCGCTCCCCAGCGGGGTTTTTTATTTCCTGAGAATGGATCCCCGCGTTCGCGAGGATGACAGGATCCGCTACCTGAAGGTCCAGGCAATGATCCGGGTGATCTTCTTCCCCTGTACCATTTCAATTTCGCGGATATCGGTGGCCTTTAACTTTGTCAGCTGTTTTTTCAGCGGCTTCAGGGTGTCAGATTTCGACACCAGACTGGTAAACCAGCCAACCTGGCGGGCAAATAACAGGCTCTCTTTTGCCATCTTTTTCAGAAAAAGCGCTTCGCCACCGTTACACCAGAGTTCGTTTTCCATTCCACCAAAATTCAGTGAGGTGTTTGCCGCTTTGTCGCCGCGGTTTCTTGCCAGCCCTGACGCCTTCCGTACGGCACTTGCGCGTGCTTCATCAGCAGAGGCGTGGAAGGGTGGGTTACAGACGGTCACCTCGAAATATTCATCCGGCTGAATAATGTTTGAAAACATCACGTGTTTGTCGGGCTGCAAACGAAGCTCACACAGGGGCTGAAGCTCCGGATTATTTTTTAAAATAGCCTTAACGTTTGCCAGTGAGTCCGGACTGATATCTGCGCCAACGCATTCCCAGCCGTACACGCTGCTGGCCAGCAGTGGATAGATTCCGTTTGCCCCTGTGCCGACGTCCAGCATTCTGATGGTTTTCGCTGAAGTCGTTTCGGCAACAAGGTCGGCCACATAATGGATATAATCGACACGGCCCGGAATCGGCGGACAGAGAGCACCTTCCGGAATACTCCAGCCTTTGATGTTATAGCTGTCAGCCAGCAGAGCTGTATTCAGCGCGGTTACCGCGCTGGCATCTGAGAAATCGATGCCTGATGCCCCATGGCCATTGTCCCTTAGGTGCGCGTTGAGAGGCGGATGACTTTTTCCTAGCTGCGGAAACGAATACCCGTTTTTATGCTTGTTCCTGGGGTGAAGTGCTTTGCTCATTACTGATCTGAACGTGTTGGAAGTATTGCGCAGTATACCTTCGAGTATTTCTCAGTGGCAGGCGCAGAAGCCTGCTGTTACTTTGAAGAGTAAACAATATCAGGAGGGGGCATCCCTATGTCAGACTTTCATGAAGGATCCTGCCTCTGCGGCAGTGTCGCCTACGAAGTAGCAGGCTCGTTCAAAGCGTTTTATCTCTGTCATTGCTCGCGGTGTCAGAAAGACTCAGGGTCTGCACACGCGGCTAATCTCTTTGCTCCGGGCGCTCGCCTTACCTGGATCAAAGGTGCGGAGGAAGTCACTACTTATCGCCATGAAGGAACTCTCCATACTCGCAGTTTTTGCCAGAGTTGCGGTTCAGCAATGCCTGTTGAAATGAGCGAAATCAATGCCCTGGTCGTGCCTGCGGGAAGCCTCAATACGAAGGTTCCGATCGCAGCAACGGCCCGTATATACATGGCAGATGCTGCACATTGGATATCAGCTATTCATGCTACGCCGGAGTTTCCCGCTCTCCCTTAGATGTGTGATGGGGCTTATGACATTTCCGACGATTGACCTCTGCTCTTGACCTGCTACGTGGCTGCGGCATGCTGAGTTTAACTATGAAAAATGAGAACGGATCATGACCACTGCCACAGAATCCCGACCGCCATTTCCTCCGTTTGATGCAGAAAGCGCTGCTAAAAAAGTGCGCATGGCCGAAGACGGCTGGAATGGACGAGATCCTCAGAAGGTCGCGCTGGCTTATACCCCCGACAGCGTCTGGCGAAACCGAGCGGAGTTTATTTCCGGGCGGGAGGACATTGCTGAATTTCTCACCCGTAAATGGAATCGTGAATTGGAGTATCGCCTGATCAAAGAGCTGTGGGCCTTTCACGAAAATCGCATTGCTGTACGTTTTGCTTATGAGTGGTGTGATGATTCCGGTAACTGGTATCGCTCGTATGGCAACGAGAACTGGGAGTTCAGTGCTGAAGGGCTGATGCAGCGACGTATTGCCAGCATTAATGATCAGCCGATTTCTGAGTCAGAGCGGAAATTTCACTGGCCACAGGGGCGTCGCCCTGATGATCACCCGGGGCTGTCTGAATTAGGCTTATAATAGAGATATTGCTCGTGCTGCTTAGATTGGTTGTCTGATCCTCACTTTGGATCAGGAATGTCAGGGCCGGGGACTCAAATACTATTTTCGACGGACGCAGAATGAATGCCACGGCTAAATGGCTCGCGCTGATTTCCCTGTATCTTGTGCAGGGGTTACCCCACGGTTTTTTCGGGCAGGCGATGCCTGTATTGCTGAGGGAGCAGGGGGTAGATCTACGCTCAATCGGCCTGATGTCTCTGGTCGCCTTACCCTGGGCGCTGAAATTTATCTGGGCACCTCTGCTTGATCGTTACACCCTCTGGCCCGGTGAATATCGTCGTAGTTGGATTCTGTTGATGAATTACAGCGCGGTCAGTCTTCTTGTGGTTCTGTCTTTTGTGCCGTTTGAGTGGCTGGTCAGCGACGGTGTACTGCTGATCGCACTGACTCTGATGGCCATCAATGTGCTGGTTGCAACACAGGATATCGCCACCGACGCCACGGCCGTCGAGAACCTGCGCCCGGCTGAACGGGGGTTAGGTAACGGCATTCAGGTGGGGGGTTATCGCGTCGGTATGGTGCTGGCAGGCGGTGGCCTGGTGTCTGTGTTTACCTTTATGGGCTGGCAGATGTCATTGCTTACACTGGCGGCGCTGATGGCGCTGGGCACTCTGCCGCTCTGGCTGTGGAAGCCGAGGCAGCACACCGTCTCAGACACAGGGGCGTGGTCGCAGTGGCTGGGGTTTTTCCGTCTGAAGGGCGCGGGTATCTGGCTCTTACTTATTCTCGTTTATAAATTTGGTGATGCATTCGGAACGCAGATGCTGCGGCCCTATCTGTCGGATCAGGGCATTACTCTGGAACAGATGGGCCTGCTGTTGGGCACGGGCGGTTTTGTCGCGGGGCTTGGCGGTGCGTTACTGGGGGGTTGGTTAACCGGGCGCATGTATCGCGGGACGGCAGTGGCTCTGTTTCTGGCACTCGAAGGGTTGGCGCTCTGCACGTATCTGTTTGTTTCGCCTGAACAGATGTCGCTGGTGTGGCTGGCGGTTATCGCCGAGCACATCACCGGCGGCATGGCGACGGCGGCGTTGTTTACCGTGATGATGGATCGTTGTCGTGAGCACTCTGAAGGCGGCGATTACGCCCTTCAGAGCTGTCTGGTTATCATCAGCGGCATGGTCGCCGGTTCACTGTCGGGGTATAGTGCCGCAGAATTCGGCTATGCCACTCATTTTGTGATTGCTGCCGGTCTGTGCTGGCTTGCCTGCGGGGTAGTGCTTGCTGCAGCCCGGAAGCAACTGTTTTTCAAGAGAGCTGTATGAGCAATATTGCACAAACTCTGGATGCCCGTGGGCTGTTCTGTCCCGAGCCAGTGATGCTACTGCATAAGGTTATGGACGATGCGAACGTCGGTGATGTGATCGAAGTGCTGGCGACGGATCCCACGACGGTTAAAGATTTTATTCGTTTCTGTGCCTTTCTGAGTCATGAGCTGATGGTGCATGACGAGAAAGACGGCGAGTTGCGGTTTCTGATCCGCAAAGGCGAAGAAGAGGAAGAATAAACCGGGCAGAGGTTCTGCCCGGCTGATCAGTATCAGACGGTGGTTTCGAGTGCTTTGATAAAGCGCTCGCGCTGGCTGTCAGTCGCTTCCGTGTGGAATAACTGGCTGATCAGTGAAGCGACCTCATCGTCTTTGCTCAGACCTTTCCCCAGCCCCTGTGCCAGGCGCTGAACCTGCAGTTCCATGCGACGGGGCTGCTCAGCGTCGGGTGAATCCACCCCGGCGAGAATTTCCATCGCGATGCACAGTTCTGTCGCATCGGCTCCGGCATGTTCCTGATTCCAGCGAACCGCGACATTGGCGGGTAACTCACTCGCATTGACCTCGGCGGCGGCTTTGCCCTGACGCAAGGCGGCGATCAGATCTGTCCAACGGGCTTTGGCGGCCGCTTCTGCTTCGGCATTGGCTTTGGCATTCAGTTGCTTCTCAACATCGCTGATGGCTTTCAGCAGACGCTGCTGGGCACTTTTCGGCAGATCGGCATCCCGCAACAGATCGCGGGCGGCATTCAGAGCGGAAGCATTGCCTGCTGCCCGCGCCTCGTCACAGGCCTGAGTCACCTGCGTTTCTGCTTCACTGACGCTGGCGTTAAGCTCGGCCTTACGCGCATCACGTGCTTCATTCAGTCGGGCAAAAATGCCGTCGGCAGCTTTACGCAATTGTTGCCACAGGCGTTGATCCGGACCACGTGGCGTAACGCCAATGGTTTTCCATTCCTGCTGAAGCTTTTTAACCGTGTCGGCAGCCTCATTCGCATCATCGCTGGCTGCCGCTTTTTCT
>Ga0208830_1000943_pt1 | contig 13663 bp, 6 predicted proteins | sample DeeseametaMP2634_FD_184169 | JGI IMG/M metagenome (GOLD analysis project Ga0208830, IMG submission 184169) | Marine microbial communities from the Deep Atlantic Ocean - MP2634 (SPAdes) | ecosystem: Environmental > Aquatic > Marine > Oceanic | place: Northeast of Antigua and Barbuda, North... | reverse complement strand
ATAATAATAAAAACCCGTAATTAAAACTGAGCTGCAGGACTTGGTCTGCTGGATTCCCGGCAAGACAAATGCAGCAGAACGAACTACTATAATAATGAGAAAAAATTGTTTGTGTCTAAAAAATATAAAGGAGAAAAATGACCATTAGAATTGCAATAAACGGATTCGGACGCATTGGAAGAATGGTGGTCCGAGGAGCAAATAAAAAACAAAATGTTGAAATTGTGGCAATCAATGATTTGGTACCTTCTGAAAATTTAGCCTATTTACTGAAATATGATTCGACGCATGGACGCTTTGATGGTGATGTTCAGGCAGGACAAGACTGTTTAGTGGTTGACGGAAAAACAATTGAGTGTCTGTCTGAGAGAAATCCTGGAGATTTGCCTTGGGAAAAAATGAATATTGATTATGTAATTGAATCTACAGGATTGTTTACTACCAGTGAAAAAGCGGAAGAGCATTTGAAAGCCGGAGCAAAAAAAGTGGTAATTTCTGCTCCTGCCAAGTCGGCTGAAATCAAGACCCTGGTAATGGGTGTCAACAATGAAACATATGATCCAGGTACAGATAATATTGTTTCCAATGCATCATGTACCACTAACTGTCTGGCGCCAATTGTAAAAGTTGTGCTGGATAATTATGGAATTGAAGAAGGTTTGATGACCACTGTTCACTCTGTGACATCAACTCAACCAACTGTTGACAGTCCATCAAAAAAAGATTGGCGCGGTGGACGTGGTGGACCACAAAACATCATTCCTGCTTCTACTGGGGCAGCCAAAGCAGTAGCACTATGTATTCCGGAAATAGCAGGAAAATTAACCGGAATGTCTTTTCGGGTGCCTACTCCAAATGTTTCTGTTGTGGATTTGACCGTGAAACTAAGTAAATCGACCAGTTACGAGGAAATCAATTCCTCAATGAAGGCTGCTTCAGAAGGTAAACTCAAAGGTATCCTGGGTTTCACAGATGAGGATGTTGTTTCCAGTGATTTCATTGGCAGTACTTATTCATCTATTTATGATGCCGGAGCCGGTATTGGTTTGAATGACAGATTTTTCAAACTGGTCTCCTGGTATGACAATGAAATGGGTTACTCCACTCGCTTGATTGATCTGATTGAATACATGGAAGGACAAAACTAAATTGGTTTTCTGCTGCAGGCTCAAAGAACAGCTCTTTGAACCTGAGGCTCTTCTTCAATCTTTACTTCTCCTCTCTTTACAGCCCAAGCCATATTCTCTTTTAATCTCCGTAACTAATTTCCCATGCACAAAGTTGAATTAAAAGAAGTTGGTCTCGACATCGGGTTGGCATTCGCCAGGCATTTTTATAAAACCGACTACCTGCATTATGGATACTGGCCGGAAGCATTAAGTGTGGATCCGGCAAATGTGTTAGAAGCGCAGGAAAACTATGCCAACTTGTTGCTAAAACATATTCCGGATGGAGTAAATTCTATTTTGGATGTCGGTTGCGGTTCCGGAAAATTTTCAGAAAAATTGCTCGACGCAGGTTACACGGTGGATTGTGTCTCACCCAGTCCAAATTTAACTAAACATGTGAGGGAGCGTCTCGGAGAACGAGTAGAAATATTTGAATGCCGCTATGAAGATCTGAAAACAAAAAAGTACTATGATCTGATTTTGTGCAGCGAAAGTTTTCAGTACTTGCTCCTGGAAAATGCCATGGCACAGACTCAGGAACTACTCAATCAAAAAGGCCATTTGCTAATTTGCGATTTTTTTAAACGTGATGTTGAAGGTAAAAGTCCAGTCAGTGGCGGTCATAAAATTGAGAGATTTCTAAAATATATGCAAGCTCAGCCTTTCAGGCAAATCACGGACATAGACATCACGAAAGAAACAGCTCCATCATTAGATATTATGCGGGATTTGATTCAAGAAGTAATTGCTCCAACCTGGAACATTGTGGCCTATTATATGACCAGCAACTATCCCCGTTTCAGTAAACTCTTTAGTTTTGCCTTCCGAAAAAAAATTGCTCAGGCCAATCGTAAATATCTTTCAGGCGGCACCAGCGGCGAACAATTTGCCCATTTTAAAACATATCGTCTCTTCCTGTATCAAAAAAACAGCTGAAGATTCAAATCAGAGTTGATAATTTTTTCAGTTCTACTGCTTCACAAAATGAACTCTTCTATTTAACTTTATTCGGTTCAATCAAGCAATGTCTGATTTAGAAACAAAAAATGCTATTCGCATGATTCTACTTACGGCATCTCTTGGCGGGATGTCGTATCTGTCATTCAATAACGGCTTACTGCTTTCCTACTTTTCCCATTTGGGAATTCCCAGCGCAACTATCCTGATTTTATTATCAATCCTGCCGTTAACAACATTTTTAGTCATCATTCCTTTTAGCTATTTTTCAGATATATTTGGTAAAAAACGGATTGGTATTATCGGGATGGTGTTTTCATTTTTCGGCTTTGCCCTGCTGATCGGTGTCAGTTATTTTTCGGACTCATTAAGAATAATGGCAGTTGGATTTGGAATTGTTGTCTTTGGGATAGGTTCAGCAATGACTTTGGGAAATTGGTTTGCACTGCTTCACCCTATCATACCAGAAAATATTAGGGGACGTTTTTTTGGACAGTTAAGACTTACTTGGCAATCTATTGGAATCCTCTTCACATTAATAGTGATTTACATTCTGGAACTTTACCCCACCCTGGGAATGTATCAGGCGATTCTGGGTGTCATTACAATTCTGATGCTGCTAAGAATGTTTTTTTATCAGCAAATTCCTGAATTGGATAAAAGTACTGTTAAAAAAGAGTCATTCCGCATAAGTTTTTTGAAAGTTCTTAATATTCCAGGATATCTGCCGTTTTGTGCATATTGTTTTTTACTGACTCTTTTCACTGGTGCCTGCCCACAAATTTTCAATTTGATTGAAAAAGATGTGCTTCTGTGGTCAAAGGTTGAGATTGTTTTTATTGGAAATTTATTAGTAGCAGGAGCATTAGCAGGATTCTTTTTAGGTGGCAGAATGATAGATCGTTTTGGTACAAAGTATGTGTTTCTTTGCTGCCATTTTGGCTTTGGAATCATTCTTCTTCTTTTTTTATGGCGCAATCTGTTTACGGAAGAAATCCGGATTGTTGTTGGAATTTTAACGATTCTGTTTGGAATGGTTCAAGCTGCATCCAGTATAGCAATGACCTCAGAAACACTTGCCCTCATTCCTCCGAAAAACAAATCCCTTGCTACCGGACTTTGGTTTACGCTTTATAGTGGAGGAACAGGGCTTTCCGGTATTTTGAGCGGACAAGCCCTTGAACTGGGGGTTTTTAATGAATCATGGATCTGGCTGGGGCAGTCAATGAGCAGTTACGATGGTTTGTTGCTGTTGTCAGGAACAATGGTGTTATTGATGACTGTCACACTGGGAATGATCCCATCTATGATAAAAAAGGTGCCTGCCGGATGGATTCCACAAAGCTCGTAATCTAATAATCGTCAGTGGAATCGTCAGCTTAATTAAAAAACAAAAGGCCCCAAATTTAAGGACTAATCCGGCTGTGGGGAAGGGCAAAAGAAGACAGCAGGAATAAGAAGAACCACTTCAATTTCAACCAAGAAGGTTTGTGGTTTACAGATTGATGAAAAACTTACCTCAGGATTAATAATTTATAGCCCTGTTTCCAAAGTCGATCATGAGTTTCCCTGAGATGAATCTTCAATGGCTTTTTTAAACTCTCTGGGGATAGACTTGGCCGTTTTCACACCCAGATTCTTGAGCATCTCTGCCTGTCTAATCATGTTACCTCTTCCGTCACTCAGCTTATTATATGCATTTTCATAAGACTCATGGGCACCCTTAATTTTATCACCAATTTTCTCAAATTCTTCCAGGAATCCACAAATTTTTTCATATAATTTCCCGCCCCTTTCAAAAATTTCTTTCACATTCTGCACCTGCTTTTCCTGTCGCCATAGTTGATTTACAATCCGGAGCGCCATCATTAAACTTGCCGGAGTGACAATAATGATATTTTTTATAAACGCATCAGAAGTTAAGTTGCTGTCAAGGGACTGCGCCAGGGAATATGCCGGCTCAATCTGCATGAACATCAGTACGTAATCTGGTGAACCAAATTCTTCGAAGCCCTCCTGGTAATTTTTTGAAGACAATCCCTGGATGTGATTTCGCACGGACTGCAGATGTTTTTTGGCGTAGGCTTTCCGTTTTTGTTCATCATCTGCAGACATGTAGCTGTTATATGCTTTCAGTGAGACCTTGGAATCGGCAATCAGGATACGATCGTTTGGCAGCTTGATGATAACATCCGGACGCAGTTGAGTGCCGTCATCCGTTTTAATCTGGGTTTGTTTCTGGTAGTGTTCTCCTTCAATCAAGCCTGCATTCTGCAAGCATTTTTCCAGGATCATTTCACCCCAGTCACCCTGTTGCTTTGAATCACCTAGAAGTGCCGTCGTTAGGTTTTGAGCATCCTGACTCAAATTTGTATTAACTTCCTTGAGGTGCTCAAATTCTACCTTAATTGAAGCCCGGCCAGTTTCATCTTCAAGATGAAATTTTTCTACTTTTTCCTGAAACTCCTTCATTTTTGTTTGAATTGGAGTAAGCAGATTCTGGATACTATTTTTGTTTTCCTCAACAAATTGTTTTGATTTGCTTGTAAAAATTTTGGCAGAAAGATTTTCAAACTCTGTTCCCATCAATTTTTTTGCTTCCTCCAGAAATTTTAATTTTTCTCTGGATTCATTTTCCTTGGATTCCAGCCTTTCTTCCAAAGTTGCATTTAATACCTGCAGGGTAGAAAACTGTTTTTGCTGAAATTTCAGTTCTTCCTCAATTTCCGGAATTCTGTTTGCATCCTGCTTTAAGATGGCAAACTGCTTATCGAGCTCTATCTTGTCTGCCAGGATGGTATCGTATTTTTTCAGAAGTTCATTTAGTGATTCACCAAGTGCATCTATTTCCTGGGATTGAGTAGAAATCATTTTTTTCTGATAGAACCAGCAGAAAAAAATCCCCAGCAAAATACAAAATGCAGTATATAGAATTAAGGTGTAATTAATGGAATCAATGTTCATGGTTGTAATATTTATTCAACAGCATTTAGCAAAAAGTTATTATAAACTTGCCTCTAATACTATAACAATTGAAAGAAGTCTTGAAAACAATTTTGCCCTTGAAAGCAAATTCTGAAACCAGGGAACGTTATCGGCCTGGTTCACTATGATTCTTCAAAGTTTTATTAAAAGTTTCTGATGGAAATAAGCTTTGTTAAAAAAGCTCAGAGGCTAGTTTCCCTAAATTCGCTTTGTGGATTGGAGTAAAAAGACGCTTCCAGAAACATACCGGTGTAACTTAGCTGATTCTTACTGCAGTTTTCCGGAGTTCCTTCAAAGACCAATCTGCCGCCCTTGTCTCCGCCTTCTGGTCCCAAATCAATCAGCCAGTCTGCGGTTTTGATCACTTCTAAATTGTGTTCAATGACCAGCACAGAGTGACCTTCATCCACCAGGCTGTGCAATATTTTAAGCAACCTTGCCACGTCGTCGATATGCAATCCGGTAGTGGGCTCGTCCAAAATATAAAGAGTAGGACCATGTGTACGACGAGCAAGTTCTGCAGCTAATTTTAATCGTTGGGCTTCTCCTCCGGAGAGAGTATTTCCTGCCTGTCCCAATTTCATGTAACCCAGGCCAACGTCTTCCAGAGTTTTGAGAATCCGCTTGATGCGCGGCTGTGCCACAAAAACTTCAACTGCTTTGCTGATTTCCATTTCAAGCACATCCGCAATAGTATGCCCCTTATACTTGACTGCCAGGGTTTCCCGATTATAGCGCTTGCCTTTGCACTGATCGCATTTGACCCATACATCTGACAAAAAATGCATTTCAATCAATAGGAAACCCTGTCCGTCGCATGCTGGACAGCGCCCCTCTTTTGCGTTAAACGAAAAACGACGCTTGGAAAATCCGCGTTGTTTTGCTTCCGGCATTGAAGCAAAGAGGTTGCGGATCGGTTCAAGAACTTTTGCATAAGTTGCAGGATTTGAACGCGGAGTTCGCCCAATCGCTTCCTGGTTGATCACCATTATGGATTCAAGTTGAGCTATTCCGCTAATTTTTTTGTGTGTTCCTGGTTTAATCTGCTTTCCATTTATTTCCTTTTCCAGAGCTCGCTGCAGAACATCGACAACCAGTGAGGATTTTCCTGAACCGGAAACGCCGGTCACCACCGTAAAAACTCCGAGAGGAAAGTTGACATCCAGTTTTTTTAAATTATTTGCTGCTGCTCCGGTAACAGAAATTAAATGCTCCGGATTAAACGAACGATATTTTTTCGGCAGCGGAATCGATTTTTCCCCTCTCATATATTGTGCAGTCAGCGTATCGTGTTTGATTGAGATTTCCTGTGGACTTCCAAAAGCGGAAACATTGCCGCCGTAATGACCTGCTCCCGGACCAATATCGATAATATGGTCGGCTTGTCGGATCGTGTCCAAATCGTGTTCGACTAAGATCACACTGTTTCCACGATCCCGTAATTGCTTCAGCGTGCGGATAAGCCGTGCAGTATCACGGGGATGCAGGCCAATAGTTGGTTCATCCAAAACATAGGTCACGCCCACCAGTCCTGAACCAATTTGTGAGGCAAGCCGGATACGCTGCGCCTCACCTCCGGAAAGTGTGGATGCTTTTTGATCGAGTGTCAAATAGTCCAACCCTACATTTTCCAAAAATTTAAGACGTGTTAAAATTTCGCCCAGCGCCTGTTCGGCAACGGTACGCTGATTTTCGGTGAGAACCCAGCTTTCAATTTCCTGACGTGCTTCCGGGACAGAAAGTTGACAAAACTGGCTGATGTTTTGCTGATTAATTGTCACTGCACGATATTCTGCTTTCAAACGTTCACCTCCGCAATCTTCACATTGAGGATCATTTATGCGCTGAAACTCTCCCAAACCATCACAGGTTGGACATGCTCCCACATGAGAGTTGAAGGAAAACATGCGTGGTGATAATTCTTCCTGCTGAAAAAAAGAAAGCCTCACATCATTTTCCACATTTGCTGGAGTTTCAGACAAAAATACATATTTTTCACTCAACTGACCTTCCGGTTTTAGATCCGTCAAACAAATTTTCAACAAACCATGTCCACGCTGGAAAGCATTTTCAATGGCTTCTGCCAGGCGTTTTTGTTCTTCCGGATTAACGCGCAAACGGTCAATTCCCAAATCGACAGTAGTGTTTTTACTGAGTTTAAATTTTGCAGAGTTTTCCTTCCATTCATCCAGACGGATTGCTTTTCCATTGATATAAAGCCGCACAAATCCTTCCTGCTCCAGCGAATCGATCACATTTGGCAAGTGCTTGGGATGATCCAGCAGCAGAATTTTGCTCGACCCCGGTAAAAATAAAGGTGCAAGCAACTCAATCCGTTCACCTTCAAAATGTTCTGTACAAAAGGCTGCCGCGCGGGTTGGACTGTAGCCGAGCAAAGGTTTTCCGGTTGTTGGACAATGTGCCTTGCCGATACGCGCGAAAAGTAAACGCAGATAATCATAGATTTCAGTTGTTGTTGCAACAGTCGAACGGGGATTACGACCAGTTGCTTTTTGATTGATGGCAATTGCCGGAGAAAGTCCGTCAATCGAATCCACCGGTGCTTTATCCATACGGCCCAGAAATCGACGTGCATAAGTTGAAAGCGATTCGAGATAACGCGCCTGTCCTTCCGCAAAAATAGTGTCAAAGGCCAAACTCGTTTTGCCGGAACCGGAAACACCGGTTATCACAGTCATTTTATTGTTTGGAATCCGTACATCTATGTGCCGCAAATTATTTTTTGACGCACCCTTGATTACGATGTCACGAGAGTATGATTTTGAAACTTTTACTTTTTCAAAATCCGCCGGATCTTCTTCAATCACTTCAGTCGCTGAAACTTTGCCACTTTTTTCTTCTGATTCTTTGAAACTATTTTGTTCAGCCCCTTTTCCCAAAACTGTTTTCAAAAACTTTCCTGTCAGTGTCATCTGCTCCGATAAATTTTCCGGAGTTCCTTCGCAAACCAGTTCACCTCCATATTTCCCGCCTCCCGGTCCAAGTTCTATCAGATGATCGGCAACCTTCAGCACATCCAAATTGTGCTCAATCACTAAAACAGTGTTGCCTTGATCAACCAGACGGTTCAGGCAAGATAACAACAAACGGATGTCCTTAAAATGCAGGCCGGTAGTTGGTTCGTCAAGAATGTAAAGCGTATTTCCAGTCGCTATTTTTTTCAACTCTGAAGAAATTTTTACACGCTGTGCTTCTCCTCCGGAGAGGGTTGTGGAGGGTTGCCCAAGTTTTACATAGCCCAGACCAACGTCCAGTAGAGTTTGCAGAATTATGTGGATTTTTGGTAGTGCAGAAAAGAATTCCTCCGCCTCTGTAACCGTCATTTCCAGTACATCGTGAATTGTGCGGTTTTTATAGAATATCTGCAGAGTTTCAGCATTGAAGCGTTTTCCGCCGCAGGTATCACAAGGAATTTGTACATCGCTCAAAAACTGCATTTCTATCGTTTTCAAACCGGCACCCTGGCAGTCTTCGCAGCGTCCGCCCTTGACGTTGAATGAGAAGCGTCCTTTTTTATAACCCCGGGCTTTTGCTTCAGGCATCAGGGCAAATAAATCACGGATTGGGTCAAGGACCTTGGTGTAAGTTGCTGGGTTGCTGCGGGGGGTGCGGCCAATTGGAGCCTGATCAATTTTAATCACACGATCTATATTTTCGAGTCCGGAAATTTTTTTGTACGGACCGGGTTCGTCTTTGCTTCCGGGGTTCAGGTGGCAGTTCAAGGCCTTTTTGAGAATGCCGTCAATCAACGAGGATTTACCTGAACCGGAAACACCTGCTACAGCAACAAAAATTCCAAGTGGAATTTCGCAGTCAATATTGTTTAGATTATTGAAACTTGCACCGTGAATAGTTATCTTGTTTCCTGTTGGCTGACGTCGTTTTTCCGGAATGGCTATTTGTTCTTGACCGGAAAGAAATTGACCTGTTATCGATTCCTGTGCTTCAATTATTTTTTGCATGGAACCTTGTGCTGTGATGTGTCCACCGTCTTGTCCTGCAGTCGGACCGATGTCCACTAAATGATCGGCAGATTCGATGGTTTCCTTATCATGCTCAACCACCAGCACAGTGTTTCCCCGGTCACGTAATTTTTTTAAAGTGCGAATCAGCTTTTTGTTGTCACTCTGGTGCAGTCCAATTGAAGGTTCATCGAGTACATAAAGCACACCCTGCAGTCCTGCACCAAGCTGTGAAGCGAGCCGGATACGTTGTCCTTCTCCGCCGGACAAGGTTGCTGCAGAACGCTCAAGTGTGAGATAACCTACGCCGACATCGTTCAGGAAATGCAGACGGTCCCGGATTTCTCTGAAAATGTCCCGCCCTATTTTTTTCTCAGTTTCAGTCAGTTTTAAATTATCAAAAAAGTTGACCGAATCTTCAATTGATTCACCGGAGAGACTATTGATATTGTGGCCGTGCAGTCGTACTGCAAGTGCCATCTTGTTGAGGCGCTTTCCTTCACAGTCCGGACAAATAGAAGTGTGCTGAAATTTTTCAAGTGGACCCTTGACAAAACGAAAAACAAATTGCAGGATTGGAATGAAACCGGCCCATTGTTGTTTCTCCAGTTTATTGAGAAACTGACCGGGAAAACGAAAAATATTGGAAACGCCAAGCTTCATTTTAGTGTTTCCATATAAAATCAACTGCCGCTGTTCAACGGATAAATTTTTCCACAAAGTTTTGTCGTTGATTTCAAAATTATTCATTAAACTGTTGACGTGGCGCTGATCGACTTTTGTGTATAGTAAATTCCCCTTTTCAGTAAAACATTTAATTGCACCTTCAGAAATTGAGAGTTCGGGATCACAGAGTTTCTCTTCAGAAAATGTGCTTAACTGGCCGATTCCGTTGCACGATGGACATGCTCCTTGAGGTGCGTTAAAAGAAAATAAGCGTGGTTCCATTTCCGGCAGCGCAATTTGACAGCTGGGACAGGCCATCAACTGACTGAACAAGTGATCTTTTTCCGGGCTTTGCTCCAGCTGATTTTTTGTTTCATTTTCTGCAGTTTTTTTACCATAGTGCAAAATAGCCAACCCGTTACCCAGCAACAGGGCTTTTTCTACACTTTCTGTGAACCGACTTTTTTCTTCTGCAGTAATTGTAAGTCGATCGACAACCAGTTCAATGGAATGTTTTTCGTAGCGGGCAAGCCGGATATCCTCATCCAGCCTGCGGACTTCTCCGTCAATTCTGGCTCGAACGTAGCCCTCGGCGGCCCAGTCTTCTAGTTCTTTGCGGTATTCTCCTTTGCGTTCCTGAACCATTGGTGCCAGTATCAGGCAGGCTTCATTTAGGGCGTCCACATAAGCATAATCGGTGATTTGTTCCGGAGTTTGCGAGGTGATGCGGGTTCCGCATTCAGGACAATGCGGCTTGCCCAAACGTGCAAAAAGGAGGCGATAATGATCGTAAATTTCTGTGATTGTTCCAACGGTTGAACGCGGATTACGGTTGACTGTTTTCTGGTCTACGGATATCGTCGGACTCAGTCCTTCGACGTGTTCGACTTTAGGCTTGTCAGTTTGCCCCAGAAATTGACGGGCATACGCCGAAAGTGATTCAACAAAACGGCGCTGGCCTTCTTTGAAAATCGTATCAAATGCCAGTGAAGATTTTCCGGAACCACTGACTCCAGTAAAAACTGTCAGTGAGTCTCGTGGAATATTAAGGCTTACATTTTTCAGATTGTGTTCTGATGCGCCAATTACGACTAATTGATCTGCTTTTTCTTGGGACATGAAAAAGGACTGAGGATATTCTGGACAGGAAATTAAGCTGATTTTTGATGTTTATTTTGTGATCATTATGGCAGGAATTATTTGGAGCAACAAGACGGAATTTATTTTGAAATCAAACTGAATTAGTATGGTGAAAAAACTTATTTGGTTACACCAAATTTGTGGTTGACCATGCATGCAGGAAGCTGTAAAACTTATTCATCTTTATTTGTATTTGTTACATTGTTTAAAAATATTATTAGGAATCTCTAAATGAAATCTATACCAAAGCAGGCACAAGTTGTCATCATCGGCGGCGGAGTAATTGGCTGTAGTGTGGCTTATCATTTAACAAGACTGGGCTGGAAGGATGTGGTTTTGCTGGAACGCAAGGAGTTGACCTGCGGAACAACCTGGCATGCAGCCGGACTCGTCGGTCAATTGCGGGCCACAAAAAACATGACCAAACTTGCGCAGTATACCAGCGAACTTTATGCCACTCTGGAAGAAGAAACAGGACAGGCCACCGGTTTTAAACAAAACGGTTCAATCAGCGTGGCTCCGGATGCCGGACGTTTTGAAGAACTAAAAAGGGGAGCCTCGATGGCCAAATGTTTTGGACTTGAAGTGGAGGTGATTTCTCCTAGAGAAGCACGTGAATTGTATCCGCTTTTAAATATTGATGACCTGGTCGGCGCTGTTTTTTTGCCCAAAGACGGACAGACAAATCCAATTGATGTGACTCAGGCGCTGGCAAAAGGCGCAAAAATGGGTGGAGCAAAAATATTTGAAAACATGCGCGTTTGCGGAATCGAAACCAAAAACGCCGGAACGTCCGGTGCGAGACAGGTTTCCGGAGTCAAAGTGGAGGTTCCATCTCTCGGTAGTGGAGAAGCAAGTGAACTCAAAACTATCTCTGCCGAAATTGTTGTTAACTGTGCCGGACTATGGGGGCATCAGGTTGGGGAAATGGCAGGCGTAAATGTACCGCTGCATGCTGCAGAACATTTTTATATTGTCACAGAAAACATTGGATTGCCGTCAACTCTTCCAGTTTTGCGTGATCCAAGCGGTTGGATTTATGCAAAAGAAGATGCTGGAAAAATGCTGGTTGGCTGCTTTGAACCTAAATCAAAACCGCGCCCACTAAACACGATTCCGGAGGATTTTTCATTTGGTCAGTTTGAGGAAGATTGGGAGCATTTTGAACCGGCGATGCTGAATGCAATGCATCGCATTCCAAAACTGGAAGATGCAGGAATCCACACTTTTTTCAACGGTCCAGAAAGTTTCACTCCAGACGACCGCTATATCTTAGGTGAGGCTCCGGAACTTAAAAACTTCTATGTTGCCGCCGGACTCAACTCAATCGGAATTCAATCTGCGGGTGGTGCAGGCAAAGTGCTTTCCGAATGGATCGTAAACGGATATCCGCAAATAGATTTATGGGATGTAGACATCCGCCGTTTTCATTCGTTTCAGGGCAATTCACGATATTTGAAGGAGCGCACCGAAGAGTCATTAGGCCTGCTTTACGCCATGCACTGGCCTTTCCGACAGCCGGAAACCAGCCGGGGCGTACGCAAATCTGTGCTACATGATCGTCTGGAAAAAACTGGTGCATGTTTTGGTGAGATGAGCGGATGGGAGCGCGCCAACTGGTTTGCGCCACAAAGAACAGAAGCACGATACGAATACAGCTACGCACGTCAAAACTGGTTTGAAGCCTCTGCCGCTGAGCATCAGGCGGCACGGAAAAAAGTGGCGCTGTTCGACATGTCGTCCTTCGCGAAATTCGTGGTGCAAGGGCGTGATGCTGAAAAAGTGCTCAACCGGATTTGTGCCAATGATGTCGCTGTTCCATCCGGAAAAGCGGTTTATACATCGTGGCTCAATGAACGAGGCGGTATCGAGTCCGACTTGACGGTAACCCGTTTGCAGGAAAATGTTTTTCTGGTTGTTACGGCTGGGGCTAGTCAAATCCGTGATCTGGCCTGGCTGCACAAAAATATTCCGGATGACGCACATGTGACAGTCACGGATGTAACTTCCGGATATGCTGTGTTGAGCGTGATGGGACCGGAATCCCGAAATTTACTTTCAAAACTCACTCCGGACGATTTATCAAATGAGGCCTTTCCTTTCGGCAATGCACAGGAAATTGAAATCGGCTACGCCAGAGCACTGGCCTTACGTATGACTTACGTTGGTGAATTGGGCTGGGAAATTTATGCACCAACCGAATTTGCTCAGGACATCTACGATAAAATCCTTGCAGCTGGAACCGAACATGGTTTGAAACTGGCGGGAATGCATGCCCTCAACTCCCTGCGTATGGAAAAAGCATTTCGGCACTGGGGACACGATATTGTGGACGAAGACACGCCACTGGAAGCCGGACTTGGTTTTGCGGTCAAGTTTGACAAACCCGGAGGTTTCATAGGTCGGGAGGCCTTGCTGCGTCAAAAAGACGAATTGTCCAAAACAAAAAGCGGAGTTTTGAAAAAACGTCTGGTGCAGTTTGCTCTGGAAAATCCGGAACCAATGCTTTATCACAATGAACCGATTTGGTGTAATAACAAAATCGTTGGTGATCTGACTTCCGGAATGTACGGTCACACCATTGGAACTTGTCTTGGAATGGGTTATGTATCACACGAGGATGGAGTGAGCAAAGAATTTCTGGAATCAAGTGTTTTTGAAATTGAAGTGGCCGGAGAACGGTACGGTGCAAGACCTTCTTTGCGTGCGTTTTATGATCCGAAGAGCAAACGGGTACGGATGTAGAGAGTCAATTTTTCAAAA
>Ga0208830_1000924_pt1 | contig 13792 bp, 15 predicted proteins | sample DeeseametaMP2634_FD_184169 | JGI IMG/M metagenome (GOLD analysis project Ga0208830, IMG submission 184169) | Marine microbial communities from the Deep Atlantic Ocean - MP2634 (SPAdes) | ecosystem: Environmental > Aquatic > Marine > Oceanic | place: Northeast of Antigua and Barbuda, North... | reverse complement strand
TGACTGTTCGACATCTTACGACCATCCAGTCCGGGCATTTTTGCGGCGTTGTCGGCCAGAACGGCCTTCGGCTCTGGCAGGATGGCGACGCTGTCACCCTGCAGATATCCCAGCAGACGCTCCTTATCACTGAGTGTCAGGGAGTTCTGTTCACGGATCAGTGCCTGCGCAGTAGCCAGCGCATCCACATCGCCTTTGGTGGTATAAGCCACCCGCAACTCAGTATAAAGCTTGCCCGTTTTCTTACCGAGCTTACGGATCGCGGCTTCTGAGTTCGCAGTGAAATCAACCTCCCCCCCATAGAGATGGTTAAATCGCCGGGCGATCTCACGGGCCAACTCAACGTGTGGTGCCTGATCGGCGCCCACCGGAACCAGACCTGCCCGATAGGCCAGCACATCTGCACTCTGCAGCAGAGGGTACCCAAGTACACCAAATGTGCTGCGATCATTCTCCCGGTTGTGTTCAATAAACTCTTTGTAGGCAGGCGCTCGCTCAAGCCAGGTAAGAGGTGTAATCATCGAAAGAAGAAGATGAAGCTCTGCCTGCTCAGGCACGCGACTCTGGATAAACAGATTGGCCGCACCGGGGTTCACTCCGGCAGCCAACCAGTCAATCACCGTATCCCAGGTGGCAGAGTTAATCTGCTCTGTTGAGGTATACCCAGTCGTCAGGGCATGCCAGTCAGCAATAAAGAAGAAGCACTCGTACTCGTGTTGCAGCTTTACCCAGTTTTTCAGCACACCATGATAGTGGCCGAGATGAACCGGGCCGGTCGGTCGCATTCCGGAGACCACCCGCCTCTGCGGATCAACTGTACTCAATTGCGCTTCCTCTTTCTCTTATACCCGGCCCAGTGTACTCCAGCAGCCGGGCAATTTCCTGTTTTCAGGCCAGACCTGAGATACCAACCGCCGCACGTACTTTTTCAAGCATCGGACGACTGAAAGAACGCGCTTTTTCTGCGCCCTTCTGCAGCTCAGCTTCAATATCCGCCGGACGGGCCAGCAGATCTTCATAACGTTCACGGGCTTCGGCAACTTCTTCGTTGATCAATGCAAACAGTTTCTTCTTCGCATCTCCCCAACCGATACCTTCTGCAAACGCCTGGCGCATCTCGGCGGTCTGCTCCTGGGTTGCGAAAGCTTTCCAGATCTGGAAAACCGCGGAAGTATCCGGATCTTTTGGCTCACCCGGCTCCAGCAGGTTGGTTTTAATCTTATTGATGTGCTTCTGCAGCTTTTTCTCTGGCAGGAACAGCGGAATCGTGTTGCCGTAGCTCTTGCTCATTTTACGACCATCCAGCCCCTGCAGTACGGCAGCATCGTCATCAACCTGATAATCCGGAAGCGTCAGCAGCGGCTCATTTTTACAATAGATATGGTTAAAACGCTGAGCCATAGCACGAGCCATCTCGACGTGCTGAATCTGATCTTTACCGACCGGCACTTTATGCGCACCAAACATCAGGATGTCTGCCGCCATCAATACCGGGTAACTGAACAGACCCATAGTGACCGCCTTGTCTGCATCCTCACCTTCTTCGAGATTGGCATCCACGGCAGCTTTGTAGGCATGCGCCCGGTTCATCAGGCCTTTGGCGCAGATACAGTTCAGGAACCAGGTAAGTTGCGGTATTTCCGGAACGTCTGACTGACGATAAAAAACAGCATTATCGGTATCCAGGCCCAACGCCAGCCAGGTCGCGGCAATTTCCTTGGTCGATTGGTGTACAGCTGCCGGATCCTGACATTTGATCAGTGCGTGGAAATCCGCGAGGAAGTAAAAAGACTCGTTATTCGTATCGCGGCTGGCCTCAATTGCCGGGCGGATTGCGCCGACATAGTTGCCAAGGTGGGGGGTGCCGGTAGTGGTAATACCGGTCAGAACGCGCTGTTTGCTCATGGTCAGAACCCGTTACATCCGATGAATCGTAAAGGGCGCCATGATAGCGGTTTTAGCCGGTGAGTCACAGGCTAAGGACAGGTTCAGAGAAAGGCGCTTGCGTCACCTATGCCCTGACGCAATAACTCGGGAGCTTCTTCCGTCATATCGATAACGGTCGTAGCTTCGAACCCACAGAATCCGCCATCGATAACCACATCGAGCTGATGCTCAAGACGCTCACGGATTTCATAAGGGTCTGACAAAGGTAACTCTTCGCCCGGCAGAATCAGGGAGGAGGTCATCAGAGGCTCGCCCATCTCTTCCAGCAAAGCCATTGCGATGCGGTTATCCGGCACGCGGATACCGATGGTCCGCTTTTTCGGGTTCATCAGCAGGCGTGGAACGTCGCGCGTTCCCGGCAGAATAAAGGTAAACGCTCCCGGGGTATGGGCTTTCAACAGCCGGAACATCGAGTTATCTACCTTGGCATACACCGACAACTCGGAGAAATCGCGACACAGTAACGTGAAGTTGTGCTTTGGTCCGAGTTGCCGCATACGCGAAATCGTCTCGGTAGCCCCTTTGTCACCGATGCGGCACGCGAGTGCGTAAGCGCAGTCTGTCGGGATAACCGCCACACCACCGTTACGCAGAATGTCCGCTGCCTGCTTCACCAGGCGCTGTTGCGGATTATCCGGATGTATCTGAAAAAACTGGCTCACTTTACGTCCTTAAATACTGTCAGGCCCATTCAGACCAGACCGGAGTCACATCTGCTGGAAAGGCAGGCATCACACCAAGATCCAGACCGAAACGGTTAGGGCCGTGGAAATCACTGCCACACGATCCCATGAGATTCATTTCTTTTGCCAGCGCTGCCATCTGACCCCGCTGATTGTTGTCCATCTGGCCATACGCCACCTCGATCGCGCTGCCACCGGCATCGATAAAATCAGCCAGACAGGCTTTCAGCTTAGTGCGGGTCATTCTGTAGAGATGCGCATGTGCCATGACCGCCGTACCGCCAGCCTCAGTAATCCAGCGAACCACCTGCTCAAGCTCGGGCCAGCCACTCTTAACGTCTCCGGGCTTACCAGCCCCCAGGTACTTATTAAAGGCCACTGCCATCGAGGGGACCCAGCCCTGATCAACCATATAGCGCGCAAAATGTGGACGCCCGATTCCCTCGCCACCGGCATACTCCCGCACTTTATTCATATCGAAGGTCTGCTTCAGACGCTTGCCCACCCTCTGCGCGATCAACTCCGAGCGTTCGTCACGTACCTTCAGCTGATAAGCCTCTGCCGACTTCATCGCTTCTGATTCGGGGTTAAAATTGAGCCCGACAATATGCACGGTGACGCCTCCCCAGACACAGGAAAGCTCGATGCCTGGAATAAGCCGGATACCATGTTGCTGCGCGGCTGCAGAGGCTTCACGGAACCCAGCGACAGTATCGTGGTCTGTAATGGCCAGAACCTCAACACCCCGCCCCGCAGCTCTGGCCACCAGCTCGGCTGGTGACAGCGCCCCGTCGGATGCAGTGGTGTGACAGTGAAGATCAACAATGGAGTTCACATTGGACGCTCTGTGTGGCTTACGACATAATGCCCTTCATTGTAAATGCACAGAAGCCTGATAGCGAATGAAGTTACTGCTCGATTACCTGCCCATTGCCATCTTTTTTATTGTTTACAAGATGGCTCCTGACCTGATCAATTCACTGGAGCCCTACCTCTCAGCGGAGCAGACAGGCACCCTCAGAGAAACGAACCCACTGATCCTGGCAACGGCGGTACTGATTCCCTGTACTGTCCTGCAGATTGTAGCAACGCGCCTGATCTGGGGCACAGTCGAAAAGATGCACCTTGTCACTCTGGCCATCGTCGTACTCCTGGGTGGACTGACCATCGCCTTCAACAACAAAGAATTTATCCAGTGGAAGCCAACGATAGTCAACTGGGCATTTGCTGCCGGCTTTATTGGCTACCGTATGTTCACCGGCAATCATCTGCTCGAAAAAATGATGCGGGGCAACCTCAGCCTTCCGGACGTAATCTGGCGCAACCTTTCCGTTGCCTGGGTACTGTTCTTCGTGCTCAGCGGCATTCTGAATCTGTTCGTTGCCTATAACTTCAGTGAAGATCTCTGGGTGGACTTCAAACTCTTCGGGATGCTGGGTCTGACCTTTGTTTTTATTATCGCCCAGGGCATCTATCTCTCCCGCTACATCAAAGAAGATGAGGAAAGCAAATAATGTGGTACGCCATCATCAGTGAAGACATTGAAAACAGTCTGCCGCTCCGCAAGGAGGCCCGCCCAGCGCATATTGAGCGTCTGGAAGCGCTTAAAAATGAGGGTCGCCTTCTGATCGCAGGGCCTCATCCAGCCATTGATAATGAAGACCCGGGTGAGGCAGGCTTTACTGGCAGTCTGGTTGTCGCAGAATTTGACTCACTGGCGAGCGCTCAGGCATGGGCCGACGCAGACCCTTATGTGGCTGCGGGCGTATACGCTCGTGTCGTCGTAAAACCGTATAAAAAAGTACTCCCCTGAACACAACAACAAGACCGGAGATACCTGTGAAAAAATTCATCACTTTACTAACGACTTTCATGCTGCTGTCGGTTGGAGTTCATGCGGTTGAAAAACGCTATGTCAGTGACAAACTGTTTATCCAGCTACGCTCCGGCCCTTCCAATGAACATCGCATTCTGAAGGTGCTGCAAAGCGGCGAGCATCTTGTGTACGTAGAGGAAAGTGGTGACTTTACACTGGTTAAGACCAGCAAAGGCACCGAGGGCTGGGTCCGGACTCAATACCTGGTTGACGAACCCATTGCCCGGGAAAAACTGATTTTTGCCAACCGCGACCTGGAAAATCTTCGTGCGGAACTGTCCGCAGCAAACGAACAGAAAGCGGAGCTGCAGAAAGAACTCGAAGCTGTCAAAAGCGAACGCGCCAATACCAACCGCTCAAACACCGAGCTCGAACGTGAACTCGAACGCATCCGGAATATCTCCGAGAATGCCGTCGCTCTCGATGAAAAAGTCCGCAAACTTTCTGCGACGAACCAGCAGCTGGCACTTCAGGCAGAAACATTATCAGCAGAAAACGAAGAGCTGCGAAACGACTCAGGTATGACCTTCCTGCTCTATGGTGGCGGACTGGTTGTCGTTGGCATTCTGGCTGGTATCATCCTGCCAAACGTCAGAAGTCGTCGCAGTAACAGTGGCTGGGCCTGACACAATTTAAAGGATTACCCTCAAGGAGATTTCTCATGCGCTTTTTCACTGCCGTCCTGCTGATGCTGACGAGCCTGACGACAATGGCGGCCAAGCCAATGGACGAAACCGTTGCGGTTGCTCTCAATACAAGCGCTGGCTATATCGAACTGGAGCTGAACAAAAGTAAAGCACCTGTGTCGGTCGAAAACTTTCTCGCCTACGTAAATGACGGGCATTACAACGGCACTGTATTCCACCGCGTGATCAAAGACTTCATGATTCAGGGCGGTGGATTCGGTGCAGACATGCGCCAGAAGGCGACGCGTGCGCCCATCGAAAACGAAGCCAAAAATGGTCTTCGTAATGGTCGTGGCACGATTGCTATGGCAAGAACATCGAATGTAAACAGCGCCACCAGTCAGTTCTTCATCAACGTAAAAGACAACAACTTCCTCAATCATGGCGCTCGCGATTTCGGCTACGCTGTGTTCGGTCGGGTCGTCGCGGGGATGGAAGTTGTGGATCAGATATCACAGGTTCCTACGGGCGCCCGTGACGTTCCGCGTACACCTGTTCTTATCTACGATGTCCGTGTCATTGATAAAGCGGCACAGGAAAATGGCCGCCTGATTCCTTAATTCAGATCAACCAGTACAGCAATACCGGCATACTGACAAACGACATAAACGTCGATGTCACTACGAGCCCGGCCACAGCGTCGGGCTCGCGCTTATACCGGACCGCAAAGAGATAATTGAAAACTGCCACTGGCATAGAACTCTGAATCAATACCACGGCTCTGGAAACGCCGTCCATGTTCATCATTTCCGTCACCAGTAAGCCCGCCGCAAGCCCTCCCAGGATCCGCACCAGACTATAGACCACAGCCTTGCCCCAGCCTGTCACTTTCAGGTTGTACAACGATACGCCTAATGTAATCAGCATCAGGGGAATTGTCATTCCACCGATCAGCAGGATGGTCTCCTCAACAGACTCAGGAAGACGTAGCCCAGTCGCGATCAGGAATACAGACAAGGCAATGGCATACATAATCGGCATACGCGCAATGCCCGCGATGCCACCCGCTTCACGTCCCCCGGCCAGCAGTATCCCCACCGGAAAGTGTGCCACGGAGAGCATCATAAAAAAGGCCAGTGCTAATGCCAGGCCCTGCTCACCAAACGCCAGCAGACAGACGGGCAACCCCATATTGCCGACATTAGGAAATAAAAAAGACGGCAGGTAGCTACGCACGTCATCGCCCAGCAATCGTGGCAATACAACGCCAGGAATGACCATAAGACAAGTCACTGCAACGCACGCCAGCGCCGTCTGAGCGAATACCTGAGGATCAATTTCGACCTGTCCCAGCACCGAGAGCATAAGACAGGGTGCCCCGATGTTCAGTACCAGACGGGAAATAAAGTCACTGTCATAGTGAGTACGGGAATGCGCCCACAACGCGCCCAGCACAGCGCATACGACAACAGGAAACAGTACCGAAGCGATCTCAGAAATCATCAGGCCGGAAAACCACGCTTATTAGCAGTCAAAGCAGAAAGTATACGCAGCGGCTGCATACGATGCTCTGGTTTATTAAACTAGGTCTCCTTGAATATCGCTGGAACGCAATCGTGTCAGACCGCATTATCCACGCCCCCGAGTTAACCTGGAACGCTGATGGCCTCCCTGTGGCCAGTGCTTTCGACGATCCATACTTCTCCGTAGACAACGGTCTGGAAGAAACCCGCTACGTCTTCTTGCGGCAAAATGGCTTACCGGAAAGATGGGCTACTGGTGAGGGGCCCTTCCGGATCATCGAAACGGGGTTTGGCACCGGACTGAATTTTCTCGCTACCTGGCAGGCGTTCCGGGCATCAGCATCCCCGGAACGCTGGCTACATTTTACCAGCATAGAAAAATTCCCTCTGACACATGAACAACTGAACCGCGCACTTGCTCTCTGGCCGGAGCTGACGGATCTCAGTGCAAAACTACTGTCGGCGTATCCACCCGCAACACCGGGTTTTCACGTACTCAGCTGGCCGGAAGAGCGAGTAACACTGACCCTCATCTTTGCCGACGTTCATGATGCACTGCCAGAGCTGAATGGCCCCGTCGACGCCTGGTTTCTGGATGGTTTTGCGCCCGCAAAAAATCCCGCCATGTGGTCAGAGAAATTATTCAGTGAGATCCGGCGTATCAGTCTGAACCCCCAACCGGAGCATATCCCGACCGTCGCTACCTTCACTGCGGCAGGCCTGGTAAGACGGGGCCTGAAAGGCGCCGGATTCAGGGTCGCGAAAGTAGCGGGATTTGGCCGGAAACGGGAAATGCTGGCCGGCACATACGCAGCGACAATCGGACCGGAGAAAAGCAAGCTGCAACAGTGTTTACCCTGGCAAACGCTTCCGGAACCCTTACCCCGCGGAAGCCATATCATCATCGCCGGCGCCGGACTGGCAGGATGCTCGACGGCGAGGGCTCTGGCAGAGCGTGGGTTCCGGGTAACCCTGTGTGACCCCGAAGGCATCGCCAATGGAGCATCCGGCAATCCTCAGGGAGGGCTTTATATCAAGCTAGCGGCAGATGACCAGGCGACACACTCCGACTTCTATCGCCAGGCCTATCTTCTGGCTCTGCGTGAAGTCGAACGCCTGTTAGGGAGCAGTAAAGGCAAGCACTGGGACGACTGTGGTGTGCTGCAACTCTCCACCAGTGACAAAGAAAGCCAGAGGCAACAACGTTTTGTTGAACGACATCGCCCTCCTGCAGAACTGGTCGTAGTTACAGAGCACGATTCAGATAAGGCTCTGCTCTACCCTGCTGCGGGTTGGGTATCACCCGCTGACTTCTGTCGGGCCATGGCAGACCACCCGGCCATCCAGTTCTCCAGGACAGACATCAGAGCCATCAACACTGACGGAGGTCAGCTCACCGTGGTGACCTCAGATGGCAAGCTGCAGGCTGATGGCATCGTCGTTGCGACCGCGAATGACGCTGGCCGACTGACCGGTGCCGACAGTTATATCCCAACGAAAAAGATTCGCGGCCAACTCAGTTACCTTGCGACGGAGGGCTTGCCATCCGTCGATCGCGTGCTGTGCGCCCGCAGCTATCTGGCTCCTCCCATAGACGGGCGGATGTGCCTGGGTGCGACCTACAACCTCAATGACGACGAAACCGAACTGAGAGATGGCGACCATCAGACCAATCTCAGCCACCTGAAAGATTTTGGTTCTGACTGGTGTGATGCAGCAGAACACGCACAGGTTATCGGGGGACGTGTCGGATTCCGCTGCACAACACCCGATTACCTGCCGATGGCAGGACCACTGGTTCGTAAGCAGGAATTTGTTGAACGCTTCAGGCCTATGACTAAAAACGCTAAGCAGATTCCCCGACAGTCAATACCCTGGATGCAGGGAGTCTGGCTGAACATAGGCCATGGCTCCAGGGGACTTGCTTCAGCGTCGCTGTGTGCACAGATGATTGCCATGCAGATATCCGGAGATGCCCCCTGTACCAGCCAGACGGTATCAGATGCGTTATCGCCAAACAGGTTTCTGCTGAGGGATTTAATCCGGAATAAGCTGAAGGGTGAGAAGTAGTAAGTTGATACCGGGCAGTCAGATACCAGGCGGTAGCTGATCTGCCAATGCAAGCTGGCAGGTCTCACCAACAGGGTCAAACAGAATAACGACCTGCCCGCGCCTTATCTGCTCCCGAACCTGGTTTTTCTTATCATCAAAAGAGAAGTCATAGTCACCGTAGTCTGTCCCCTCACGGCTTACAAACTCTTCGATAATTCCATCCAGCGCGTCGGCTGACAGCATCTCTGCAGGAACCCGCAGCACACCTTCCTGCGGTGCATCTTCACATGGCAAAAGATGCCTCCCGCTCCCATTCACAGGACATTCTTAATTCAGTATCGGAAGGTTCATGTCCCTGTTCAGCCTGCCAGTTGAAGGTATGCCGTCCGGACAGTTCAGTTTCGAGATGTACCGTTGCAGACACCCAGTACATGCTTTTCAGAAGCGACTCAAATTGTCTTAACCAGGCTTCCCATTCATATTCAACCGCCCGATATGAGGCAGCAAAATGGATCACCTGAGTCTGATAGGCACCGGAAAATATATCGTCTCCGGCCATAGAAAACATCTCGCGCTTAAGCAGAGACCAGTCGTCATCAATCCCGAGGGGAAGCGTCCGGATAGCTGCCCAGTTGGAGCGGCGCTCCCGACGGGCTGCAAGATCCTGAGTACTTGGAACATGGCGGATAACGCCATACACGATCGATTCCTGATCAAACTGTGACACGCAAATTTCCTGATCTCTGACTACCGGTCGATAATAACGGAAACCTCGTAAAACGGAAACGCCAGCTCACCGGTAAAGATCAGCTGGCGTTCTGCTTACAGCGTTGCTCAGGCCCGTACGACTTCTGTGATCCGCTGCTTCACATAGCTTCCGGGAGCCTCTTCCAGCGCAGCCAGAGGGCCCTCTCCGGGAATACGCGGCGCCACCTGCTCGGTACCGCCCTGCTCCGCAATCCATGCTTCCCAGTCCGGCCACCAGGACCCACGATGACTCTCGGCATCCCGGAACCATTCTTCACTACTCTCAGGCAGCGAATCGTTCGTCCAGTAATTGTACTTGTCGGCCGATGGTGGGTTGATCACACCCGCAATGTGGCCTGACCCGCCCAGAACAAAACGGTTCTTACCACCGAGGATCTGAGCGCCCTTATAGGTCGCCTGCCAGAGCGCAATATGATCCTGCGATGCAGACAGAAAATACGCGGGGACTTTGATGGCCGAGAGATCAATTTTCACACCGTTAAGCTCGAGTGCGTTCTTTTCCTTTAAGAGATTTTTCAGATACATATTGCGCAGATAATACGAATGCATCCGCGCCGGCAGGTTCGTGCTGTCGGTATTCCAGTACAGGAGGTCGAATGCCGCCGGGCGCTCACCCTTCAGGTAATTATTCACAAAGAACGACCAGAACAGATCATTTTCACGCAGAGTATTAAAACTGAAGGCCATCTGACGCCCGTCGTAATACCCAAGGATATCCATTTGCTTTTCCAGTGCAGCGATCGTGGTTTCATTAATGAATACCCCGATCTCACCGGGCTGAGAGAAATCGATTAGTGTCGCAAGGAACGTGGCAGCCTTGATGCGGTTATCACGCTTTTTCTTCATATATGCCAGCGTTGCAGACAACAGCGTCCCGCCCAGACAATAGCCAATGGCGTTGACTTCTTTTTCGCCCGTAATCGCCTCAATAGCTTTCAAAGCCTCCAGCGGCCCCTCGAGCATGTAATCTTCAAAGCCCTTATTTCGCAGAGAGGCACCAGGATTGACCCAGGACACCACGAACACGGTGTGCCCCTGGTCGACCAGCCATTTAATCATGGAGTTATTTTCACGCAGATCCATGATGTAAAACTTATTGATAAAAGGTGGAATAACCAGCAGCGGCCGGCGGAACACTGTCGGTGTACTTGGCTCATACTGGATCAACTGCATCAGATCATTCTGATAGATCACCTTTCCGGGCGTGGTTGCCAGATTCCGGCCAACCTGAAAAGCCGAGGTATCCGTCATCGCCACATTCAGAGAACCCTGAACACTGGTCTCAAGATCCTCGGTCAGCTGCTCAATACCGTGGGCGAGGTTAAGCCCGCCCGTTTCCAGTGTTTTGTTAATCACATCTGGATTGAGGCCAGCAAAATTTGAAGGAGAGAGTGCGTTTACAAACTGACGAAGCAGATACTCTACTTTGCGCCGGGAGTTATCACTGAGGCCTTCGGTATCATCGACCATCTTTAACAGCGTGCTGCCCTGTAGCAGATAGAGTTGCTTCAGATAATCGAAAACCGGATTCTCACTCCACTCTGCGCTTTTGAAGCGCTTGTCAGAACGGTCGGGACAGATAACCGGCTCAAGATCCGCCTTTCCCATAAAACGCAGAACGGTGTTCTGATAAAGCTCCTGTTGTTTCTTGAGAAGCTCAATCTGGTCTTCCATGATCTTACCCGGCTGAGCCATCATAGCTTCACCCAGTTCTTTTAACGCCTCAGAAAAGTCAGTCAGAACACAGGCTGCGGGGTCTTCAGCCGAGGTGGGCTGTGTAAGAAAGTTTTCCCAGATTTTTCCTGTGTGTTCAGCGGCCTGAACGGCCATATCAAAATAATCGCTTACTGCTGTCGAAAATTTATCTGACGCTTCACTCATACGTCGCCACTCTCCATGAACTTTATCTGCACCATTAAAAAAGGCCACCGAAGTGGCCTCATTCCTGCCGGCAAATCAGGCCGCTGCCTTCGCCTTTGACGCTGCTTTCGTCGCAGTCGTCGCTGCGGTAGCCGCTGCTGTACTGCGCATCTCTTCCATGATGCCTTCCAGCTGAGTTTTAAAATCCATCGTCATGTCAGACAGTGCTTTCACGTCTTCCATAACTTTCTTGTTGAGACCTGTGGCCATTTCAGCCTGAGAGGATGCGTAAGTGCGCATGGAGTCTACATCTTTGACTTCAGCGGCAGACTTCATCTGAGTCAGGCCCATCTCCGCGTAGCTCTTCACCGCGTTGATCTGAAACTCCGTCAGTTTTTCCATGTTCTCAACGAAGAGACTATTGAACTTCGACATTGGTGCATACATGGTCTTGGCCTGTTCTGCGAATGCATTAAGAATGTTCTCTTGCATGGTCTTGCTCCTTCAATGGTTGGGAAGAACTTCTGGGACATCCCAAGATTGGGGATGTTCCATTTCACCTGCGTGACAGTCGTGTAAATAAAGTAGCAGTTCGCACGCTGAAGTCATCTGCCATTCGTCCATCACTTTGAGCAAAGCTAACATTGCTGACAGCTTATGGCCCTGTTTGTCCCAATAAGTACGGGGGCTGGCGTCAGGACTGCTTCTGTCCGGCGGTCATCATCGCCATAACCATCTTCTGAAATTCCGTCATTGCGTTCAGGCCATTATTGAAGAGTGGCTGATAAAGACTAAGTGGATCGTATCCATCTTCTCCGGCCTTCATTTTTTCCATCATCTGATCAAAGAGCTCTGTCTGAAATGCCTGAACATCAGGCAAACCTAACAGGCGTCTGAATTCTTCAGGCGTCAGGTCAAAGGTGACATTGATCTGCATAATTTTTCCTTTTCTGCGTTATCTGCCGACGTCTCGCTCAGTCGTCTGACGCCCGTTCAGTGTAAAGAGAGCAACGGGGACCGCCAACAATGCCGCAATGCCCGCAAGTGTAAACACCAGCGTGCCACCCAGTGACATCCAGAGCAAGCCACTGCCCCACGCGCCGATAGCGCCCCCAAGGCCAAAGCCGACACTGCTGTACAGCGCCTGACCCCGTCCGTGCATGGCTTTGGGGAAAAGTGTCTGTACATAACGCATCGATACCGCATGCATTACAGCAAAGCTGAAGGCATGCAGCGCCTGCAGAATCAGCAGCCCGGTAACGCTTGCTGTCGCTACTCCGGTCAGCGACCAACGCAATGCTGTCAGCGCCATACTGAGAACAATCCAGTTGCGCCAGCTAAGCAGGTGCATAATCCGTCCGAATTGCCAGAACAGCAGAACTTCCGCAATCACCCCCGCCGACCAGATGACACCGGTGAGCGCCGGACTGAAACCATTCTCCTCAAGAAATATGCTGAAGAAGGTGTAATAGGGGCCAAATGAGATCTGCAGAAGTATGTTCACCAGGATAAACCCGATGACCGCACGGGAAGCCAGCAGCCGGAGAAAAGGCACGCCATCTTCATGCCCGTCCTCGACGCGGGGGCTCTCTTTTATCCCCCAGGCATTCGCCGTAATCAGAAGCATAAGCACCAGCATCACGACCGGCAGAACCGATACCGTGGCCACGTCTAACAGCATTCCGACCACGATTACACTCATGATAAAGCCCAGCGACCCCCAGAGCCGGACACGGCTGTACAGATCCAGTTGGTTCTGAAGACTCTGCATACACAACACTTCGTACTGCGGCAGCATGGCGGCCCAGAAGAATCCATAGGCGATCATCACAATTGCAACGGTAACAAAATCCCTGGCGACAAAAATAAGACAGAAAAAAAGAACCGTCAGGGCTCCGGCTATCCGTATCATCTGTACCGGGCCGCGAAAACGTCCCGCCTGGGCCGCCCAGAGATTTGGGGCAAGAATACGGACAACACCGAACATGGCCATCAGGGTGCCTATGTCCGCAGCCGAAAACTCAAGACTCTGAAGATAAAGTCCCCAGAAAGGGGAGATACAACCCAGCAGCGCAAAATACAGCGCATAAAAGAAGGAAAAGCGGGAAGCAGGCACACTCATAAGAGAAGGAGTGGCAGGCCATACGCTGACCTGCCTGGCACTGTTATTCCGGCGCCTGGCCCGGAATCACAGGGGTAGTACAATGGACATCGGCATTCTGACCACGATGACGCAGCAGGTGATCGACCAGAACGATCGCCATCATGGCCTCAGCAATAGGCGTGGCGCGGATGCCAACACACGGGTCGTGACGCCCTTTCGTAATCACCTCAATCGGATTGCCATCGACATCCACCGACCGACCAGGAATCGCCATGCTAGAGGTCGGCTTAAGCGCGATGTGGGCAATGATGTCCTGACCTGTGGAGATACCGCCAACGACGCCACCCGCATGG
>Ga0208830_1000919_pt1 | contig 13835 bp, 9 predicted proteins | sample DeeseametaMP2634_FD_184169 | JGI IMG/M metagenome (GOLD analysis project Ga0208830, IMG submission 184169) | Marine microbial communities from the Deep Atlantic Ocean - MP2634 (SPAdes) | ecosystem: Environmental > Aquatic > Marine > Oceanic | place: Northeast of Antigua and Barbuda, North... | reverse complement strand
GCTCGCGTATCGCGACTTCGAATTCTTCCTGAGAGATTTTGCCAAGGTTGTACATGCGTGCGAGCACGTGATTGCGTCGGGATATAGCTCTCTGAGGATTATTGATGGGGTTGGCTGCCGAGGGTGCCTGAGGTAATCCGGCAATCATCGCCAGCTGTGCCAAATCCAGCTCGTCGATGTTCTTTCCGTAATAGACCTGACTGGCGGCTTCAATGCCGTACGCCCGTTTACCCAGATATATCTTGTTGACGTAAAGCTCCAGGATTTCTTCCTTGCTGAGTACCTGCTCGATTTTCAGGGCGAGTAATATCTCTGTGAACTTACGTGTGAAGGTCTTCTCACTGGAGAGGTAATAGTTCTTGGCGACCTGCATGGTGATGGTGCTGCCACCCGACTTTTTGCGCCCGGTGGTGACCAGTTGTTTGACGGCTCGGGCCAATCCCATGAAATCAATGCCGGAGTGTTCGAAGAAGCCGTCGTCTTCCGCTGACAGCAGTGCGTCGATAAAGCGCGGCGGAATGTCCTCATAGTTGATCGGGCTGCGCCGCTTCTCGCCGAATTCTGTGATCAGCATCCCATCGGCGGTGAAAATCCGCAAAGGAGTCTGCAGATCTACTTCTTTAAGCGTTTCTGCATCAGGTAAAGTGGGAGCGAGATAAAGATATACGGCAGAAATCGCCATTCCTGTACCCGCTGTGATAGACAATATCAGCCAAAAAATAACCTTGAGGAATGGTGACGCCATATTCATATAAAAAAGATCGTTATATTAGTGAAAACCCAGCTATTATGCGGGGTGCAGCATTATAAGCGTTTTTTGTCCTTTTCGCAGGATTGTGCTTATAATGACTCCAACTATATAGGATCTGTGTGAGCTTGTGCCCGCAAGTTCGCGAAACAGAAGGGGATTTTCTCGTGCTGGCCAGCCTGTTTAAGAAGAAGAATAAGGCGCTTCTGGGAGTGGACATCAGTTCAACGTCCGTCAAAGTGCTTGAGCTTAGTCGCCAGGGGGAGCGCTACCAGGTCGAGGCATATGCAACCGAAGCACTGCCGCCGAATGCTGTTGTAGAGCAAAGTATCAATAATGAAGAAGCCGTTGGCGAAGCTATCCGGAAGGCAGTTTCCCGTTCGCGTTCGAATACTAAGCATGTCGCGCTGGCTGTTGCCGGCTCAGCGGTGATCACGAAAACCGTGCAGATGAGCTCAGGCCTGAAAGAGGATGAGCTTGATATGCAGATCCGTGCCGAAGCTGATCAATATATTCCATATCCGCTGGAAGAAGTTGCTCTCGATTGGGAAGTGACCGGTCCGAGCGAGAAGTCTCCGGACATGATTGACGTACTTCTTGCTGCGTGTCGCTCTGAAACGGTTGAGCGCCGCAAAGATTCTGTCGAGATTGCTGGTCTGGAAGTCAGCTGCGTTGACGTAGAAGCCTTCTGTACCGAACGTGCGTTCTCATTGCTGGAGGCACAGGTTCCCGGTGACGACGTCGAAACTGTGGCTGTTGTCGATATCGGTGCGACCATGACAACACTCAGTGTTATGCACAACGGTAAGTCTATCTATACCCGCGAGCAGCTGTTCGGTGGACGTCAGCTGACCGAAGATATTATGCGGCGCTATGGTCTGAGCGAAGAAGATGCTCAGCGAGCAAAGCTGGAAGGCGGTGTGCCGGATGACTATGAGGCGGAGGTGCTTGATCCATTCCGTCGTGCGGTTGTTCAACAGGTCAGTCGTTCCCTGCAGTTTTTCTATTCCTCAAGCCAGTTCAATGATGTGGATTACATTATTCTGGCTGGTGGTACCTCATCTATACCAGGCCTTCCGGAAATGGTTCAGCAGACCATAGGTACGCCCGCGGCAGTAGCGAACCCTTTTATCAGCATGACGCTGTCGCAGAAAGTGAACGCGAGCTTGCTGGCAAATGATGCGCCATCACTCATGATCGCTGCTGGCCTGGCAATGAGGAGTTTTGACTGATGGCAAATATTAACCTTCTCCCCTGGCGTGAAGAACTGCGGGAAACCCGTAATAAAGCGTTCTATGTTGTCCTGGGCGGTGTTGTTGCGCTCTCTCTTGTTGGTGTGTTTATGGCGGTGCAGTTCTACAGTGGTGCTGTTTCGGCCCAGGACACCCGTAATAACTACCTACGTAAAGAAACCAAAGTGCTGGATGCGCAGATTTCAGAAATTCTGGCCTTGCGCGAAACGCGTAACCAGCTGATTGAACGCATGGAACTGATTCAGAATCTGCAGGGGAATCGCCCCGTAATTGTCCGTGTTTTTGATGAGGTAGCCCGTGCTGTTCCCGATGAACTCTATTTTACCGAGGTCAATGTCAGCGGTAATAAAGTGCGTGTGAAAGGGGTGGCAGGATCGAATAATCGGGTGTCAGCACTGATGCGTAACTTCGATCGGTCGGACTGGTTTATGAATCCCTCGCTTCTTAAGGTCGAGGCTAAGGGGCAGGGTGTGAATGAGTTCGAGATTATCATGACCCGTATTGAACCTAAGAGTGAAGAAGAGGGGGAGAGCTGAAATGGCTGATAACAATTTCCTCGCAGACACTCTTGAGCAGATCCGCAGCTTTGATCCCAATGACATCGACTGGAATAACATGGGGTCCTGGCCGATTATCGGTAAGGCCGTTCTCTGTGTCTCAGTTGTGGCTGCTATTGGTACGATGGGCTACTTTCTTGCTGTGCTTGATGAGCGGGATCGACTGGCTTCGGCACAGAACCAGGAAGTGAAGCTGAAAAAAGACTTCGAATCCAAAGCGTTCCGGGTAGCGAATCTGGAAGAGTACAAGGCTCAGATGACCGAAATGGAGACGACGTTTGGTTCGCTCTTGAAACAGCTTCCGCGAGATACAGAAGTTCCCGGGTTGATTGATGATATCAGTGCTGCTGCTTTGAATTCAGGTCTCGAACTGAGGGCGATCGACCCTCGGGCAATCGTTGCGACTGAGTTTTATAATGAGCTGCCGATTGATATCGAAGTGGTAGGTGGATACCACGAGATGGGGGCGTTTGTTTCAGCAGTCGCGGCTCTGCCCCGTATCGTAACTCTGCACGATTTTTCTATTAAAAAAGACGGGAAGTCTGATCGCCTGTCTATGAAAATTCTTGCGAAAACCTATCAGTATGATGCCGATGCTAAACCGGCTGCACCTGGTGGCAAGGGAGCGAAGCGATGAGAGTTTTAACAGTCGGCACCCTGGTGGTCGCGTCACTTCTCACTGGGTGTATTCAGACAGCGGATACTTCTGACCTCAAACAGTTTGTTTCTAAGGTGTTGTCAACGCCGCGAGGACGTGTTGAACCAATTCCAGAGTTCAAGCCTTATGAATACTTCAGCTACAGCGCTTCAGCCCTGAGGTCCCCATTCGGGCAGCCTGTGGTCGAAGATTCAGAAGTTAAGCTGAATACAAACATGGGCACTGTGAGGCCTGATATGGATCGTGCTCGCGAGTATCTGGAGCAATTCGCGATTGGTGAGCTGGCGATGGTCGGGACGTTGCAGAAGCCCAGTGGAGACCTGTGGGCACTAATCCGCGATGGCAGTGGTGGCGTAGTTCGCGTAAGAGAAGGCGAATATATGGGCCAGAATCATGGTCGGATTGTCTCAATAGCTGACAATCGTATTAATTTAATTGAAATTGTTCCTAACGGTATGGGTGGCTGGATCGAGCGCCCGAGAACTTTGGCGCTTGATGGATTGGCAGGAGAATAAGTATGACATTCACTAAAGGAATCCGCCTGTTTAGCAGAGTGGCTGCCGGTGCGCTGGCGGTAATTGCTGCTAACGTCTCAGCAGTCACCCTGACTGATCTTAATTTCTCAACAGCTGCTGGCGATGTAACCGAGCTCGAGCTGGTGTTTGACGGTACTCCCCCAGAGGTCAGTGGCTATACGATTGAAAAGCCTGCGCGTATCGCGCTGGATATGCCGGGTGTAGAGAGTGCACTTCAGTCAAAGCGTCATGACATTGGCAATGGTAACGCCCGCAGTGCAACTGTGGTTGAGGCGAAAGATCGTGCACGTCTTGTTATCAACCTGAACCAATTGGTGAATTACACCACGTCAGTGGATGGTAATCGTCTTCTGGTGCGTGTAGGTGAGGCTGCCAGTGATAATCAGTTTGCCGGTAATTCACAGACATCAGCGACAGGCCAGCAGGTCAATGCGAATGGAATGAAAGTCGTCAACGTTGACTTCCGCCGTGGCAACCAGGGCGAAGGCCAGGTTCAGATCATGCTGAGTGATTCTCGCGCGTCAGCAAATATCCGCCGGGAAGGTAGTCGCATTATTGCTGACCTTAGTGGTGTTGCGCTGCCTGATGCTCTGAGTCGTCGCCTGGATGTGACCGATTTTGCTACACCAGTAAAATATGTAGATGCTCGTGGGTCGGAGGGTATGACCCGTATCGTGATCGAGCCTCAGAGTTCCGAATTCGAATATCTTGCCTATCAGACAGACAAGCTGCTATCGATCAACGTTTCTAAGCCTGCTGAAGATGAAGAAAGTGTGCAGCAGAAGCAGTTCCCTTTCACTGGCGAGAAGCTGTCTCTTAACTTCCAGAACATTGAAGTCCGCGCGGTTCTTCAGCTGATTGCAGATTTTACTGGTCTGAACCTGGTGGCTTCTGATTCAGTGAACGGCAACATTACTCTGCGCCTGCAGAACGTGCCCTGGGATCAGGCGCTTGATCTTGTGCTGAAGACCAAAGGCCTTGGGCAGCGTCAGATGGGCTCAGTTCTTCTGATTGCACCTGCTGCTGAAATTGCAGCTCGGGAAAAAGTTGAGCTTGAGGCAGTTCGTCAGGTTGAAGAGCTTGCACCTCTGGCGACTGAATATATGCAGCTGAAGTATGCGAAAGCTGCTGATCTCTCTAAACTGCTGACCTCCGAAGACGGCCTGCTTTCCGAGCGAGGCACTGCCGTTGTCGATGAGCGTACAAACACCCTTCTCATGAAAGACACCGCCGCCAATCTGGAAAAGGTCCGCGAGGCTCTGTCTATGCTTGATGTACCTGTGCGTCAGGTGCTGATCGAAGCGCGTATCGTGGTTGCCAATACCAGTGTTGGAGAAGAGCTGGGCGTACAGTGGGGTGGTGCAGGCTTTAAGGACAATGGAGATAACTGGACAACTTTTGGTGGTAGCAAGACGACCCTGACAGAATCGAATCAGATCCTGTTCGATCGTGCTACAAATGGTTCGTCTGATCAGACCATTGATCTGGAAGATTCGGATATTATTAATTTCGGAGTGACTGACACGAGTGCTTCAGCACTTGCAATCGGTTACCAGACCGCCGACTTCCTGCTCGATCTTGAGCTCTCAGCAATCGAAACGGAAGGTCGTGCAGAGATCGTATCTCAGCCTCGCGTGATCACTGCGGATGGCCAGACAGCGTCTATTGAGTCCGGTACTGAAATTCCATACCTTCAGGCCAGCTCCAGCGGTGCTGCAAACGTCGCATTTAAGTCTGCTGTTCTGCGCCTGGAAGTGACTCCTCAAATCACGCCAGATGATCGGATCATTATGGATCTGGTAGTGAATCAGGACTCCGTCGGTGAATTGACCTCTGCTGGGCCATCGATCAACACTAATGCCGTTGAAACTCAGGTGCTGGTCGAAAACGGAGAGACCATTGTGCTGGGTGGTATCTTCCGCTCAGAAGAAGTTATCTCGATTAAAAAGACACCGTTCTTTGGTGATCTTCCTCTGATCGGAGCTCTGTTCCGTTACACCAGTCAGGAAGAATCGAAGAGTGAGTTGCTGGTGTTCATTACACCAAGACTGGTTAAGGAAACGCTTTCCGCACGCTAACAGAATGACAAAATCTGTATTTCTTATCGGGCCGATGGGTGCTGGAAAAAGCACCATCGGCCGTCTTCTTTCTCAGGAACTCAGATTTGAGTTTCATGACTCCGACAAGGTGATCGAGCAGCGCTGCGGAGCGGACATACCCTGGATCTTCGAAAAGGAAGGTGAGCAGGGTTTTCGCGAGCGTGAAGAGCAGGTCATTGATGAACTTACCCAACTTTCAGGAATCGTACTGGCAACAGGTGGCGGTGCCGTGATGCGGGAGCAGAACCGGATGCATCTGGGCTCGCGAGGTACCGTTGTGTATCTGTGCACTTCAGTAGATCAACAGCTGGCCCGGACTGCCCGGGACAGAAACCGGCCTCTGCTCCAGACTGAAGACCCGGAAGCGGTGCTGCGGAACCTGTTCGCTACCCGTGATCCGCTGTACCGTTCAGTGGCTGACATCATTATCGAAACCGACCAGCGCAATCCGCGCTGGGTGGTGCAGGAACTCAAAAAACGTCTTAAGGGCTGATTCATGCAAACTCTCAAAGTTGATCTGGGCGAACGTAGTTATCCTATCTACATCGGGTCCGGTCTGTTGAGTGATCCCGATCTGTATCGTCCACATATCCATGGCCGGCAGGTTCTGATTGTTACCAACGATACCGTTGCGCCTATTTATCTGGATGATGTGAAGAAAGCCCTTGTGGGTTTTCAGGTCGATACTGTCATTCTTCCTGATGGTGAGAAATACAAGGATCTGGACACGCTTAACCGGATTTTCGATGCTTTGCTGAAGCAGCGTCATAATCGCACGACGACATTGATTGCCCTCGGGGGCGGTGTCATCGGTGATATGACTGGCTTTGCTGCTGCAGCCTATCAGCGGGGTGTCAATTTTATTCAGGTACCTACCACGCTCCTGTCCCAGGTGGATTCCTCTGTGGGTGGCAAAACCGCGGTCAACCACCCGCTTGGTAAGAATATGATTGGTGCATTTCATCAGCCTCAGGCGGTGATTGCTGATACTGATACTCTCGAAACTCTGCCTCTGCGCGAGATGGCTGCGGGAATGGCCGAGGTCATCAAATACGGGCTGATCTGTGATAAAGAGTTTTATGGCTGGCTACAGGAAAGTGTCGCGACCCTGATGTCGGGAGATGCGGACCTTCTGGCCGAAGCTATCCTCCGCTCGTGCGAAAATAAGGCTCGGGTCGTGGCTCAGGATGAACGGGAAGGTGGAATCCGTGCAATTCTGAATCTCGGGCATACCTTTGGTCATGCCATTGAGGCGCATCAGGGGTACGGTAACTGGCTGCATGGTGAGGCCGTAGGGGCTGGTATGATGATGGCCGCCGACCTGAGTCGTCGCCTTGGTGATATTTCAGATGCCGAGGTGCATCAGCTTGAGCTGCTGCTTCATGCTGCGCACCTGCCTGTCGGTGGTCCTCGTGGAATGACAAACGACGATTATCTGAACCTGATGGCCGTCGATAAGAAAGTTCTGGACGGCAATATTCGTCTTGTCCTTCTGAAACAAATTGGCGAAGCCTATGTCACATCCGATGTTCCGCTGCCTCTACTGGTTGAAACCCTTGAAAACAGCGGTAAAGTAAGTCATCACAACTGATAATCTTGAGGGCCCGGAAATGGATTTTGATCTGGATTTAGAGCAGGGAGCTGCTGTCACACGATCTTCTGCCGGGTCCACTGGAGACTTCTCTATGCCGCAGCTTCTCGCGTCGCAAACCCGCAACGTCGAACTTATGTCCCACCTGGCGTCGTACAGTGAGTTGCTGGTGGCTGTCACTGGCCCGCAGGGGGCTGGTAAAAGCGCATTAGCTAACGCCCTTGCAGCACAGCGTGAATTACCGGATGACACGGTATTTGTGACGGCAAGTATTATGCTGGGGATGCCTTCGGTCTTGTCGGCGATCGCCAATCACTGGGATATGCCTGCGATACATGAGGACAGTGCGCAGTCGCGGGAGATGATACGCAACGAAGCGCTGACCCGTGCTGAGGATGGCGGTGGTCTGCTCGTGATCATTGATCAGGCAGAGCAGCTGGATGCGGATACCCTGAATGGTATCGCTCACTTTGCGCTGCTGGCGCCACAGGCGATTTCATTTGCATTGTTTGGTGAGCAGGGCTTTGAAGCAGAATTCCGTAACTCACCTGCTCAGGCCCCTGTGCATGTACTGCAGCTCGAGCCATTGACGCTTGATGATGCGGTTCTTCTGGTTGGTCAGGTCTATGGCGAAGACGGCATCTGCCCATTGTCTGATCAGGAGGTCGCTAAGGCAATAGAGATTTCTGGCGGGTGGCCGGGTGCTTTGCTGCTGTCGGCAGAGAAACTGATTATGGCGCCGGGACGTGCGGCGAATACTCCGCGGAGGGCTTCCGGCTTTCCTCTTCGTAATATCCTTGGGATTGCGGGCATTGCCACTCTGCTGGCTATGTTTCTTCTGTATCAGATGAGCCAGGAAGACGAAGGAGAGCAGCAGCTTGCCGATATTGCAGCCGAAGCTGCGGTGGCGGAAGCGCTGGGGCAGAAGCCAGGCCCCGTAAAGGCCGGGCCGCAAGACTTCAATTACGCTGAACCTGCCTCTGAACCTGCGGCCAGTGCGCCCGAAACAACAGAGTTACCAGTGACTGAGGTCGCGACTGTCAGCGCTTCAGTAGTTGAGCAGGGACAGGCTCCTGCGAAACCTGAAGAGGATGCCGTACCGGCTGCTCCTGTCGCCAAGGCCCCTGTCACGGAAGCGAAGCCGGGTGCTGCTCCTGCGGCGCCAGCCGTTACCCCAGCGCCAAAAACAGTGTCACCTGTGTCCGTCTCCCGTGATGAGCAGGTCTTGTTGGCAGCGAAGGGCGGGTATATTGTTCAGCTTCTTGGTTCTCATAGCGAAGCTGGCGCAGCAGGTTTCCGTAAAGAGTGGTCGGACAAAGTTACCGGGACTCTTTATCAGTACCAGACTACTCACAATGGCAAAGACTGGTTTGTTGTTGTGTCTGGCGTGTATGGCAGCAAGGCAGAAGCCCGGGCTGCAGTGAATGCCCTGCCTCAAAAGCTACGTGCACAGTCCCCCTGGATACGTCCTGTCACTGACGCGCAGAAAGCGATCCGCTGAGGCCGGATGAATCTCCTCCCCGGTGCCAATGCATCGGGTGTTTTATTCTGTCCATTTGTGGCGGGCGCCGCAGATGTGTAGAATGGGCGTCCTTTTGTCTCGAGGCTGCTTAAAATTTGAGCACTTTGCCTGTTTAAGCCCTTGATATTTAAACGATTTTTTTGGTGAGAGCTGTTCTATGAGAACTGGTCTGTATACTCCAGGCGACTTCAAGGACAACTGTGGTTTTGGTCTGCTTGCCCATCTGGAAGGCGAGCCGAGCCACGAGTTGCTGACTACAGCAATTGAGTCCTTAACCTGTATGACACACCGTGGCGGTATTGCTGCGGACGGTAAAACCGGCGACGGCTGTGGTCTGCTGATTCAGAAACCAGATTCCTTCCTGCGCGCGGTTGCGCAGGAACAGGGCATTGAACTGCCAGAGCAGTATGCGGTAGGCATGCTGTTTATGGATCTGGATGATGCTGTCTATACAGAACAGAAAGCTGCCGTAGAAGCGGCTGTTGCAGGCCAGGGCCTGAACGTTCTGGGCTGGCGCACCGTGCCAACCAGCAATGACTGCCTCGGTCCTATGGCAATCGACTGTCTGCCACGCTTTGAGCAGATCTTCATTGCACCGTCTGAAACTCTGGACGATACCGACCTGTCGGTAAAACTGTTTTATGCCCGTCGCTTTGCTGAAAAAGCGCTGGAGCAGTACCCTGACTTCTATATTGCCAGCTTCTCTGACCGTGTACTGTCGTACAAAGGCCTGATGATGCCGGTCGATCTGCCGAACTTCTATCTGGATCTCGGCGACGAGCGTCTGGAAACCGCTATTTGTGTATTCCACCAGCGCTTCTCGACCAACACCATGCCACGCTGGCCTCTGGCTCAGCCGTTCCGCATGCTGGCGCACAACGGTGAGATCAACACCATTCGCGGTAACCGCAACTGGGCAAACGCCCGAGCGAGCAAGTTCGCCAGCGAATTGCTGCCAAACCTGGAAGACATCTCTCCAATCGTAAATACCACTGGCTCCGACTCTTCCTCCATGGATAACATGCTGGAACTGCTGGCGACTGGCGGTATGAACGTATTCCGTGCGATCCGTATGATGATTCCGCCTGCCTGGCAGAATGTTGAAACTATGGATCCTGATCTGCGTGCTTTCTACGAGTACAACTCCATGCACATGGAGCCGTGGGACGGTCCTGCCGGTCTGGTAATTACCGATGGCCGCTACGCGGTATGTGGTCTGGACCGTAACGGTCTGCGTCCATCCCGTTGGGTGATTACTAAGAACAACTTTATTACCGTTGCCTCCGAAGTGGGCGTATACGGTTACAAGCCAGAAGACGTCGTCGCAAAAGGCCGTGTTGGCCCAGGTGATATTCTGGCGATCGATACCAAAGAAGGTAAGCTGCTGCGTACCGACGATATCGACACCCTGATGAAAACTTCTCAGCCATACAAACAGTGGCTGAAAGAAAATGCGCTGCGTATCGAAAGCCGCCTGCACCTCGAGAAAGTCGATGGTCAGGAAGCGCTGTCGGGCGATGCATTGAACACTCATCAGAAACTGCACCTTGTAACGCGTGAAGAGCGCGACCAGGTTCTGCGTCCTATGGCCGAAGACGGTCAGGAAGCAACTGGTTCAATGGGTGACGATACTCCAATGGCGGTTCTGTCTCAGCGTGTTCGTCACGTGGCTGATTACTTCCGTCAGATGTTTGCTCAGGTCACCAACCCACCGATCGACCCACTGCGTGAGTCCATCGTGATGTCGCTGGAAACCTGTATCGGTGCAGAGAAAAACGTATTCGAAGAGACGCCAGACCACGCTAACCGCGTAATCCTGACGTCTCCAGTACTGTCGCCACTGAAATTTGTTGGTCTGAAAGACACCGGCCGTGATGAATTCCGTCACGTGACTCTGTCTATGGCTTACGACTCAGCGCTGTCTCTGAAAGACGCTATCGTTGCTCTCGCTGACAAAGCTGAAGCGGCGATCCGCAACGGTGACGTGATTCTGATTCTGAGCGACCGTGAAGTGGCTGAAGGTCAGTCTCTTATCCCAGCGCCAATGGCAACCGGTGCCGTTCACCATCGTCTGAGCCAGAAAGGCCTGCGTACTAACGGTAACATCGTGGTTGAAACCGGTTCTGCACGTGACCCGCATCACTTTGCTGTGCTGCTGGGCTTTGGTGCGACCGCTGTTTACCCATGGCTGGCTTACGACATCCTCACCGACCTGCACCGCAGCGGTGAAGTACTGGGCGACCCGCTGAAATCTCAGGCGAACTACCGCAAGGCGATCCGTAAGGGCCTGCTGAAAGTCATGTCTAAGATGGGTATCTCGACCATCACCTCATACCGTGGCTCACAGCTGTTTGAAGCCATTGGTCTGAGCAAAGAAATCGTTGATCTGTGTTTCTGCGGCGTGACCAGCCGTATCGAAGGCGCAAGCTTCACTGACTTTGAAGAAGACCTGATGGTCATCAACAACGTTGCCTGGAAGCCACGCAAGCAGATCGAACAGGGTGGCCTGCTGAAGTACGTTCATGGTGGCGAATACCACGCTTACAACCCAGACGTCGTGAAGAACATTCAGGAAGCGGTGCAGACCAACTCGCAGGCGGCCTATGACCGTTTTGCTGAGCTGGTGAACAAGCGCCCTGTGGCTACCATCCGTGACATGCTGACCTTCCGCAAAGATATCCAGTCGATTGATATCTCTGAAGTTGAGCCAGCAGAGAAGATCTTCCCTCGCTTTGATACCGCGGCCATGTCTCTGGGTGCTCTGTCACCAGAAGCGCATGAAGCTCTGGCAATGGCGATGAACGAACTGGGCGGTCGCTCTAACTCCGGTGAAGGCGGCGAAGATCCACTGCGTTACGGTACTACGCGTAACTCTAAAATTAAGCAGATTGCTTCCGGTCGTTTCGGTGTGACCCCGCATTACCTGTCCAGCGCTGAAGTGTTGCAGATTAAGGTAGCTCAGGGTGCGAAGCCGGGCGAAGGCGGCCAGCTGCCAGGTGGTAAAGTTAACCAGCTGATCGCGACCCTGCGTTACTCAGTACCAGGTGTGACTCTGATTTCGCCACCACCGCACCACGATATTTATTCGATCGAAGACCTTGCACAGCTGATCTACGATCTGAAGCAAGTGAATCCAACCGCACTGGTATCGGTGAAACTGGTATCTGAACCGGGTGTGGGCACGATCGCAGCGGGTGTGGCTAAGGCTTACGCTGACCTGATCACCATCTCTGGTTACGACGGTGGTACTGCAGCGTCTCCGCTGACGTCCATTAAGTACGCTGGTTCTCCTTGGGAGCTGGGCCTGTCCGAAGCGCATCAGGCGCTGCGCGGCAACGACCTGCGTGGCAACGTACGTGTTCAGACCGACGGTGGTCTGAAGTCTGGTCTCGACGTTGTGAAGGCGGCGATTCTGGGTGCGGAATCCTTCGGTTTCGGTACGCTGCCAATGGTGGCGGTAGGTTGTAAATACCTGCGTATCTGTCACCTGAACAACTGTGCGACCGGTGTTGCGACGCAGAACGATGATCTGCGTGAGAAGCACTACATCGGTACCAAAGAGATGGTCGTGAACTACTTCCGCTTCGTGGCTGAAGAGGTTCGTGGCTGGATGGCGAAAGTCGGTGTTCGCACGATGGAAGAGCTGGTGGGCCGTACGGATCTGCTGGAAGTTCTTGAAGGCAAGACCGAGAAGCAGCGTCATCTGGATCTGTCACCCCTGTTCGGGAGTGATCTGATTCCAGCTGATAAGCCGCACACGGTGAAAGTTGAGCGCAACAAGCCGTATGATGAAGGCTTGCTGGCTGAGCGTATGGTTGAAGAAACTCTGTCTGCGATTGAAAACAAAGCAGGCGGCGAATTCAGCTTCCACATCACCAACTGTGACCGTTCTGTCGGTGCTCGCCTGTCCGGTGAGATCGCCAAACGCCACGGTAACCAGGGCATGGCTGACGCGCCGATCCGTCTGAACCTGACCGGTATTGCCGGCCAGTCGTTCGGTGTCTGGAACGCTGGCGGCCTGGAAATGGTGCTGGAAGGTGATGCTAACGATTACGTAGGTAAGGGCATGACCGGCGGTAAGCTGGTGATCTTCCCACCTAAAGGCTCAGGCTTCGCGACGAACGAAACCTCGATTGTAGGTAACACCTGTCTGTACGGTGCGACCGGCGGTAAGCTGCTGGCGGCTGGCCGTGCAGGTGAGCGTTTCGGTGTTCGTAACTCCGGCGTTCACGCCGTGGTTGAAGGTGCTGGTGACCACTGCTGTGAATACATGACCGGCGGTATGATCTGCGTACTGGGCGAAACTGGCTATAACTTCGGCGCGGGTATGACAGGCGGCTTCGCTTACGTGCTCGACCGTGACAACACCTTTGTTGATAAGTACAACCACGAGCTGGTGGATATTCACCGCATCAGCAACGAAGAGACCGAGGCGCACCGCAACCACCTGCGCAGCGTGATCCGTGAATTCGTGGAAGAGACCGGCAGTGCCTGGGGTCAGCAGATCCTGGAAGACTTCGACGGTTTCATCGGCAAGTTCTGGCTGGTGAAGCCAAAGGCTGCTGACTTACAACAACTGCTGAACAGCACCCGTGCTCGTCCTGAGTAATCGGTCCAGGACGAGAGAGAGAGGTTCGCTATGACACAACGTCTGAATAATAACTTCCAGTTTGTGGATGTGGGTCGTCAAGACCCATCCAAGAAAGCGATCGACGTCCGTAAGGCGCAGTTCGTTGAAATTTACGAGCCCTTCCAGCAGGAAGAGGTGACCGACCAGGCACACCGTTGTCTGGCCTGCGGTAACCCATACTGTGAGTGGAAATGCCCGGTACATAACTACATCCCTAACTGGCTGAAGCTGGCCAGTGAAG
>Ga0208830_1000908_pt1 | contig 13943 bp, 13 predicted proteins | sample DeeseametaMP2634_FD_184169 | JGI IMG/M metagenome (GOLD analysis project Ga0208830, IMG submission 184169) | Marine microbial communities from the Deep Atlantic Ocean - MP2634 (SPAdes) | ecosystem: Environmental > Aquatic > Marine > Oceanic | place: Northeast of Antigua and Barbuda, North... | reverse complement strand
GATGTTCCGGGCAAACCATCATCATCATCACCTATTCCTCCAATACCTATACCTGTATTCACTGGTCCAAAATTGACTCCTCCTCCGTTTCCTCCATCGCCTCCATAGCCTAACGATGGAGTTTCAAATTCCTTTCCTCCAGAACCACCAGCTCCTCCTCCCCCTCCATCTCGAGGGTTTGTTGAACTAGCACCATCGGCTCCAAACATTCCTGTTGTATCGCACGAAGCATTGCTCAAAACTGGTGTAGTAGGTGCACCTATGGCTCCTCCTCCTCCATTTCCTCCCGCTCCACCTTCACCATCGGCATCAACCGAACATTCATCATCTGCATCTGGTGCTCCTCCATCTGCTCCATCAAATCCATCTGCTCCATCTGCTCCTGGTGTACCAGCTAATCCATCTGATCCTCTACCAGCAACAACCATTGTTCGTGTAAAATAATAATTAGAGCAGGATGTTAAATGTAACCCATAAGTAGTAACACTTCCCGAAGGAGCATTAGCCGTTTGAACTGTTACATCTTGAAATCGAAAGTTGGAAACTCCCGTTCCGTAAAAAGCTACTAATCGTTGCTGACCAACAGCACCCTCAAGATTTAATGTATCTCTTAATATTGTAGAAGCTCCTGCTGTACTTATTTTTGTCCAATTATTCCCCGCTATAAACCCCCCTTCAATGGTTACGCCTGTGGGTATTTGTATAGGGTTTGAAATAACATAAATTCCAGTATCTAGTCGTAAAACATCACCAGAAACTGCTGCTGTTACTGCATTAACTAAACTCGCAGGAGATTGCTTTGTTCCCGAACCTACCCCATTATTTGAAACATAAATAATGTTGCACTGACTAAGCCCTTTTAAGCCCAAAAGGATAAAAAGCATTAGTGTTACAATTTTTAAAAATTTAATGTGCATTTACAGTTTCGTTAGGTTTTGTCTAATACGGGGTTAAGTTAATAAAGGTTGCTTAGTTCTCATTACAAATCATTAATAATTATACTGTTTGCTATTATTTCTTACTTTTGGTGTTCGATTTAATTATGGTAAAAGCAAAAAAACACCTTGGTCAGCATTTTTTAAAAAACGAAGAGGTTACTTTACGTATCGCTGATGCTCTCTCACAAAAACAACCTTATAACAATGTTTTAGAGATAGGACCTGGAACCGGTGTGCTTACAAAATACTTAGTAGAAAAAGACTATAATTTAAAGGTTGTTGAAATTGATCGAGAATCAATTGCCTACTTGCAGGAACATTATCCCTCACTTGAAATTATTGAACAAGATTTTTTAAGGATGGACTTATCATCTTTTTATAATCAAGCCCCTATTGCTATTATTGGAAACTTCCCTTATTACATTTCCTCTCAAATCCTTTTTAAAATATATGATAACAAGGATCAAGTATTAGAGATGGTTGGCATGTTTCAAAAAGAAGTTGCTGAACGTGTTTGTGCTAAACCTGGCTCAAAAACATACGGAGTTTTAAGTGTTTTAATACAAGCATTTTATGATGTTGAGTATTTATTTACAGTTAACGAAAATGATTTTGACCCTCCTCCAAAGGTAAAATCTGGTGTTATGCGTATGGAAAGGAATACGACTAAACATCTTTCGTGTGATGAAAAACTATTTAAACAAATTGTAAAACTAGGATTTAATCAACGTAGAAAAACATTAAGAAACAGCTTAAAATCAATTCTTCCCGAAGAGGCAAGATCAAATGATATATTTGGGAAAAGACCTGAGCAATTATCCGTAGAAGATTTTATTGGAATTTGTACCTTAGTTGAAACAGCAAGAAATAACTAGTTGTTGGTATAAATCGTTTTTACATGTCACAAGAGAAAAAGCTTTTTTTACTCGATGCTTATGCATTGATTTATCGTTCCTATTATGCTTTTATTAAAAATCCTAGAGTAAACTCTAAGGGACTAAATACATCTGCCATTTTTGGTTTTACTACTACTATGTTGGATGTCATCAAAAATCAAAACCCTACACATATTGCTGTTGCTTTTGATTATCCATCGGCTACACTTCGTCAGCAAGACTTTACAGCTTATAAAGCCAACAGAGAGGAAACACCTGAGGATATTAAAAAATCCATTCCAATAATTATGGATATTATAAAAGCTTTTAATATTCCTATTCTAATGCTGGAAGGTTATGAGGCTGATGATGTAATTGGAACTATCTCTGTAAAAGCAGAAGAAGCTGGTTTTAAAACCTATATGATGACCCCCGATAAGGACTTTGGTCAATTGGTGACTGATAATGTATTTATGTATCGCCCTGGCAGAGGCGGTAAGCCAGCAGAAGTATGGGGTGTTAAAGAAATTAAAGAGAAATTTGAGGTTGAGCATCCAAAACAAGTGATTGATATTTTAGGCTTGTGGGGAGATGCGGTTGATAACATACCAGGAATACCAGGGATTGGAGAAAAAACATCGAAAAAGCTTATTGCAAAATATGGAAGCATTGAAAATTTAATAGCAAATGCTGAAACTGATCTTAAAGGAAAGCAGAAAGAGAATGTAATAAATTTTGCTGAACAAGGCTTACTATCCAAGCAACTTGCTACAATTATTTTAGATGTGCCTGTTGAATTTGATGAGGAAGATTTAAAAATATGTGAACCAGATCAAGAGCGAGTGATTGAGTTATTTAGTGAACTTGAGTTTAGAACGCTTGCTCAACGAGCATTTGGAGTTACCATTCAAAATGTGAACACTTCTCCGCAGTTAGATATGTTTAGCGTAAACACACAAGAACAAGAAGAAGAAATAACCGTTGAAGCCTTTAAAACTATCGAAGATGTTGATGTTAATTATCAGCTTATTGATACGTTAGAAGACATAAATGAGCTTGCTGCTAAACTTAACAAAGTAGATTCTTTTTGTTTTGATACAGAAACAACTTCTTTAGAGGCTTTTGAAGCAAAATTGGTTGGTTTAGCATTTTCATTTAAAAAACATGAAGCTTATTACGTTCCTGTTGCTCAAGATGAAAAGGAAGCAAAAGAAACACTCGACATATTTAAAAATGTTTTTGAGAATGAATCTATAGAGAAAGTTGCTCATAACATTAAGTACGATATTGCTGTTTTAAAAAACTATGGAGTTGAAGTTAAGGGAAGCAATTTTGATACTATGATTGCCCATTATCTTATTAAACCAGATATGAAGCATGGGATGGATCTTTTGGCTGAAACATATTTAGGTTACAGAACTATTCCTATTGAAAATTTAATTGGTAAAAAGGGGAAAAATCAAAAAAACATGGTTGATCTTGACCCAAAAGAAATTGTAACCTATGCCTGTGAAGACGCTGATATTACTTGGCAGTTTAAGGAGCTTTTTCATTCGAAGATTAAGGGGAGTCATCTTGAGAAAATTTATGGCGAAATTGAATATCCTTTAGTTACGGTTTTAGAGAAAATGGAAAGAGAAGGGGTTAAACTTGACAAAGATGCTTTAGCTAAATTTTCTGAGGAGTTAGAAAAAGACCTTAAAGGATATGAGTCTAAAATCTTTGAAATGGCAGGGGAGGAATTTAATATTGATAGCCCGAGGCAGTTAGGAGATGTTTTATTTGATGAAAATAAAATGGGTATTAAGGCCAAAGTGAAAAAGACAAAAACTGGTCAGTATTCTACCAACGAAGAAACTCTCCAAAAAATAAGAGACAAGCACGAAATTTTTGATGTAATCTTAGATTATCGTTCAACTAAGAAGTTAAAATCAACTTATGTAGATGCTTTACCTGCATTAATCAATGAACATACTGGTAGAATCCACACCAGTTATATGCAAACCATTGCTGCTACAGGTAGATTAAGCTCTGTAAATCCTAACCTACAAAATATTCCTATTCGAACAGAGAAAGGGAGAGAGATAAGGAAGGCCTTTGTTCCAAGAGATGAAAACCATGTATTATTAGCTGCCGATTATTCTCAAATTGAATTGAGAATTATTGCTGCTTTAAGTGAGGACAAAACAATGATTGAGGCTTTTAGTTCTGGAACAGATATTCACTCGGTTACAGCTTCAAAAGTATTTAAGGTTGGTCTTGATGAGGTTACTAGGGATATGAGAAGTAAATCGAAAATGGTGAACTTTGGAATTATTTATGGAATTTCTGCCTTTGGTTTAAGTCAGCGTTTATCCATTCCTAGAAAGGAAGCTAAAGAAATTATTGACAACTATTTTGAAGAATACTCCAGCGTAAAACAGTACATGGATAACGCCATTTTAAAAGCTCGTGAAAAGGGTTATGTAGAAACTTTACTAGGAAGAAGAAGAAATTTAAAAGATATTAATTCTCCTAATGCGATTGTTCGAGGACATGCTGAAAGGAACGCTATTAACGCCCCAATTCAAGGAACTGCTGCCGACATTATTAAGCTGGCAATGATTAATATTGACCGTGTATTTACGGAGAAGAAGTTGAAATCCAAAATGATTTTACAGGTACACGATGAATTAGTATTTGATGTAGAAAAATCGGAGGTAGAAACAGTGCAAGAAATTGTAAAACACGAAATGGAAAAAGCGGTTGATTTTCCTGTTCCATTAACAGTGGAGTATAATACGGGTAATAATTGGTTGGAGGCTCATTGATTCTAGTTGATTAGTTTTATTTATTATATGAAGAAAGACATTGAAAACATAGAGGATATTAAGTTGATGGTAGATACTTTTTACGAAAAGGTGAACCAAAACGAAAAGCTATCAGCTATTTTTAATGATCATGCGGGTGTTGAATGGACTGCTCACCTAGATAAAATGTACAATTTTTGGAATACTGTTTTATTTTCAAAAGGGACTTATAAGGGTAGTCCGTTTAAAAAGCATGCCCCTTTACCGATTGACAAAAGTCATTTTGATGAGTGGTTGACTCTTTTTGCCAAAAACATTGATGACCATTTTGAAGGATCTGTTGCCGAAGATGCTAAGCAAACAGCTAAAAACATTGGACTAACTTTTCAAGCAAAATTAAATTTATTATGACAAACAACGATATTTTTAAAAAGCTACGTGTTGCTCTTCATTTAAGAAATGAAGACATTATTGAAATTTTAAAACTTGTAGATTTTGAGATTTCTAAGAGTAGCTTGCAAGCTATTTTTCAAAAGGAAGATCATCCAAATTACAAACCTTGTGGTGACCAGTTGCTGCGTAACTTTTTGAATGGATTGATTATTCATAAGCGTGGACCAATGCCAAATAAAAAAGCTCCTGTAAAAAAGAAATAATAAGCACCTACAATAATTTTTTCTATGCACTTTCCTATTCAATACGATGAACCCTTATTTAGACCACCTAGTGAAGGCAGGTCATTAATTATACAAGCAACTTTAGGATGTAGCTGGAATGAGTGTTCGTTTTGTGAAATGTATACTACCAAACGATTTAAAGCAAGAAGGGAAGAAGATGTTTTTTGCTGACATTGAAGCATTTGAACCATATAAGCATGCAATCACAAAAGTATTTATAGCTGATGGAGATCCTTTGGTACTTTCTACTAAACGCTTACTTCGAATCTTAGAAAAAATTAAAGACACATTTCCTAACCTTAAAAGAGTTTCAACTTATGCTTCTCCAAATAATTTAAACCGAAAGTCTGCAGAAGAACTTAAAGACTTATATCAAGCTGGTTTAACCTTACTTTATGTGGGTATTGAATCTGGCGATGATCAGGTGCTTGAATACATAAAAAAAGGAGAAACGCATCAATCTACTATTGAAGGAATAAACAAAGGAATAAAGGCTGGCATGGACTGTTCGGTAATGATTATTAACGGAGTTGGGGGAAAGTATTTTAGCAAGCAACACGCGATACAATCAGCCAAAGTGTTGAATGAAACTCAACCAAAATTTGCATCTACACTGGTATTGACCACTCACAGAGGGTTTGACCATTTTAAAAATCGCTTGAGTAATAAAATTTCTGTTGAATTTGAGCAATTGAATCAGCTAGAGTTATTTACAGAAATGAAACTTTTCATGGAAAATCTTTCTCTAAACAATACTATTTTCAGGTCTGATCATGCTTCCAATATACTGGTGCTAAAAGGAGTTTTAGGAAAAGATAAACAAGCATTTTTAAATCAGATAGATTTGGCAATAAATCATCCTAGTATTGCTGATTTACGCTCTCCAGTATACAATAGATATTAGTTTATTTAACCTTTAGCGGTGTAAAACAATCCGTTAAATCATTTACTCATTATTACAACCAACCTATTTAATTTTTAATTCGTCTTTTATTTGAAGATGATGTTGAACAAGTAAATATATGTATTATGGTTGTGTTTGTATTTTTAGCTTTGGTTGGTTGTTTTTTCTTTTTAACTGAAAAGGTGCCATAAAACAAAAGGCTCCCACGTTTGGAAGCCTTTGTTTATTTATGAACTAAATCTTTAACTACTGAGCTATACCCAATAACTCTACTTCAAAAATAAGTGGTTCATGTGGACCAATTCTTGGAGGAGATCCTCTTTCACCATAAGCCAAATCAGATGGGCAATATAATTTCCATTTAGAACCAACAGGCATTAATTGTAATGCTTCTGTCCAAGCTGGAATTACTTGACTCACACCAAACTTTGCAGGCTCACCTCTTTCTACAGAGCTATCAAATACAGTTCCATCAGTTAGTGTTCCATGGTAATGCGTTTCAACAATATCGTTTGCTGTTGGTTTAGGACCAGTTCCCATTTTTATCACCTCGTACCTTAATCCACTAGGTAATGTTGTAACACCTTCTTTACGAGAAATTTCATTTAAGAAAGTTGTTTGCTTTCCTATTTTTTCTTTAAAAATAATAGATTGGAGTTTTTGTCTCATTACAGATGCATCAACTAAAATGCTATCCTCATTTACACTGTGGTTTAAACCTCCTAAAAAAGCTGGCTCATTGTAGTACGACTCTAGATTACTCGTTTTTAATCCTTGAGCTAAAGAAACACCATTCAAATAACTAATACTATCTCCAGCAGTTTTTAATCCATCAAACGTTCCTACTTTATATGTAAATGGTCCTTCTGGTGGTACTGTTCCTTGTTGCTTAGCGAAAAACTGCTGCATAAAAGGTTGACTTTCTTGCAAACCTAATAGTAACTCTTCGCCATTTGTTTTTGCCTCATAACCTGCTTTAAAGGCACTTGCATCAAAAAACTTTTGGAATTTACTTCTTTTAAGTGCATTACCAATATCCGACCCTATGTAATAACTAATAGAATCTGATAAAGTACTAATGTTTTCAGAAGTAAATTTTTCTGATTTTTTCTCATTGTTGCACGAAGCAAGTATAAGAAATGGAGCTGTTGCTCCTAAAATAATTTTTTTCATATTATAAATTTGTTTTTAAAAAATTCAGAAGATATATCTTACAGATAATGCAAAAGTATCTCCCCAAAACCCCTGATAACCTATAAGGTTAAAGGCAGGCTTCCAGTCTAAACTTATATTAACAGGTATCTCCTCAATATTATACTCTAGCCCTAAGATAGCATCAACACCTATTACTGTGTAAGAGCGATCATCTTTAAACCAAGGGTGGTTTTTATATCCATTCCAAAATCCAACATGTCCTCCAACTCCATAATACCAATGCAGTCGTTCTGGGCTTAATGAATGATCAATTTCGAAAAGTCCAGTAATATTAAATCCTCTCCATCTAGAAGTTAAAATCCCTTCTACAGCTTGATTAGAGTTAATAAAATGCTTTACTGTAATTCCATTTGACAAACCTCCTCTAACACCAATACCTGTTTGATAATCCTGTGCTTTTCCAAAAGAAAAAGAGCAAATGAATACTATTAAAATTGAAAACCTTAACATGGATTTATTCAATTCCTAATAGCTCAACTTCAAAAACTAGTGCAGAATAAGGTCCAATTTTTTGTCCTGCTCCTCTTTCTCCGTAAGCCAAGTTATAAGGAATATATAATTTCCATTTAGAACCAACAGGCATTAATTGTAACGCTTCTGTCCAACCTGCAATTACTCCACCAACAGGGAATGAAATTGGTTCTCCTCTTTCAACAGAACTATCAAATACATCACCATCAATTAACGTACCGTGGTAATGTGTTTTAACAGTACTCTCTGCTGTTGGTTTTTCTCCATCTCCCATTTTGATTACTTCGTACTGTAAACCGCTTGGTAATACAGTTACTTCTTCTCTTTTTGCGTTAAACTCAAGAAAGTTTTCTCCTGCTTCTTTAGCTACAATAAATTGTTTTTCTTGTTGTTTTTGGAAAAATGATTGTAAAATTTGTTGAGCTTCTGCTTCATCAATTTTTGCTGTATTACTTTCGTAAACATCTTTAATCCCTTGAGCAAATGCCGATTGATTAATCTCCGTTAATCCTTGGCTTTTGATATTTTGAGCAATATTAACTGCTACACTATAACTAACTTTGTCAATTTCGTTTTCTAAATTCATTGGCTGTGTTTGTTTTATTTCTTGTTTATTTATTTTGTTTTCTTCGGTTTTATTAAAAAAGCCTTGCAAGGCTGCTTGTGCTTGATCTGGAGTTAATTTTACAGGGTTATTGCTATATACATCATTAAATCCTTGTGCAAACGCGTTAAACTTTATTGCTTTTAACCCTTGATCGCTCATTCCTTTTGCGGTATTAGCACCTAAACTATAACTAACTTTATCTATTTCTACCGACAAATCGTATGTGTTGCTTTCTGTATTTTTTGAAACTTTGGCCTGTAAAGCTTTATTTTTTTCTTCTTTTTCAATTACTTCTTGCTCTAAAAAATTTGCTTTAGCTTTTTCTGAGAAATACTTTCCTGCTAGCTCAACTTTTTCTTCTTTAACAGCTGTTAATTGTTTTTGTAAGTTTTCTTTTAGCTCCAATTTTTCCTTCTCTAACTTTTCTATTTTTTCTTGTGAATCTAATGCTTGCTCAACAAGCTCATTATGGTGCTTTTTTGTTACACACGATGATAAAAGGATGATACTAGAAGCTATTAAAATGTTTTTTTTCATTAGGCTTATTTATTCATTTTATTTTCAATTGACGTTAAATATAAGGCTTTTATTTCATTGATATTGCCCCAGTTCTCCTCATCAACTACTACATCTTGTTTGGTTACATTTCCTAATTGACTAAATGCTGTTTCTGATTGTGCCATAAACTCCACAAAAGCATCTAGCTTATCATCAGAAACTCCAACGACTACCCTACTTTGAGCTTCTCCGAATAAAAAAGCATCTTTTCTTAGTTCGGAATCACTTGTTATTTCAAAACCAAAGGCATTAGGATAAGCCATTTCAAAAACAGCAGTAAACAATCCTCCATCTGCACAATCATGGGCTGCATTGATTAGCTTATTATTAATTAACTCTTTAATTGTTTCTTGTAACTGATACTCTTCATCTAAATCAAAAGCGGGAGCTGGCGATCCTTTAACTCCAACAATATTTGCTAAATACTCTGAACTGGAAATATCATTTTTTGACTCACCAATTAAAAAGATATGATCTTCATTATTTTTAAATGGAATACTCATCACATTATCCTTAGAGGGGACAATTCCAATCATACCAATTGTTGGTGTTGGAAATACGGGAGTTTCAACTCCATCTATTGATGTTTGGTTATAAAAACTAACGTTTCCGCCTGTAACTGGAGTATCAAACTTTCTACAAGCATTTCCCATTCCTTTAATAGCTCCAACAAACTGCCAGTAACTTTCGGGATTGTAAGGGTTTCCAAAATTCAAGCAATTTGTAATTGCTGATGGGATTCCTCCTGAACACACGATATTCCTAGCAGCTTCAGAAACTGCTATCTCTGTCCCTTTTACTGGATCAGCATGTACGTAACGAGAGTTACAATCTACTGTCATCGCCAAAGCAGTATCAGTTCCTTTAACATTTACTAAAGCTGCATCAGACGGATTATTTGTACTCATGTTTACCGTACCCACCATAGAGTCATATTGTTCGTAAACAAATCTTTTTGAAGCAACATTTGGTAGTTGAATCAATTGCATAGCAACCTCTTTATAATCTGTTGGCTCTTGAACCGTATTTAAATCAAACTTTTTATATTCTTGGTAATACGCTGGTTCTTTAAATTCTCTATCATAAACTGGGGCTCCACCTCCTAAAACTAATGGTTCTGCAGGGGTAGATGCAACCAGCTCATCATACATGTAATAATTAAGAATACCTCCTTTAGTTACAACACCTATTTGAACACAATTTAAATCCCATTTATCAAAAATATCTTGAACAACTTGCTCTTTTCCTTTATGAACAACAACAAGCATACGTTCTTGCGATTCGGAGCAAAGAATTTCAAAAGGCTTCATATTATCTTGTCTGGTTGGTACTTTATCTAACCAAACATCCATTCCAAAGCCTTCTTTTCCACTCATTTCAGAAGTTGAACACGTAATTCCTGCCGCTCCCATATCTTGCATTCCAACAATGGCATCAGTTTTAGCTAATTCGAGTGTCGCTTCTAAAAGTAACTTTTCTTGAAATGGGTCTCCAACTTGAACTGCTGGTAAATCATTTACTGAGTCTTCCGTAATATCTTTTGAAGCAAAAGAAGCTCCTAAAATACCATCTTTACCTGTCGCTGAACCCACAATAAAAACAGGATTACCTTCACCATATGACGTTGCAGAAATTGTCCCTCCTACTTTCATAATTCCAGCAGAAAAGGCATTTACTAGTGGGTTCGTATTAAATGATTCATCAAAAAACACTTCTCCTCCAACAGTTGGTATGCCAAATGCATTACCATAATCTCCTATTCCTTTGGTCACCCCTTTTAACAACCACTTTGTACGATCAGAATCGATATTCCCAAAACGAAGTGAATTTAATTGAGCAACTGGTCGAGCTCCCATTGTAAAGATATCTCTGTTAATTCCTCCAACTCCTGTAGCAGCTCCTTGATAAGGTTCTAATGCTGAAGGATGGTTGTGAGATTCTATTTTAAAAGCACAAGCCAATCCGTTCCCTATATCAACTAGTCCAGCATTTTCCTCTCCTGCTTTTACTAGCATATGAGCACCATCTCTAGGTAATGTTTTTAAATACTTTATTGAGTTTTTGTAAGAACAATGTTCACTCCACATAGCAGAGTATATACATGTTTCTGTAAAATTAGGTGTACGTCCTAAAATTTCTTTGATTTGCTCAAACTCTGACTCTAATAAACCTAACTCTTTTGCTTGCTCTAGTGTTGCTGGCTGGGTATCTGTTTTTTGCATGAGATAAATACACTTAGTAATTGATAAGCAAAAATAGCTTTTTTATTTATCCCTATCTAAATCTACTAAAAGGAAACTTTAACCAATCAAAAAGGTTATTAACATAATAACAGATTTAAATCATGAATCTTGTAATTAAAAAACAAAGTATAGTCCTTGAAAATAAATCATTCCAACATTTACCCAAGAAATAATCATTAGTAGAAAAAGCAAAATAGTAATAACCAATGTCCATCGAGACATTTTTCTCTTATTACTTTTTAAGCCTTTAACACTGTAAATCAATGCCGGAACTCCTATAAACAAAGGAAACAAAGCCATTAAAATGGTAAAGATTAACCCCATATAAGACCAAATTTCTTTTTCTCCAATCTCAACTTTACCAGATTTTTCCTTTTGTAAATATTTAACTTCGCTACTAGCAACATTTTTTTTATTAGAAACAACACTTTTAGCTTCTTCTTTTTGAAGGACTGGAACTTTAATATGAGTAAGTTTTTCAATTTGTCCCTTTAGTTTAGGCTTTGATTTAACCTTAAAATCAGTTTTATTTACATCATCTTCTGCTATAATGCTTTGACCTATTAATGGAGTCTCTCCATCTATTTTTTTTGTTGCCTTTTTCGAGACACTATTTTTCAAAGAATAAGCAAATAAATTCCTTTTTTCGATGTGATAACCTGATCTATGTTGTCTTTTTGTAATTGTACAAGATCCAAGTGATGCAATTAAAAGCAACACACTTACATTTTTTAATTTCTTTTTCATTTTTGTTTGATTTTATTTTGACAAAAATGAAAAAAGAAAACATCCAACCGCGTTAAAGAACGTTAAAGGGAATTAAAATATGTTAAACAATAATGATCAAAAAAACTATTTATTTAGCATAACAGGCATTACTAACATCAAGATATCCTCTCCTTCTATATCGCTTTCAACAGGAAGAATAATACCCGCCCTACTTGGGTCGCTTAATTCTATATTTATATTCTCAGTCTCTAAATTGGAAAGCATTTCCATAATAAACCTAGAATTGAAACCAATTTCAATATCGGCTCCATCATAGCTACATGTTAAACGCTCATTTGCTTCGTTAGAGAAATCTAGATCTTCTGCACTGATTGACAATTCGCTTCCAGCAATTTTAAAACGCACCTGGTTTGTTGATTTATTAGCAAAAATAGACACCCTTTTAATTGAGTTCAACAAATCCTTTCTAGCGATTGTTAATTTGTTCGGGTTTTTCTTAGGAATAACCGCTTCATAGTTAGGGTATTTCCCATCGATTAAACGACATAATAACTGCACATTATCAAAGCTAAATTTAGCATTTGAGTCGTTATACTCTACATTGATGTCGTCGTCACTTGATGCCAAAATTCCTTTTAATAAGTTCAATGGTTTTTTAGGCACAATAAATGCTGATTCTTTATCTGCTTTCGCATTTGTGTTTTTATACCTCACAAGCTTGTGAGCATCAGTTGAAGCAAGTGTTACCCCTTCCCTTTCTAACTGGAAATAAACCCCACTCATCACAGGCCTTAAATCATCATTACCTGTTGCAAACAATGTTTTATTAATTGCTCTTGATAAAACATCAGCAGGAATCGTGATAGAAGCTGGTGATTCAACCTCTGGAGTTTTCGGAAATTCCGCACTATTTTGTCCACTCAATTTATATTTCCCTTGATCAGACTTAATTTCGATCCCGAAATTTTCAGTATCAACAGTAAACGTTAGCGGCTGCTCAGGAAATGTTTTTAAGGTATCCAGCAACAACTTAGCTGGAACAGCTACCGAACCATCTTCTTTTGATTCAACATCTAACCCCGCAGACATAGTTGTTTCTAAGTCTGAAGCTGTTATAACAAGTCTTTTACTTGTGATATCGAATAAAAAATTATCTAAAATTGGCAACGTATTGTTTGTGCTTAACACACCACTTATTGCTTGTAATTCTTTTAACAACGCTGTGCTTGATACAATAAATTTCATCTGAGCATCTATTTAATTGAAGCCAAAGATACCTTTTTGAATAAGAAAAAAACAACCTCTAAAAGATTTACTTTTTAACAAGTAATAAACGATAAAAAAACATGCTTAAAAAAATAAAACAATATTAAGATTTGTTAGATCGTATCCTTTTAGTAAATTTGGCTTCCTTAAATTTAAGGTCGCGTGGCCGAGCGGCTAGGCAGAGGTCTGCAAAACCTTTTACAGCGGTTCGAATCCGCTCGCGACCTCCACAACGCATCTTTTAGACTTCTAAAAGATGCGTTTTTTTTTAAATATTCTTTTTAAAATATGTTTTTTGTCAAAAACGCATCGAAATATAGCCAAATCGAAGCCAAGTATTAGATTAAAAAAGTATCTGTTATCACTATTTATCATTTCAACTATACAACCATGCGAATCTCAATCAAAAGATTCAACAAGTGACAATGAAAATTATTCGTTCAGCCAACGTTTTTACAAGCTACAAAAGAAGTATGACTCGTTTATTATTTTAAACAACAACTCCTTCAAAAAAAGAGGATATTTGAAAGGGATTGGAACAAAAGGAGATAATATATTTGAACTCAAACTTTGCTACAAAAAGACTGGATTTAATAAGCTAAAAATTAAAAGCATTAAAAAAACTAAAACAAGGAAAACTCCCTTCAATTGTGACATTGAAAAACTTTCTT
>Ga0208830_1000906_pt1 | contig 13990 bp, 15 predicted proteins | sample DeeseametaMP2634_FD_184169 | JGI IMG/M metagenome (GOLD analysis project Ga0208830, IMG submission 184169) | Marine microbial communities from the Deep Atlantic Ocean - MP2634 (SPAdes) | ecosystem: Environmental > Aquatic > Marine > Oceanic | place: Northeast of Antigua and Barbuda, North... | reverse complement strand
TTCAACAGTATCCCCCACCCTAAATGGTCTTGAAAAAGCCAGCATTACTCCGGCTAATAAGTTTTCTCCAATATCTTTAAATGCAAAACCGATAATAAACGCTCCAACTCCTGCTCCTGCTAGTAAACCTCCTGCAACATCACCTAGCCCAATAACTTTGAGACCGCTTACAAAACCGATAATAATGAAAGCCCATAAAACTATTCTTCCAATAAACAATGCTAATAAAGGGTCTGTTGCTCGTTTTGTAATTATTCTTTTAAACGTTCTTTTAAGCAAAAGCCCTACAAAAAAGAACAATATAAATACTATTAGTCCAAAAAGCAGTTTGGGAGAGTTTTCTAAAAAACTCTCCCAATATTCTGCCAACTTCTCACTAAAATTAAATGCCTCTAAAATCATTCTTATTCTTACTTATCTAAAATTTTAATCTGTAAAGTTTCTCCATCATCAATTAGTGCATATAAATATAAATCATCATGTGGAACTTCACTTAAATCGACTACTGCATAATCTGCTTGATCTCCATAGTGCTTTTTATCGTAATATTTAAGCCCCTCTCCTGTAGAAATATTTATATGTACAAAATCTATATTTTCAAATTTATATAATACGCGATCATCTTCCAATTCTACAGTAGTTAAATCAAAATCAAGACTATCCGATTGCAAAGAAACAATTCTACCATTAAAGTAGATATTGGTATCTTCAATTGGCATCATTGTATAACATACCTTATCTTTTTTCTCACCTGGTATAACAACACTCTCAATTTCTAACATATTATTTTCTACCAAAGGTATTTCAGTACTGAACACTTTTTCTGGTGTAGTACATTTAACAACCTGTCCGAAATTAGCAATTGGTAGCGTAAGCAATAATATTCCTAATGTGTATTTTATCGTTTTCATAATGTAATGTTTTTACATGTTGTAATGCAAACCTTATTCCATTTCTGATAATCAACGACTTAAATAAAAGAAAGTTTTCTGTATGGGGATTTAATTGCTCAAATACTCCCAAATACTAATCAAAGTAGAGTGTAAATGCGGTTCCTTTTCCTAATTCGGACTTTACGGTAATATCTGCATCGTGGGCTAATAATGTATTATATACTGTTGACATCCCAACGCCTAATCCAGCTGTTTTTCGAGTAAAGAAGGTACCAAATAAATTTTCGCGAGTCTCCTCGTCCATTCCACAACCGTTATCACAAATTTCAACAATTAATCCTTTATCACTATCAACAGTTTTAATAATAATTGTAGGGTTTGCTCTATCTTTTAACGCCTCGGTTGCATTTGTTATTAGGTTTACAAAGACTAACTCTAAGTGGTGTTTATCACCTTGTATTTGGTTAGAAGCCTCAAACTCTTTTACCAGTTTAATATTATTTAACGACAAGCGATCTATACACTTTGATATAGCAGACTCAATAACATCATGAACATTGATAGCTTCTTTATTTAGCTCGGTTAATTTTGTGCTATTAATAAAATCTTTAACAATTTCATTAATGCTTTTTGCTCCTCTTATGATAATATCAAGAAACATATTATCCTCGCTAAGTTCCCCTCCTTCTTTCAACTCACTTATCGATAATTGAATATTTGTTAATGGGTTACGTATTTCATGAGCAATTGTACGAGCCATTTTACCCGACATATTTATTTTTTCCTGCTTATCTAGTTTATCCCTAATACGCAAAAGCTTTGTAATGTCTTTTATCGTGCATTGATACAATAAATCTTTATCGTTTCTTTTAGTAAACTTCTTAATGGATAGAACAATATTACTTTCCTTTTTTTGATAGGATAGAAAAGTTAACTGAACATTACGAACAACGCCTCTTTCTTTAAGAACTTTTTTTACTAGATCTCTAATATCTTCTTCTTTGAAAAAGTCAAATATAGACTTGTTTTTCAGCGGCTCTTTTCTGCAACCAATTAACGTATAAAAATTTTCATTAGCTTGTTGTACATGAAAATTTTCATTTAATGTTACGACTGGATCAATACTAAGCTCAAAAAGATCTTTGTATTTAGACGATTCTTTTAGCAGTTCTTCTTGAATATTTTTTCTTTCTAGGGCATAACGAATAGTTCGTTCCAAAACAACCTCGCTTAACCCTTCTTTAGAAAGATAATCACTAGCTCCAGCCCTCATCACTTCGATATCTTTTTCCCTACTATTCATGCCTGTTAGCACGATAATGGGCTCATCGATTTCATTTTTATTTTCTAGTAAATCAAGTGCTGTATTTTTCCCTAAATAATAATCCACAAAAATAAGATCATACGTATCCTCTTTATAGGATTCTCGTGCTTCTTCAATGGTTTTAAACCAATCAAAAGTTACCGAAAGGTAAGGACTTTTACTAATTAGATGTTTGAGTATAAAAAAATCATCTTCATCGTCCTCAATCAATAAGATGCAAACATTTAATACGCTTTTAGGCATGAGGTAGTTTAATCGTGTTCAGCCAATAGTCATTTATAAGCCTAGCTAAATCCTTTAATGTATTGAATGAAGTTGGCTTAGTTATATAACTATTTGCTCCTAATTGATATGCTTTTTGGATATTTTCTTTAAGAGAAGATGTAGTAAAAACAATGATTGGTATATGCCTTAAGTCTGTATTAGCTCTAATAAATGACAAGCATTCATTACCATCCATTTTGGGCATATTTAAATCCAATAGAATAAATGATGGCTCATCATTACTCTTGTTTTTTAAAAAGCCTATTAGCTCTTCTCCATTGTTAGTAAACTGTAATGTAGTATCAAGTCCTGCCTGTGAAAAAGCAGACTTTATTAACAACTGATCATCTGCATCATCTTCAGCTATTAGTATGTAATTTAATTTGTTCAAGCGAATTGGGTTTATATTGCTTATAGCTAAACATTTTGTTTAACCTTTACTGTAAAGATATAACAAAACGTTTAAACAATTCCAAATAATTGTTAAACAAATTGTTTTTTTAGATGTTCGATAAATAAACACTGAATGTTGCTCCTTTACCTTCTTTAGAATCAGCCTCTATGAATCCGTCATGGTTTTCGCAAATCTTATAACATATGGCTAAACCAATACCCGTTCCTGGATATTCTTGTCGTCCATGCAATCGTTGGAATACTGAAAATATTTTTTCTGCATAGGTAGGATCAAAGCCTATCCCATTATCCTGAAAAGTGATTTTTAAGTACTTGACATGGTCAATTGTTTCGGTTGTATGCTTTATATCAACTTTAGGAGAAACTCCTTCTTTAGAGAATTTTAGTGCATTAGATATTAAGTTTTGAAACAACTGTCTAATTTGGCTTTCTACTACTTCATATTTTTTATCAAAGGGTTGAATATTAATCTCTGCTTTCTTTTCTTCAATGACTAAAGATAAATCATCTAGAACACCATCAATTATTTCATTAAAATCTGCTTTTTCATAATCACCAACATTCCTTGATACCCTAGAGAAATTAAGAAGATCTACAATAAGCTGCTGCATCCGTTCAGCTGCTGAATTTATTTTTTTAACCAGTAAATTCTCCTCTTTTTGTTCTTCAACCAGCAATTGGCTGAACATTCTAATTTTTCTAAGCGGTTCTTGTAAATCATGGGAAGCAACATATGCAAATTGCTCAAGTTCTTGATTTAAATCCTCAAGCTCTTCATTTCTTAATGATAGTTGTTCTTCTTGTATTCTTTGCTTTGTAACATTCCAGTTAGCCCCAATATAATAATCCTCTCCATCTAGGTTGAAGTAATATCCTTGCACGTTAAGTATTCTTCTTTTACCATTCCTTAAAATAATGGGTAAATCAAAGTTTAAGGGAGATTTGGTTTGTACAGCGTTACTTATTGTTTTTTTTATTTCATCCTTATATTCTGGATCATAATAAGACTCTAAAAGATCAACAGTAATAGTTTCATCAAAAGCAATCATGTACCTCTTATAAAACCCTTCTGTTGCTTGAATTTCTTGAGTTTGTAAATTCCATAACCAGCTTCCACTTTTTGTAATATCCTCGGCTTTGTTTAGAAGCTTTTTTTGCATTTTTAAATCTTCTGCTAAAACCTCATTTTCCTTGTTTTTTCTTCTTAAAATGAAAAAAACCATCAATATTATAAAAAAGCCCACGGTTGTTAATATTACCACAACTAGTATGGTATTATTCTGAAATGCTTTTAGCTTTTTTTCAGCTTTTAACACTTCTTCATCCAAAAAATCTTGCTCAACATTAATTAGTTTTCTTAAACTATCGAGTATAACATCATTTTGTATAACCTCTTGAAACGTTTCTCGATAATCAAAAGCATCATTTTTTCTTTCAACCAACTGTTTATCTAATAATTTGATTCTTAGATTTGCTAAATTCTCAATGCTTTCATTTAGCTTTTGCTCTTTATCAGAGAGATAATCCTTATATTCGATTAGTCGATGAACCACATTTTTTTTTGTTTCCTCATAACTATCAAGTACTCTGCTCATACCCGTTATACTGTAACCTCTTCCTGCTGCCTCTAGCTCATAACAGCCTGATAGTACATAACTAATATTTTTTCGCTGCTGTTTTAGCTCATTTATTTTTTCAAAGGAATTAGCTGTAACGGACGATAGATATAATAAAATCAACACTAACGAAGTGAAACACAATGCTAATGTTGAAACAATAACGATATTTAATTTTTTGTAATTCATAAAAAAAGCGGTCTTTCGACCGCTAAGTTATTAGATATTTTTTATTTATTATCTAGGTACTAATTGAAGCTCTACTTCTTCCCCCTCTTCTCTTAACCACAATTCGTCATTCTTCAACTTTAATATTTGGTAAGATTCATCAGCATCATCGTCTTGAAAATCTAGAACAAGTGTTTCTTTACTGTCTTCGAATTTCCATGTTCCTTGTGTTTCAAATTCACCTGTGAAATTTCCAAAAGAATAGATTGCTACTAACTCTGCATCACCATCTTTAGACATATACAATTCATATTGATCATAAGAATCTGTTACATCCTCTCCATCACTGTAAGCTTTATCAATTTTCCAAGTATTTGCTACTCGTGATTTTTTAGTCCTCAAACTAAAAGCTGGTCCCTCTTCATATTTTTTACATCCTGTAGTCACACCTAATAATAGTGACATTGCAATTGCTAACTTTTTCATTTTTCTCTATTTTTTATTGTTTATTACTTATTATTTATTTCTTAAATATATTTCTCTATCTGTATCTAAATCCCTGAATCTAAACTCTTTTGTTGTAAGTCTTAAAACATAAACTTCTGCATCTTCAGAATCATCTTCAAAATTTAACTCAACAACTTCATCGTTATCCTTGAACGTCCAAGTACCATCTGATTGTGTACGCACTACTGTTCCAGGTATCGATTCGTATTCTACATCTATGTAAGCTGTTCCATCTTCTCTTATTGTTAAATCGAAACGATCATACTCACTACTTACATTTTCTCCATCCTCATAAGCTGCTTGGAACTCCCACGAATTTGTTATTCTTGTTTCTCTTGGGATAAGTGTTATTGTAGGATCTTCATCATATTTTTTACATTGTGTGAAAGTTAATCCGACTCCCACAGCAATTAACATTACTAACTTTTTCATTTTCATTATTTTTTATAGGTTATCAATAAATTCTTTTACTTCGCTTTTGGCTTTTCCAGTTTTCTGCTGGATGATACCTACTAGCTCGTCTTTTTTTCCTTTGGCTTTGAGTAAATCATCATCTGTAATATCAGCGTATTTCTGCTTTACTTTGCCTTTAATTTCATTCCAGTTTCCTTTAATTTCGTCTGTTAATTCGCTCATTTTGTTAATTTTTACTCTAGCTATTTCCAAAAACAAGCCAACAATACAAGCAATTGATTTACAAATGAATAAGTTAAATTAAAAACAAAGAAACGTGACATTTTTCCTCACTCTTGTGTATTCGATCACATACTTTTGAGTAATTGGAAAAAGAAAAATAAAACGAGGACAATTTATTTAACTGCAGGAATCAAAAAAGCTCACAACTTGCTATCGTAAAAAAACAGCAAATTGTGAGCTTAAATTAATTAAGTACTATGTAAAAAAACTTTATATATCGAATTTGATACCTTGAGCTAAAGGTAATTTAGTAGAGTAATTAATGGTATTTGTTTGACGTCTCATGTATATTTTCCAAGCATCAGAACCTGATTCTCGACCTCCTCCAGTTTCCTTTTCACCTCCAAATGCTCCTCCTATTTCTGCTCCAGAAGTACCGATATTAACGTTTGCTATACCGCAATCTGAGCCTGCATGAGATAAAAACAATTCAGTTTCTCGGAGATTCGTACTCATAATCGCTGAAGACAATCCTTGTTTTACATTGTTTTGAATAGCTATTGCTTCTTCTACATCTCCTGAGTACTTTAACAAGAAGAGTATAGGTGCAAAAGTTTCCTCCTGTACAATTTGATATTCATTTTTAGCCTCAATAACTGCAGGTTTCACATAACATCCACTTTCATATCCCTCTCCTGAGAGCACTCCTCCATCAACTAACACACTTCCTCCTTCTTGTTTAGCTTTTTCGATAGCATTTAGGTAAGTGTTTACTGCATCTTTATCAATTAAAGGTCCAACATGATTTGATTCATCGAGTGGATTTCCAATTTTTAGCTGATTATAAGCCGAAACCAATCTATCCTTAACTTTATCGTATATAGATTCATGAATTATCAATCTTCTAGTTGATGTGCATCTTTGTCCACATGTCCCAACAGCTCCAAACACAGCTCCGATAATAGTCACATCAATATCTGCATGAGGAGTAATAATAATAGCATTGTTTCCTCCAAGTTCTAATAGAGATTTACCAAAACGTTCGGCTACAGTAGCACCTACAATTCTTCCCATTCGAGTAGAACCTGTGGCAGAAATTAGTGGAACTCTTTCATCTTGAGTCATAAATTCTCCTACTTTATAGTCTCCGTTAATTAAACAACTTATTCCCTCGGGTAAGTTATTATCTTTTAAGACCTCTGCCATGATATTTTGACATGCAACTCCACAAAGCGGTGCTTTTTCTGATGGTTTCCAAATGCAAACGTCTCCACACACCCAAGCTAGTGCTGTATTCCAAGACCATACTGCAACAGGAAAATTAAAAGCTGAAATAATACCTACTACCCCTAGTGGGTGGTATTGCTCATACATTCGGTGAGCAGGACGCTCAGAATGCATGGTGTAACCATGAAGTTGACGAGATAAACCTATAGCAAAATCACAGATATCAATCATTTCTTGAACTTCTCCATATCCTTCTTGTAAAGATTTACCCATCTCCACCGAAACTAATTGACCAAGTGGCTCTTTGTATTTTCGCAATTTATCTCCAAACTGACGAACAATTTCTCCTCTTTTTGGAGCTGGCATTAGTCTCCACGACTTAAACGCTTCATTCGCTGCCAACACCACTTTTTCGTAATCTTGTTTGGTAGTAGTTTTAACTTTTCCTAGCAACTCTCCATCTACAGGTGAATAGGATTCTATATAATCTCCTGAGGAAAAATTATTTTGACCTGTTGAAGTTCCATTGTTTAATTCTGATAATTTTAGTGTTGAAAAAATATTAGTGATTTGCATAAAGTACATTTAATTCTGTTTCTATTAAATATACACAAACTAACACGAACCTCAAAAGGTCATTTAATCTGGATACGCAAAGGCAAATGCCCCTTGTAATGATACGGTATCTGTCATTTGCTGACTAGAATCTTGAACAGCACAACTAAGCGAAAACATAACACGCTTTACTTTTTGTCCTAACTCATTATTTTCGTAATCTTCAACTCCAGTTACTTCAAAAAATGTGTTTCCAAAGCCAGAAGGAATAAATTTACTTGAATATTTTGTTCCAAGTGGATCATAAAAGCGAACGATTACTTCATTGGTATCTCCAGTAAATTCATCAACCAAAGTAGAATCATATATAAAATCAAATGATTTTCCGTTGTAAAACATAACGTTTGGATCAAAGTTTACAGTATCAAAGGTGTATGAAGAAAGCTCAATTTGGACACTATTTGGGCTTACCTCATCAGTTCCAGATTTCCTTAACTGACTAGAACAAAAGACTATACTATTGACTGCTATTTTTCCATAATCACTGTACATGTAATAATCGTTTACACCTGCTCTTAAGTTATTAAGTATTGCAATATTTGAGTTGCCTTGGACATAAAACACAGGCTCTGGATTACCTTTTGTAGTTTGATCTAATTTAAGATCTGGTTCTCTTTTACATGCAAAAAAGAGTAAAAAGGGCAATATGCAGGCTAACCTAATCATTTTATTATAAGATATTTTAAGTAAAAGACGAATCGAGAATTTCTATGATTATCTGTTAAATACTCTGCTTCTTGATGCGTAAATGTTTTTGTAAAATCATTTATCCCTTGATAATATCTTCCCTCTAATCCAAAACGACCAAAGCGCCATTCATAACCAACAAACAAATCAAACGTCCCTTTTGTAAAAAGATTAGGGTAATATCCTAATTCTTCTGATTTGGTTTCTGAAGACTCTATAACACCATTAGCATCGTTTCCTGAAGCAACAAATGAGCGTGTACTCTTTCCACCCAAAATGTATGAATAACTAAAGCCTGTAGAAATGAGATGATTTCTTCTCCATTGGAAAGATAACTTCAGTGGTATTTCAACAAATGAAAGCTCTTTTAATTGGATAATTTCACTACTAGACTTACTCCCAAAGCTATAAGAAAGTGTATTTGTATTAGGAATAACTAAATCAAGATTCGATTTTTTATACCAAGTACCACCAAGAGATAGGTTTAGTTTATTATTGAATTGATAATACACCTCCAAACCAGCGTTAGGAACATCAAAAGCAGACTCTCCTTCACCCAAAGATTGAGAGAAATTAGTTCCAACATTAGCAACAAGCATCCATTTATTTTCTAAGCTTATTACAGGTATGGTTTCGTTTGGCAACTTATTTGAAATAATTTGATCTTTTGTAGGATCTATTAAAATAGAATTTAGCTTTTCAAGATCGTTTACTTTTACTGTCTCTTGATTTTTTTGATCTATAACGTTTTTATTTGAACTATTATCCTCAGCTACAAAAACTAAATCCCCTTTACTATTATTAGCGTTTACTGTTTTTAGTTTACTAGGATTGGAATTATCTTTTAATTGTCCAACATCACTAAGATTGAAGCTTTTGTTTGTTGTTAGTTTTAGATCGTTTGCGTCCTTTCCTTCGTTATTACTGCTCTTTAACTGATCAACATTACCATTACTAAGCGTATTTTCTTGAGGATCATTTTGATTATCAATTAATTCTAAATCATCATCTTTTACATCATGAGCTTGATTATTGGAAGTGTTAATGCTTGTCTCATTACCTTTGTTTTGAGAATTTACAATCGTATTGGTTGAATTATTTTTAGCACTACTTAAGGCATCGGTACTTTTTGAATTATCATTAAACAAATAGAAAGCTGTACCAGAAATTAAAGCTAGCCCCCCTAGCAAGTACAGCAAGAAAATAAAAAATCGTTTCTTTCTCGCATCCTTTTCAGCTTGTTTTAGCACAATAAGAGCATCCTCCCAGTATTGATCTTTAAACTCAAAAACGGGTTCGTTTGCTCCTTGCTTTAGTTTGTTCTCTATGTCATTTATATCGTCCACAGCATTACCAATAAGCCAAAAGATATGTGTCTATGGCTTTTTAAAATCTCTTTCATTTTAGTTCGTGCATTATTAAGGTGCCATTTAGAATTCCCTTCACTAAAATTCATCATTTCAGCTATTTCTTTATGACTATACCCTTCAATAACGTATAATTTAAAAACTTTTTTACTTTGAAATGGAAGTTTCTCTAAAAGAGTTAAGAGTTCTTTATAACCAATATCTTCTTCCGTTTCATTTTTATGTTCTAATTTATTTTCTACAACTACATCATCAATATCATCATTATACAAATGTTTTTTATTTTTTCGGTAATTATCGATAACTGAATTAATGGTGATTCGTTTTGCCCAAGCATCAAAGTTTATTTTTGGATCATACTTTTTTAAACCAAAAATAATTTTCACATAGGCTTGATTTAACTCTTCTCTTGCCATTTCTTCATGCTTTGTGTATCTAAAGCATACTGGCATTAATAAATTAAAACAATACTTAAAAAGGGTGTATTGAGCCTTTCTATCACCATCTCTTGCTTCGTGCAATAATTCAATAGTTATTTCTTGGCGATTACTCATTTTACTTAATTAAACCCAGCAACACAATGTGTTGCTGGGCGAATTTAAGGTTATTTTTTTATTAATCGCTGAGTTTTAATTATCTGGTTTGTTTGATTGTCTTTCAAAACGAGCACATACATACCAGGTTGTAGCTGTTGTGTATTGATTTGTTTACTCTGTAAGTCAAATGAATTTAACTCTTCTGCATATACAATTTGCCCCACACTATTTACTAAATTTAAATCAATCATTACTTCATTCTCTACACTTATATCAATGGTAAATTGATCTGTAAATGGATTTGGGTAAGTATTAAATGATAGATTTTCATAATTATTATCAATACTGGATGTTTGAGTTGATAAAGTTATTGTATCTACACAATAAATTTGAGAATTACTATCATAATAAGATACCACCCATTGTATGTCATATTCTACAGGACCATTGAATTCTATTTCTATTTCATCATCTGTAAGTGATCCAGAAACTAGAGTACCAGTTGTTGAATTAATTATCCAGTAACCATCTGCTTGATTTGGTTTTTGACCTTCTAATATTAATGTTGTATTACCAAATAACATTTGAAAAACGCCTGTATAGCCTGAGTTTATGCTATCACAAACAGATAAAGAATCTCCAACAGTTATCGTTTGATAAATGGTATCAGCACAATATGTATTGCTATCCCAATAACTAACTGTCCAGCTTATTGAGTATGTCCCTGGATTATCATAAATAAATGTTGCATTAGCTGTATTAAAATTTCCAGATGAAAAATATCCTGCTCCTCCCATATCATAATAAGTTGAAGCTTGACTTGAAGTGACTCCAGTTAAAGTCACTTGATTTCCATTTGTAGACTTATAAAAATAACTATTAACAATGCTATCACATGGACTAGATTGATTACCACCTCCGATAATAACATTTTGACCGATTGTATCATAACATGCCCAATCATTTACAGTATCATAAACATATTCAAGCTGAAAATAAATCCTGTATGTACCAGGAGAAGGAAAAGTAAATGACGTATCCTCAGCATTAACATCCCATATTATGCTATTATTTGAATCATATATCACCCAACTAGAGGTATCATATGGCCCCGATGGCATTCCATCCAGCTGTACCGTTAAGCCACTAACCGTATAATTAAAATTTGCCGAAGTACTATCACATGGTGAAGTTGAAAATCCTTTTACTCCCAAAAGAATGATCAGTAAGATTAAATTAAAATTTGCTTTCATAATTTCTTTGTTGATTCTATAATTAGTCACGCAAGAAACTTGAAAAAGGTTGGTGGGGAATTTAAAAAAGTTTTAAAAGCGGCTTTTCAAAGATGTTATGATCCCCTTCAAACTCCTGAATATTAATAAATAAATTTTCATCTTTTAATTTATCTAATATTCTCTCTACGTCTTCTTTTTTTATGAATTGATCGTTATCTCCATAAACAAATACTGGTTCCTTGCTTTTAATTTTATTGATCATAGTTTGGCCCATTACATCCATAGGTAAACCTCCAGCCCATAGAACCAAACGATTAAATTTTAGTATTTCGCTATTATGTATCCATCTCATCATCGTTGCTACTCCTTGAGAAAACCCTAATAAAGTGATTTTGGTATTAGGGTATTTTTTTTGAATAAGTTTATAAAAATCATCTAAATAAGTTTGCTGATCTTTTATTTCATTTGCTCTATCCTCTTTAGTCATCCAAGAAGCTACAACTCTACCATCCATACCTTGCCAATAAAACTTACTTAACCCTTCAGGTGCAACTAATATGCGTTTATCATTAACTATAGGTTCAAACTTTTTAATGAAATATTTCGCCAATTGAGCATAACCATGAAATGCAACAACAACCTCCTCTGTCTTAGAAGTATACTCTCCTAATGTGTAGTATCTAGCTGTTTTTTTCACCTCAATTAAGCTTTCATTTGCTTCCATATTTATTTATTTATGGGGATTATTTTTTTCAAATTTAAACGGAACTTCTATTTTTATTAAAATAAATATGCTAAATATGAATTTAGAAGGTATAATTTCCATCTCAGGTAAGCCAGGATTATTTAAAGTTGCCGCACAAGGTAAGTCCAGAATTATCATAGAACATCTTGAAACAGGTAAACGAAGACCTGCATTTGCTTCTGATAAAGTTATTGCATTAAACGATATTACAGTTTTTGGTCATGTTGAAGATTTAACCTTAGGTGATGTTTTTGAAAAGATATATGAAAAGGAAGATGGAAAAGCCTCTTTAAACCATAAAGAAGACATCTCCAAATTACGAGATCATTTTGAAACCATTTGGGAAGATTACAACGATCAAGAAGTAAAAGATCATGATTTACGTAAAATATTCCAATGGTATAACATTTTAGTAGATGCAGATGTACTAAAAAGTGAAGAAGTTCTTGCTGGAGAGGAAGAATAAATTTCTTTTATGAATAAAAAATTTCTTTTAGCTGGATCTGTATTTTTTCTACTTTCTGGTTGTATTCAAAATTATTCAAACGAATACAAGGAGGAGGCTCAGCGTGTATGCACATGCATGGAGCAAAGAAGATCTATTCGATCCTCTAACATCCCTAAAAACGCTCAATTCATTAAAGACGATGAGGACTATACCTTTTGTTTAGTTGACGCAAAAATCAAAATGATTGACACTAAAGGGAAAGAGTTTACAGCCGCAATAATAGGAGAATGTCCTGCACTTAAAGAAATACAAGAACGTTATTTAAAGTCTTTGTAATTTTTAAATTTTAAAACCCAGAGCATTATTGACAATATAGTCAATAGCAATAATCAGTAATTGTATTTAACTATCTAAATAGTGTTATCGGGAATTGATCGGTAATATTCTCTTTACCATATATACCCTGAATAGTAACAAAGTAGGTGCCTTCTTTACAATCTCCACCATCCATATTTTTACCGTCCCACTCGAATAAAGGAGCATCTAAAGACTCCATATTATACTCATACACAAGTTTACCCCAACGATTATAAATTTTAATATCTACATAATCATAACATCTATCTCTTTCGAAATCACTTAATCGATAAACATCATTTTTATCATCTCCATTTGGAGAAAACACGTTCGGTACTTTTGGGTTCGTGATTTTAGGTATTACCTCTAGCTCAACTTCTTGTAAAATAGTATCACCTATATCATCACAACCTATCGAATAAGCAAAAAGTTGCACACTAAAAGAGTCTAACGCTAATATAGCACAGTCATCTGGACTCCAACAAAAACGTGCTCCAACAGTTCCTACACCTACAAAACTTGTATCATTAAGCTGCACCTGTGTAGTATTAACTGTATTTAACGAGCTATCTGTTGAATCTACATAAGTAAATGTATAGTTATTTCCACCACTACTTGGCGGTAAAACAACTTCCGCACCAAATGGAAAAGCATTTGAAGATAAACTTAAGTAGAATGAGTCCACAACATTAGGATCAGTAGCAACAATATCAAAACAGGTATTTCCATCAAATTCTACGCTGTAATTAGTTGCAAAAGGTTCGTAAGAAGGTGGGATATCAAACGTACAGTTAGGTGCTTCATATTGGAAATCTCCAAAAACTTCCCCTATTTTAACACCGTTTCTATACTCTTCACATCTTATTCTAAACAAGTAAACTCCAATTGCACCTGGGCGAGCTTGAACTTCTCCTGTACTTGAGTTTATTGTAAGCAAACTTCCTGGTCCTA
>Ga0208830_1000905_pt1 | contig 14006 bp, 8 predicted proteins | sample DeeseametaMP2634_FD_184169 | JGI IMG/M metagenome (GOLD analysis project Ga0208830, IMG submission 184169) | Marine microbial communities from the Deep Atlantic Ocean - MP2634 (SPAdes) | ecosystem: Environmental > Aquatic > Marine > Oceanic | place: Northeast of Antigua and Barbuda, North... | reverse complement strand
GCGGCAGACGCATAGAGCGTGTCGATGGTGAAGGACGACTTGCCCGAACCCGACACGCCGGTGACGCAGGTGAAGGTGCCCAGCGGCAGCGATGCGGTGACGTTGTTGAGGTTGTTCGCTCGCGCGCCGTGGACGGTGAGCTTGTGCCCGTTGCCCTTGCGCCGTTTGGCCGGGACCGCGATTTCGCGCCGCCCGGTAAGGTATGCGGCGGTAAGCGATTTCTTGGACTTGAGCACCTGTTTCAGCGTGCCTTCGGCCACCACCTCGCCCCCGTGGACGCCGGCGCCGGGGCCGAGATCGACGACGTAATCGGCGGCACGGATCGCGTCCTCGTCATGCTCGACCACGATCACCGTGTTGCCGAGATCGCGCAGGCGCTTCAGCGTTTCCAGCAGCCGGTCGTTGTCGCGCTGGTGGAGGCCGATGGAGGGCTCGTCCAGCACGTAGAGCACGCCCGACAGGCCCGAGCCGATCTGGCTGGCGAGGCGGATGCGCTGGCTTTCCCCGCCACTCAACGTGCCGCTGGTCCGGTCGAGGTTGAGATAGTCGAGCCCGACATTGTCGAGGAAGCCCAGCCGCTCGTTGATTTCCTTCAGGATGGCATGCGCGATCTGCGCCTGCGTTTCGGAAAGCTGGTCGGGCAGCGCGAGGAACCAGCCCTTGGCATCGGCCACGCTCATCTTGGTAGGGGTGGCGATATCGGTCGGGCCGTCGGGGCCCGGGACCTTCACCGCCAGCGCCTTCTCGTTGAGGCGCTTGCCGCCGCAGGTCTCGCACGGCTGCGCGGTCTGGAACTTGGCCAGTTCCTCGCGCATCCAGGCGCTTTCGGTCTGCAGCATGCGGCGGTTGAGATTGCCGATCACGCCTTCGAAGGGCTTCTTGACCGTGTAGCTTTTGCGCCCGTCCTTGAAGGTGAGCGGGATGGCCCTGCCCTTGGTACCGTAAAGGATGATGTCGCGGATTTCCTTGTCGAACTCCTCCCACGGGGTGGTGAGATCGAATTCGAATTCCTTCGCGAGGCTGGCCAGCACCTGCATGTAATAGGGCGACGGCGGATTGCTCTTGGCCCAGGGCACGACCGCGCCCTTCTTGAGGCTGAGCGCTTCGTTGGGCACGACCAGTTGCGGGTCGAACAACTGCTTTTCGCCGATCCCGTCGCAGGTCGGACAGGCCCCCTGCGGCGCGTTGAACGAGAACAGGCGCGGTTCGACCTCCTCGATGGTAAAGCCGGATACCGGGCAGGAGAAGCGTTCGGAAAAAACGATGCGGTTGGCAGGCAGGCCCGCCCCCTTCATCGCCCCGCCCGCTTCGCCTTCATCCTCGCGCCCCGGCACTACGCCATCGGCGAGATCGACATACGCCAGGCCATCGGCGAGCTTGAGCGCCTGTTCGAAACTGTCGGCGAGGCGCGTTTCGATCCCTTCTTTCACGGCAAGGCGATCAACGACCACTTCGATGTCGTGCTTGAACTTCTTGTCGAGCGCGGGCGCTTCCTCGATCCCGTACATCTCGCCGTCGATCCGCACGCGGGTAAAGCCCGCCTTCTGCCATTCGGCCAGTTCCTTGCGGTATTCACCCTTGCGCCCGCGCACGACCGGCGCGAGCAGGTAGAGCCGCGTGCCATCGGGCAGTGCCATCACGCGGTCGACCATGTTGGACACGGTCTGCGCCTCGATCGGCAAGCCGGTCGTGGGCGAATAGGGCACACCGACGCGCGCCCACAGCAGACGCATGTAATCGTAGATCTCGGTTACCGTCGCCACGGTGGAGCGTGGGTTGCGGCTGGTGGTCTTCTGCTCAATCGAGATGGCGGGAGACAGCCCGTCGATATGTTCGACATCGGGCTTCTGCATCATTTCGAGGAACTGGCGCGCATAGGCGGACAGGCTTTCGACATAACGACGCTGCCCTTCGGCATAGATCGTGTCGAAGGCCAGGCTCGACTTGCCCGACCCGGAAAGCCCGGTGATGACGATCAGGCTGTCGCGAGGCAGATCGATATCGACGCCCTTGAGATTGTGTTCACGCGCGCCGCGGACCGAGATTTTGGTGAGTGCCATGAAAAGGAGAGTGTTCCCGTTGTGTTCGAAATTACGTGGTATCCGTGAGGACGCGTTATCGCAACCTTTCCACGTTTGCCTGCCACATGGGAACGAACGATCGAAAACGCCAGTGGGCCCCTTCGACCCGAAAAACCATTGCCGCGACAAAGATTTGGCGCGGAGGCCGATAGAGACCCCCGTATTAGCCCCTAGTCCGGCGCATCGAGCAAAAAGTTCATTAACTGGTAATCATAAAGATAACCAATCGGTTAACCCGATCTGCGACCGAGTTCGATAAGGGATTGGTAAGGATACTTCCTAGGGTATCGGCGATTCCGTTCGAAGACCAAATTAAGATTATCAAACAGATGTTTACGCCCGTTCCTAAATGGGAGAACATCAATGGTTAGAAGCAAAATCGTTAACATGGCGACTGCAACTTCCTTAGCCGCCTTATCTTTCGTAGTCCCCCAAACACCGGTTTACGCGCAGACACAGCCTGTTGTGGATGTTTGTACGGGCTTGAGCCTGAACGAATCCGATCTGACAGCTCTGTTGGGAGAGGTGAACACCGGTATCGTTACGCCATTACAAACGAACTTGAATGGATTGTTAGGTCCACTGAGCACTTTGCTGCTGCCGGGTCTGCCAAGTCCCCTCAACATCAACGTTGGTGACATCGTCGGCAACGCCGTTGCCGGCAACCCGATCAGCGTCGATGTGCTGAACAGCAACAACACGATCGTCGGTCCGGGAGAATGCAATGTCACGGTCGATGGCCTTACCCTCAACAATCCCGCCGGTATCGGCATCGGCGGCAACCAGATCACCGGCCTTGGCGAAGGTGAGGTTGCCAGTGCGGGAACAGCGGATTCGATAGCATTCGGCAACGGTGCCACCACTGGCCTGACGGCGACCGGCGCGATTGCGCTGGGGACCGACGCCGAAGTGACTGCCGTCAATGGCATGGCTCTTGGTACCGGCTCGACCGCGAGTGCCATCAACTCGGTTGCCTTGGGTACAGGGTCGCTGGCGGATCGCATCAACAGCGTTTCCGTCGGCGCCTTGGGTGCGGAACGGCAGATCACGAACGTTCTGGACGGTACGGCCGACACCGATGCTGCCACCGTAGGTCAGGTCAATGCATCGATCGCCGCCGCAGTGGGCGACACGGTCACATACGATAGCGCTGCCCATACAACGATTACACTCGATGGGGTCGGAGGAACCACCATAACCGGCCTGGCTGCCGGCACATTGGATGCGACATCCACCGATGCCGTAAACGGGTCGCAGCTTTTCGCAACCAACCAGAACGTCACGGCAAATGCCGATGATATCGATGCCATCGATACGCGCGTAACTGCAAACGAGGGCGACATTGCTGCCCTGCAGGATACGTCCGTGATGTACACCGACGCCACCCAGACTGCGATTGCCTTGGGCGGCGCTGGCGGAACGACCATTTCCAACGTGGCCGATGGCGAGTTGAGCGCGACGTCGACCGAAGCGGTGAACGGTTCGCAATTGTTCGCCACCAATCAGGCCGTCGATGCACTGGACGGGAGGGTGACGCAGAACGAAACCGACATCGCCCAGAACCGGACCGACATCAACAACCTGCAGACGAGTGTCGGACAGATCCAAGTGACGGTGGATGGCTTCGACGACCGCATCACGCAGAACGAAACCGACATCGTCAATCTCGACAATCGCGTAACGACGAACGAAGGCGACATCGCCAATCTTGATAACCGGGTAACCGTCAACGAGGGCGACATTGCCAATCTCGATGGCCGCGTGACGGTGAACGAGGGTGACATCGCCAATCTGGACACACGCGTTACCGTCAATGAAGGGGATATCGACAATCTCGACGACCGGGTCACGGTGAACGAGGGCGATATCGTCACTCTCGATACGCGAGTGACCGTCAATGAAACGGATATCGACCAGATCCAGGCGGACCTTGCCAATGTTCCGGTTGGCTATGTAGCGGCGGCCGATACATCGACCCGCAGCAGCACGCCGACGAATACGGTTGCCTTCTTCGGTGCCGACGACGGTCCGGTGCAGGTCACCAATGTCGCCGCTGGGACGCTGTCCGCAACGTCGACCGATGCCGTGAACGGTTCGCAGCTCTTTGCCACGAACCAGAACGTTCAGCAGAACACGGACGATATCCAGACCATCAACAACAATCTGGCAGGCAGCACGATCGTGGCGGTTCAGTACTCGAACCCCGACAATCCGACGGCCAGCAACGGCGGGACTATCACCAACGATGTCACGCTGATCGGCAGGGATGCGTCTGCCCCGGTGGCGCTGCATAATGTCGCCGATGCGACTGCGGCAACCGATGCGGTCAATCTGCGCCAGATGGAGGCCGGACTTACCGGCGTCCTGACGGACTCGATGAACTACACCGACATGCGAGTGGCACAGATCGGCTTCGATCTGGCTGAACTGCGCGACGATGCTTTCTCCGGCACGGCTTCGGCCATGGCGATGGCGTCGATCCCGCAGGCCCTGGAGCCCGGCAGGATGATGGTCGGCGGCGGTGTCGGCTACTATCGCGGCGAGGCATCGTTCGGCTTCGGCCTGTCGTCTGCCTTCGCCGACGGCAAGGCCGTCCTGAAAGTCAGCGGCACCATGGGTGCCAATGGCAAGGGCGGTGTGGCTGCGGGAGCCGGTTTCTCCTTCTAAACTGTTCTCCCAGACGGGCTCTGCCCGTCAACCAAGAAGGCCGCGGGACAGTGTTCCGCGGCCTTCACCTGTGCCGAGACGTGCCCTTTGCCGAGGCGACCGGATCGCGAGGGCACGGGCGTGTCTTTCGCCGATGCGCGTCGGCCGCTTGCCGATTAGCCCGATGCCGGCAAAGCCACCGATCCTATATAAAGGCGTATTCGATCAACGGGGACTCAAAGCCATGTATCGCAAACTCCAAACTCTGTCCGCAGCCTCGGCACTGGCGATCGGCCTTGCCCTCGCCGCTCCTGCCTTTGCCGACGAAACCGCGTCCGACGAGAACACCATCGTCGTCACCGGCCAGGCCAAGATCGGCGATTACGGCATCGATCTGACAGCGCGCGATCTGACCGCCGACCCCGGCGACGATTTCGAACGCTATGCGTCCGGCGCGTGGATGGACCGGACTGAAATCCCCGCTGACCGCCCCTCTGTAGGATCGTTCTACAATCTGCGCGAAGATGTAACCGAAGAAGTGAACGGCCTCGTCACGGACGCGCCCGCAGGCTCGCAATATGGCGCGCTCTACACCAGTTTCATGGATGAAAAGGCGATCGAAAAGGCAGGCATCGCCCCGCTGAAGCGCGAGTTGGCGCAGGTGGATGCGATTTCGAACAAGGCAGAATTCGCCCGTTACATGGGCTCGACCTATGGCAAGTTCGGCGGTTCGCTGTTCGGGGCGGGTCCCTATGCCGATCCCGACGATCCGACCATGAACACGCTGTGGCTGTCGTCCGGCGGGCTCGGCCTGCCGGAGAAAGAGTATTATTTCGACGAGAAGTTCGCGCCGCAGCGCGGGGCCTATCTCGATTACCTCGAACGCACGTTCCGCAATATCGGCCAGCCCGATCCGCGCGAGGCGGCGAGCCGCGTGATGACATTCGAAACCTATGTTGCCGAGCTCAACTGGGATGCGGAACAGAAGCGCCAGATCGAGAAGATCAACAATCCCATGTCGGGAACGCAGCTGGCCAGTTATGCGCCCGGGGTGGACTGGAATGCATTCTTCCAGGGCAACAACATCCCGCCGCAGGACCGCATCATCGTAACCGATAACACGGCGGTGAAAGCGATCGCAGCGCTGTATGCCAGTACCGACCTGGACACGCTCAAGCTGTGGGAAAAAGCGCATATCGCCGATCAGGCATCGCCGTTCCTCAACAAGAAAATGGTCGACAGCCGGTTCCAGTTCACGAGCGCGCTGAACGGGACGAGCGAACAGCGTGCCCGCTGGAAGCGCGCGGTGGACACCATCGACGGTTCGCTGGGCGAGCAGGTGGGCAAGGCTTACGTCGCCGAATATTTCCCCAAGATCGCCAAGACGCGCATGGACGAACTGGTGGCCAATCTGAAGCTGGCCATGGGCGATCGCATTCGCGGCAACGAATGGATGAGCCCCGACACCAAGCAGGCCGCGCTGGACAAGCTGGAGCGGATGGACGTGATGGTCGGCTATCCGGAGAAATTCCGCGACTATTCGCAGCTGCCGATGTCGCCGGACGATCTGTATGGCAACATGGTCGCCGCGACGAAGTTCAATGCCGATTACGCGATGAGCGATCTTGGCAAACCGGTCGATCGCAAGAAGTGGGGCATGAACCCGCAGACCGTGAACGCCTATAATGGCGGGCTGGAAAACAAGATGGTCTTCCCCGCAGGCATCCTGCAGCCGCCGTTCTTCGATGCCTATGCCGACCCGGCCGTCAATTATGGCGCGATCGGGGTGGTGATTGGCCACGAAATCAGCCACGGTTTCGACGACCAAGGCCGCAAGATCGACGCCAGCGGGGCGATCAAGGACTGGTGGACCGCGGGCGATGCCAAGCGGTTCGAAGCGGAAGCCAAGAAGTTCGGCGATCAATACGCCAAGTTCGAAGTGGTCCCCGGCAGTTTCATCAATCCCGACCTGACGATGGGCGAAAACATCGCCGACCTTGCCGGCGTGCTGGTGGCCTACGATGCCTACAAGAAAGCTTTGAACGGCCAGGAAGCACCCGTGATCGACGGACTGACCGGCGATCAGCGCTTCTTCCTCGCCTATGCGCAGGTGTGGCGGGCCAAGGCGCGCGAGGATTCGCTGCGCAACCAGGTCGCGACCGACCCGCACAGCCCGTCACGCTATCGGACCATCGCTCCGCTGCGTAACGTTGACGCCTGGTACGAAGCGTTTAACATCACACCGGATGACGAGATGTATATCGCGCCGGAAGATCGCGCGCGCATCTGGTGATCCGGGATAAAGTGAATTTTGCGAGCAGGAACGTTAACGATTGGACGGTATTTTCCCAAGACCCGGCGTGAGAGGGTGTAGGGAAACAACCATTGCGAAACGATCTGGACACTGACGGCAGAGGTGCCGGCGCCTTTACGCGCATCCCGATCGATTCCTACGAAGTCGATCGGGAAGCGGTTATCGCAATGCTCGATCGCGAGCGGCGTTCGCTTCCTTCCAGCCTGATCGGCCTGAGCATGCTGGCGCTGGGTGTCGCCGTGCTGCCCAACCCGGCGGCCATGGCGCTGTTGCTGGCATTGCGGCTGGCGTCGTTCCTGTTCACCCGCAATGCGACGGCGAGACTGGATGTGCGCGTTAGGGCGCGCCAGCCGATCAAGACCATGCAGCGCATCGTGTTCGGCGCCATGGCGTTGACCGGTGTCACGCTGGCGTTGATGTTATGGCCGCAACCGGCCGGGGCATCCATCGCGGCCGTGGCGCTGATACGGGTTGTGGTGGTTGTGACGATCACGCTGATCGCAGTCACGCTCGCCGCCCTGCCCGCAGCGCGCGACGGGATGCTGGTCAGTTTCTGGGCGACGGCGAGCGCGCTGATCCTGTTTCACCCTGCGAACAGCGACCCGGCGATGATCGGGGTGGTGACCCTGGCCGTCGTCGGCATCCGCCTCTACAGTTCGAGCGCGGGGCAGCATCTGCGCAGTTCCGCGCTCATGCTGGTCGAGAACCGACGTTTGTCCGAAGACCTTGCCGCTGCGCTGTCCAGTGCCGAATTCCTCAGCTGGCGCGATCCGCTGACCGGACTGTTCAACCGCCGCAAGCTGTTCGAGGAAACGCATACCGAGGGCGGCGCGCATTCGCGCCATCTCCTGACGATCGACCTCGACCGTTTCAAGGCGATCAACGACACCTTCGGACATGCCGTCGGCGACGAAGTGCTGATAGCCGCCGCGGATACGATCCGCGACTGGGCTGCCGCTCTGGAGAGTAAGGGTGAGCACCTTGCATTCAGGCTTGGCGGCGAGGAATTTCTAGTCATCGCCCGCGGAGTTAGCGATACGGCCATTGCCGAGGGGGCAGACGATCTGCGGATGATGATCGCCAAGCTGGAAGACCGGTTCACCGAGCGTCCCGGCATCCGCATCTCCGCCTCGATCGGCCTGTCGCCCTGGCTGTTTGGCGAGAGCATCGATGATGCGCTCATGCGCGCCGACCTTGCGTGTTACGAAGCGAAGCGCACGGGCAGAAACAGGGTCCGCCGGGCTGCCTGATCCGCAAGGCGCGGCCCGGACGGGGCTGCGCAGCGACGAACCGTGGACCGATTGGGCCCCATGAACCGTTCTAAAGACAAGACAGACAGCGCACGGCATTTCCCGCGCCCCTAACGGCGGCTCATGAGATGTCGTGCCAGAGCAGATAGAGACCGAAAGGTGCCCGCCTTATGGACAAGGACACCGCTCCACACCCGCAGGGAAGCGATAAACGATCAAGCAGTACGCGGCGCAATACCCAGACGAATGCCAGGCTCGAGGCCATCCTGACCGACTTCAACCGTCCGCTGGACGACATAGATTGGTCGCGCGCGCCATCACGGTCAGGAAGCAACGGAAAATCGAAAGGGATTTTCGAACGACTGAACCGGCAGCGTCGGCATCGCCGCGATCTTCGCCGTGCGCGCCGCGCAGCCTATCAAGCCTTCCATATCAAACCCAAACTTTCCGCGCGCAGACGCGCCACTCTGATGCTCGGCGCTGGCGCGCTCGGCCTCACGGCGTTCACCGGCCCGCCAAAAGCGCGCAAGGCTTTCGGCATCGACGAAGACATGCAACGGGTGGTCGATGACGTCGCAGGTGTACGCAAGCCTGCTGCGCTGATGAAAGCGAGCGGCACATTCAAACAGGCGTTGATCGAGGAAGAAGGCGTACGATACACCGTCTACCGTGACGTGGCCGGATATCCGACCGTAGGGGTCGGTCACCTGATCCTTCCCGAAGACGATCTGCAGGTCGGTGATCGCGTCGACGAGGCGCAGGTCCTGCAATTCCTGGAACACGATCTGGCGAAAGCGGAACAAGGCGTGCGCCTGCTGGTCGGCGACCTTCCGCTTCACCAGCATGAATTCGATGCCCTGCTCGATCTGGTGTACAATGTCGGCCTGGGGAATGTATCGGAAAACGAGAGTCCGCGGCTGAACACGGCAATCGAAAGCCGCGATTACGAGGCGATTGCGGCGGAACTGGACTATACGCACGCCGGCGGAAAATTCGCCCGCGGTCTGCAATTTCGCAGCGAGCGCCGGGCCAAGATTTTCATGAAGGGCCGCTATGGGGATCCGCGCCAGAACGACGACCCCTATTCGACCTGACCGATCGTCCAGCGGTCCCAGATTTTACCGTCCAGTCACAGTTTTCTAGCATGTCTCACCGCCTCTTCGTCGGCATTCGTCCACCGCCAGAGATACGTGACGCCCTGATCGATCTGATGGAGGGCGTAGACGATGTGCGCTGGCAGGATGATGACCAGATTCATCTCACGCTACGCTATATCGGAGAGGTCGATACGCATCTGGCTGAGGACCTGGCCCTCCAGCTTCACGCCATCGAGCTACCGACCCTCGACCTGACAATTTCAGGTACGGGAGTCTTTGTGCGCAAGGGCCGGGTTCACACCCTTTGGGCTGGCGTGGAGATTTCACCCGAACTGAAGCGCCTTCGCCAGAAAATCGATCGTCTATGCGTATCGGCCGGCCTGGAACCGGACCATCGCAAGTATCATCCGCACATCACGCTGGCGCGGGTCAATCGCTCTTCAGGTCCACCGGAACCGTTTCTCGAACGAAACGCCAGCTTGCGACTTGGCCCTTGGAGAGCCGATTCCTATACGCTCTTCGAAAGCACCCTGCACCGCCACGGTTCGATCTACGAACCGATCCTCATCTACGCCCTCAGAACGCCATCATGAACCGCCTCTACCTCTCCCCCCTGCTACTCGCCGTGACGACGGCATGGGCGTGCGTGCCCGATGGCGACGGTGAGACGGAAAAGTCGGCCGACATCGTCGCCAAGGGTGAGGCTGCCCCCGGCGACTGCCTGTTGTTGGTATGGTCGAGCCAGAAAGAACGAAATCCCCAGTTCGATCGCGATCATGACTTTGTCGAAGGTGGCGCGATCTCATGCGCCACCGGCACCAGTGCCAGCCAGTTCGACGTGGCGATATCGACGCTGCGCGATGCCGCACGAAGCGGCGATAAGGCACGCCTGCTGCGCGAAGTCGGCCTGCCACTGCTCTATATCGATGGCGACGGAAAAAGACGGGAGATCAAGGATCGCACCGAAGTGGAGGCCGTGTTCGACGAGATATTCGACCCGGCCATGATCGAGGTGCTCCAGAAGATCGATCTTTCGCGCATGAGTGTGGCAAAGGACCAGGGCGGTTTCTTCGAACTGGGTGCAATCTGGCTGGTCGTCGACCGTGACGGAGGCCGCCCGCGTCTCATGACCGTGAACCGCCAGGCATTGGACGAAGCACTGGATACCGCGCGGGAGCGCGCCGACAGGAACCAGGGCGAGCCCGTCCCGTTCGACTAACGTATGAGATGCGCCGACCGGCGACGTGTGCATGCTTGCGTGCGCGCAACAGGCAGGCCAATCGCGCATATCATTATCGCATTCCCGCGCCCGGGTTCCGCGTGGCGCACAATCATGAGGGGAACAACATGAAGGCCCAGATCCTGGCCACCGTTGCAGCATCCGCACTTCTTGGCGCTTGCGCCACCACTCCGGGCGGAGAAATCGAAACCATGGCAGACGCCAACACCGCAGGCGCAAACATACCGCAGGGAACCGGATATTTCGCGTCCGACAGCACCCTGCCTTTCCACGCGCCCGATTTCAGCAAGATTTCCGAAGACGATTACATCCCCGCGTTCGAGCAGGGCATGGCGATCCACAAGGCTGAAATCGATGCCATCATCAACAACCCCGAAGCGCCGACATTCTCCAACACGATCGTTGCGCTCGAAAAGTCGGGCCGGATGCTGGGCCGCGTCGCCACCGTCTTCTTCGCCCTGACCGGATCGAACACGACCGACCGGCTGGACGAGATTAATACCGAGATCAGTCCCAAGCTGACCGCACATTCCGATTCCATCACGCTCAACCCCGAGCTCTTCGCCCGGGTGAAAGCCGTGTATGACAATCGCGCCGCAATGGCGATGACGCGCGAAGACGCCAAGCTGCTCGAAGACACCTATGAAGGCATGGTTCACGCTGGCGCCCTGCTGACCGACGCACAGCGTGCCCGGGTTAAGGAAATCAATTCCGAGCTGTCCGAAATCACGACCGAATTCGGCCAGGAAGCACGCGCAGCCATGGCCGATCAGCCGGTCATCTTCGATACACGCGAAGAACTGGCTGGCCTTTCGGAATCCGACATCAAGTCTGCCGCCGATTTTGCCACCGAAAAGGGCCATCCCGGGAAATATGCGATTGCGCTGCAGAACACCACACAGCAGCCGTTGTTGCCAAATATGACCAATCGCGCCGCGCGCGAGAAGCTGTTCATGGCTTCCTATCACCGTGCAGACGGCACCACCGACATCGATACCCGTCCGCTGGTGGCCAAGATTGCCGCGCTACGCGCCGAAAAGGCATCGCTGTTCGGCGAACCCGACTGGGCAACCTATGCCATGTGGGATCGCATGGCCGAAAAGCCTGCCACGGCGCTTGGCTTCATGGAACGCATGGTCCCCGCCCTTGCCGCAACGCAGCGGCGCGAAGCAGCCATGCTGGACGAAGCAATCCAGGCCGATGGCGGCAATTTCGAAGTGAAGCCGTGGGACTGGTATCGCTACGCCAACAAGGTGAAGGCAGCTCGCTACGACCTCGATGAAGACGCGATGACCGAGTATTTCCAGCTCGACAAGGTGCTGGAAGACGGTGTGTTCTATGCCGCGAACAAGCTGTACGGCCTTAGGTTCGAACGCCGCACGGACCTGCCGGTTTATCACCCCGATGTGTGGACCTACACCGTGTTCGACCGCGATGGCAGCGAACTGGGCATCTTCTACTTCGACCCGTTCCAACGCCCGTCCAAGCGCGGCGGCGCCTGGATGAGCAACTTCGTCGATCAGAGCAAGCTGTGGAACACCAAGCCGGTGATCTACAACGTGCTGAACATTCCGAAGGCGCCAGCGGGCGAAGTCCAGCTGGTCAGCTTCGACAATGTGAACACCATGTTCCACGAATTCGGCCATGCTCTGCACGGCTTCTTCGCCAACCAGACCTATCCCAGCCTGTCCGGCACCGCCGTGGCGCGTGACTTCGTTGAATATCCGAGCCAGGTGAACGAGGTTTGGGCGACCTACCCCGAAGTGCTGTCCAACTATGCCAAGCACTATCGCACGGGCGAGCCGATCCCCTCCGAAATGATCACCAAGATCGAAGCGGCGGCGAAGTTCAACCAGGGTTACGACTTCGGTGAAACCGTGGAAGCGGCACTGCTCGACATGAAGTGGGCAGCCCTGTCGAAGGAACAGGCTGAAGCGATCAACACGCCAGCCAAGGTGACCGAATTCGAACGCAAGTCGCTCGAAGAACTCGGCCTCGAAATCGACCTGGTTCCGCCACGCTACCGTTCGACCTATTTCAACCACATCTTCAGCGGACCGGCCGGCTATTCGGCAGGCTATTACAGCTATCTGTGGACCGAAATGCTCGACCGCGACAGCCGCAAGTGGTTCATGGAAAACGGCGGTCTTACCCGCGCGAATGGCGACCACTATCGCGAAACCGTGCTGAGCACTGGCGGCACGATGGATTACTTCGAAATGTTCCGGAACTTTGCCGGACGCGATCCGGACGTTACGCCGATGCTTGAAGCGCGGGGCCTTGTCCCGGGCGACGAAGCTGCGGACAGCGAAGTATCGGACGGCGCGCTGCCGGCAGATACAGCCGGATAATCAGCCGCTGATCAACGCCCGGTGGTTCGGTTCGCCGATCCACCGGACGGGAACTTTCCAGACGCGCTCGATCACTCGTGGGTCGAGCGCGTCTTCGCATTTGCCATCGGCGGCAAGTTCGCCGGCATCGAGCACGACCACCCGGTCGGCGTGGTTCATGGCGTGCGCCAGATCGTGCAGGACAAGAACGATGCCCGCCCCCTTGTCGGCAGCATCGCGAAGATGGCGCAGCAAGGTGAGTTGGTGGGCGATGTCGAGCGCAGCCAGCGGCTCGTCGGCAAGGATCCATTGCGGTTCGCCCGCCAGGACACGGGCCAGCAACACGCGGGCCGTTTCGCCGCCCGACAGCGATTGCGCCCGGCGATGCGAAAGCTGTGCGATGTCGAGCGCGTCCAGAGCGGCATCGACCGGCCCGGACAGGCGATCGCCATGCGGCATGCGCCCGAGTTCGACCAGGCTGCGCACTGGAACATCCCAGGCAATCTCATGCGCTTGGGGGAGATAGCCGATACACTTTGCTCGGTCCCGCGGCGACTTTGTGGAAGCATCCACCCCGTCGAAGGCCACCATTCCATCATCGGGCACCAGCAAGCCCGCGAGCGCTTCGAGCAAGGTCGATTTACCCGCACCGTTCGGCCCGCAGATCGCCGTGATCGATCCCGGCGCGAGGTCGAGCGAGATGCGGGACAGACGCGTGTCGACGGAGAGTTCCCGTGCCGCGAGCATCATGCCAGCCCCCTGCGCATGCGCAGCAGCAACCAGAGAAAGAACGGAGCGCCAAGGAGGCTCAAGGCGATGCCCAGCCGCAGTTCCGTCACCAGTGGCAATATGCGTACGACGCTGTCCGCGACCAACACCAGCAGGGCCCCGGCCAATGCGCTCGGCACGATGAGCTGTGAAGGCCGGCTATCGGTGAAGGGCCGAACCAGATGGGGCACGATGAGGCCTACGAAGCCGATGATACCCGCCACCGCGACGCCCGCGCCGACCGTCAGCCCTATGCCCACGATCAGCAGCCAGAGCAGCC
>Ga0208830_1000903_pt1 | contig 14037 bp, 10 predicted proteins | sample DeeseametaMP2634_FD_184169 | JGI IMG/M metagenome (GOLD analysis project Ga0208830, IMG submission 184169) | Marine microbial communities from the Deep Atlantic Ocean - MP2634 (SPAdes) | ecosystem: Environmental > Aquatic > Marine > Oceanic | place: Northeast of Antigua and Barbuda, North... | reverse complement strand
TACAAATTCATAAACTATCAATGTCCCTACATCAAGGTCTGGATCACCTTGTCCCTCAATAAGAACACCTTGATCATACAACAAACTTATTACATCACCTTTTGCAATAGGACAATTCGTTTGCACGCATACTGAAAGTATTTGCACCACTATCAAACTTCTCAATTAGTTTTCTTGCGTGACTTTTCATTACTCAACTTCCCTTCCCAATTGGTCTTTTGTTGGATTCTTAAATATCTGACTCCAATTAACATTCAATTTCCTCACATCCAATCCTTTAAAATGAATCTTGTCTAAAATTCTGTCTTTTAAAATAGAAGGGTCATAGCGGTCACTATAGGTTGTGAATGTCATATTGGAGTGATGGTGTCCTGCATATTCCATAGCGAGACCCTCTTCAGCGCCATTTTGTTTCATTTTATTCAAGCAGGTGTGGCGAAATGTGTGTGTATCTGTCTTCCTGTTCTTGAGATTCTTCAATCCAAGTTTTGGCAAATAAGTTACATTCCACCAATGTGAGAAACTACTACTCCAACTACCTTTAGTTTGAAAGTTGTTCTTTGGAAATAATCTTGTCTCCCCTTTTTTTTCTAAAATGTTTCTGTAACGTATCAATCCCACTTCAAGCAATGATGGATGAAGCGGAATCCTTCTATGAGAGGATTTGTTCTTAATACTTTTTCTGTGTTCTGGTGGGCAACAATCACACTCATTTGAGTTAAAATCTATTATCCAAAAATAATCATTCTTTTCCTTATGTCTAACTCTCTCAATATCAGAAATATGTAACTGGCAAACTTCATTCACTCTGGCACCAGTGAATAGCATTATTAGTGGTACAAGGAAGTTACAGTGTCGGTTTGGTTGATTCCCATTGAAAAAGATACTTGATGAGAGGAAAACCTTTGGTTCAAATAATCTGGATACTTCAGCATCAGTCCAGTTCTTTTCTGTTACTGTTTTCTTTAAGTTCTTTTCAGTGGCATTGGCAAAAGGGTTCTGTGTCATTGCAGTATTTCCACAGCACCAATTAGCAAATGTAGATAATCTTCGGAGCGATTGATTCAATGTTTGCATCCCCCTACTTTCAAATTCTTCTAGTTCAGATGGATTCATTTCTAATATTTCGGCAATGGTTTTTCCTGCATATTTTGGATTCTGTTCTCTTCTATTAGGAATTTGTAAAAATTTCTCTTTGTATTCAAAAACTGTCTTACTGGTAATGGCATCAATTGGAATGTCTCCAATTATGTCAATGAAATGTTTTATAGTTGTTTTGTAGATGAGGACTGTCTTTGGTCTGTTGTCTCGTCTTGACCAAAATTGGATAAACTTAGGTTTCACCTCACTTATCAATTCTCCGTAACTTTCAATTTGTTCTCTCGTTTCAATAATTTCTTTTGGTTTTTCAGCCGTAGAAATTTTGACAGTTTGAACGGTGGAGGATGGCGGAGAAACTGGTAAATCCATGTTAAACTTTTCGTTGCATTTCTGAAAAAACATTTCATCAATCCCCGAACCTTCCTTTGATTCCAGAAGTTCCTGTTTCAATTCGTGGCGGAGATACCATAGTTCAATGAATTGAGCACGGAGTTGTTTGAATTGAAGAGATTTCTTAGTGGATTTGTATCCAAGATTCTTCATATGTTGTTCAATTCTGGCATCAACTTTTTCAATTAAGGATTGGTCTTCCTTGTCAAAGTTCTTCTTTTCAATGGCATTCTTCAATAAACTCTCGTATTTCTTGATATCACTGTACTGAGAATCAAATTTGATATACTGTGAGTGTTTGACAGAACGACCTATCTCAACTTTTAGAATTTCCTTGATTCCATCAATGTCTAAATCCAATTCTCCCATTCTTATTTGTTCAAAAATTGACTGAGTAATATAATATAAAAGAAAAGATATTGAACGAGCATCCCTATAGATACCAGTTCTCAACGAAATTGTGAATGAAGTTCTTCCGTTAAAATAATCTATAAGGTCTTTTGGGATTATGGAGCGGAAATGATAACTTGTTGTGAATCTTGCATCTTTGATTAGAAAATCGTGTTTGAGAATCATTTATCAGCCGTAGAAAAATTCCCTCTTTTTAGGGGGGAAGTGTTGGATAAAGTGATGGATAAACACGAAAAGTACCATTTTCTTGCAAAAATAGATTTTTGACCATGTCTCGCATAACCAGTGATACCAACAGTTTAGACAGATTTAAAGATATCCATCCCAAGGATATAAACTGGTATCCGAGGCATATGCTCAAGGCCAAAAAAGAGTTGGCAAAACAGCTGAAGCGTGTTGATGTGGTGCTGGAAATGCGTGATGCAAGGATTCCTGTTTCTTCGGCAAATCATGACTTTGAGGAATTGCTGCAGCAAAAAAAACGAATCCTGCTTTTTAATAAAACCAATCTGGCAGATGAGGATACTACCAGAAAATGGAAAGCATATTTTAAAAAAATGGACACGCCGTCCCTCTTTGTTGATGCTTTAAACAAACAGAATCTTCAAGAAATATTACCGCTTTCACGCAAATTGATGCAGGAAAAATGGTCCAATTTCCGTAAACGCGGCATTCGTCCTCCGTCACTGAAACTATTAATAACCGGAATTCCGAATGTGGGGAAATCCAGCTTGATCAACAGGCTTTCAAGACGAAAGGCAGCCGAAACAGGGCCGACACCGGGAGTGACAAAACACCAGGACTGGATCAAACTGGGCAAAGATGTTGAACTTCTTGATACTCCGGGTATTTTGTGGCCAAAAATCGAAAATCGAGAAGCCGGTTTGCGGCTGACAATTACGGGTGCCATCAAGGACTCAATAGTTGGAACTTCCCTGTTGAGTGATTATTTACTAGGTATTTTAATGCTCAAATCTCCGGAACAGCTCCTGAAGCATTATCAGTTGACTGAGGAAAATCTGGAATTGCTTCCTGCAGATTTGCTGGAGAAAATCGCAGAAAAAAGGGGTTGCCTTAAAAGCGGCGGGGCAATCGATCATCCGCGTGCAGAAAGTCTGGTGCTGCGGGATTTCAGGGCAGGAAAATTGGGACGTTTGAGTTTTGATTTACCGGAAACGGAAGAATAAGCTTTTTTGCTAACACCCAAAATTCCGGAAATTTCAGCGGCTATAAAAACAAGAGTGCAGCAGTAAAACAGACGACACCCGCAAGTACACTTATTCCGGAATTATTCCACAACCGGTGACTGACTCCTACTCCCACAAAACCCAGGGCAGTGTTTATCAACTGGGAGTTATCCTCTATTTCAAAGGGAGATCCTACTGAAACCATCAGCAATGCGGCAATCATTGAGGGACCCATCAGCTTAAAAAACAGATTGATTTGATGCCGGTTTTGCTTTCCTGTTTCCTTTTTTGAACTGAGTACAAACGGAACTGCGCGAATGAGATAAGTTCCAACTGCAATCAGTATAACCGCTAAAATAAAATCCGTCTTCATTGGAAATTCCTGCCGATGATTCCAATACCGGGCCCAATTAAAGCTGCGGCAATTATTCCTATTTCTGAGTGACCGCTCCAATGGAAAGCTGCAGCCAGGAGCAAGGAAATCATTACTGCCGGACGCGTAGTGCTATTGAGCATGGGAAGCAGTAAACTTAAAAAAAGGGCGGGCAGTGCAAATGAAAGAGCTGGTCTTAAAAAAGAAAAATGACTGAGCAACAAATCTCCGCTGATGCTTCCGGCTAAAGTACCGCCAATCCAGCATGAATATGCTCCAAACTCCAAACCCATTAGCCACCAGAACCGTGATTCATGGGGCATGATTCCGATTCTCGAAAATGCTACTGCAAATACCTCATCCGTCAGTCCAAAGGCCGCGACCAGACGTTCTCTCAAGGAAAACTCTTCGGTTTGCCCTGATAAGCCTGGACCATAGAGGAAATGCCTGATATTCAGTCCAAGCGTAATTAACGCTGCAGTAAGTATGGGAACTCCATCTTTGAGTAGACCAACCAGCGCAAACTGGCTGGCTCCCGCATAAATGAAAAGTGAAGTAAAAACGGCTGCAAGTGTACCGGTTTGAACGCTTTCTGCTGCAACACCAAAGGCAAACCCCACAGGAAGATAGCCTGCCACAATTGGGAAGCTTGATTTCAATCCCCCCTTAAAGGCTGTGCAGCGGATCATAGTTTCAATTCTTTCCCGATTAATTTCTGATGCTGGCAGGAATCAGAGTTTTGGCGGTCGTGCAATATGCCGGCCTGTTGCAGAAAGCAGTACCTTGCGCAAACGGATATTTCCCGGTGTAACTTCCACAATCTCACCCTCACGTATGAATTCAATCGCCCGCTCCAGGGTCATCGGAATAATTGGAGTCAATACAACATTTTCGTCTTTTCCTGAAGCGCGGTGATTGGTGAGTTTCTTTTCTTTGCAGGGATTTACATTCAGATCTGAATCACGATTATGCTCACCAATTATCATGCCCTCATAGACGCGTTCTCCTGCGATTATGAATAAAATACCTCTGGGTTCCAGATTGAAAAGTGCATACGGTACACCTTTACCCTGGCGATCGGCCACAATTGATCCAGTAAAGCGGATCGGGAAATCGCCGCGATACGGTTCATATCCGTAAAGATAAGAGTTCAAAATTCCGGTTCCCCGAGTATCAGTTAAAAACTCGTTGCGGTAACCGATTAATCCACGTGATGGTATGTTAAACTGGACTTGTACCCGGCCTGATCCGTGATTGACAAGGTTGATCATTCTCCCTTTTCGCTGTGATATTTTTTCTGAAACAACACCCAGAAAACCTTCTTCGCAATCCACATAAACATGTTCGATCGGCTCCAGATGTTCTCCGTTTTCTTCCTTGTAAATCACTTCAGGACGTCCGACAGAAAGTTCGAATCCTTCCCGCCTCATGGTTTCAATGAGAATAGCCATTTGCAGTTCACCCCGGCCTTTGACCAGAAAGCGTTCTGCATCTTTTGTTTCTTCAAACTGCAGCGAAACATTAGAGAGGGTTTCTTTGTGAAGCCGTTCTTTAATTTTATTTGACTGAACCAGTTTTCCCTCCTGACCAGCAAAAGGAGAGGTGTTGGTGTAGAAAAACATGGAGATTGTAGGTTCATCAACAGTAATCCGTTTCAATGCTTTGGGCCGTTCTTTGGTACAAATGGTGTCTCCAATACGGACATTTTCTATGCCTGCCAGGATCATTATTTCTCCCGGCTCAATCTTCTCCACTTCCTGCATGGTAAAGCCTTCATAAACCTGGACTTTGCTGGCCCGCAAGGCATTCTCCTTGGCTCCTTCACCAATACAGACCAACTGTTCGTTTTTGGCAGCAGTACCATTTGCAACACGGCCAATTGCCAATTGTCCCAGATAATCAGAGTAATCCAGATCTGCAACCAGCATCTGAAAAGGTTCCTCCGGAGTATGTTTTGGAGCAGGCAGTTCCTTAATAATTGTGTCAAATAACGGATGCAGATCAGCAGACTGATCTTCCAATTCATATTTGGCAATTCCATCCTTGCCGATTGCATACAAGACAGGGAATTCCAATTGTTCCTCGTTTGCATCAAGATCTATGAACAAATCATATATTTCATCAAGAACTTCAGCAACACGTGCATCCTGACGATCAATTTTATTGACCACCACCAACACTTTTTTCTGACCTTCAAGAGCTTTTTTCAACACAAACCGGGTTTGTGGCAATGGACCTTCTGAGGCATCAACAAGCAGAATTACACCATCAACCATCATCAAGGCACGCTCCACCTCTCCACCAAAATCCGCGTGTCCCGGAGTATCAAGGATATTGATTTTAGTTTCATTCCAAGTCACTGAGCAGTTTTTCGCAGCAATGGTAATTCCCCTTTCACGCTCCAAATCCATACTGTCCATGATTCGCTCGTCCACAGACTGATTTTCACGAAAGAGGCCGCTTTGGCGAAACAATTGATCAACGAGTGTGGTTTTTCCATGATCAACATGGGCAATGATAGCTAAGTTGCGGATACGATTATTTGAGATTGTGTTTTCCATTTTTTAATAATTTCAATGTGTTTTTTGTTTAGTATTTGTTACTTAGCCAGCGTTCCACATCAAACTCCAGGATACGGTGAATTGGATCTGCACGGAGCAGTCTTATTTCCAGGCGCTGTCCTGCCTGTAGTGTTCGGTTTTTGCGACGTCCCTGCAAACTGAGTCGTACCTCGTCAAAAATATAAGAATCGTCATGCATTGAATCCAGCGGCAAAAACCATTCGAGACCATGCGGTTCAAGGTTCACCCGAAAACCCTGGCTGTCAACAGAGATCACTACTGCCTGAAAAGTTTGTCCTGCATGAGGCGCCAGAAAATCCACTTTCATCAAATCAATACTCTGGCGCTCGGCTTTTTCTGCCCGCCGTTCCTGCTGCGAACACTGTTCTGCCATTTCACTGTTTACCTGTGGAAGTGTTCTTTTTCCAGTCCTTAAACCTTGATCCTGGTGCAGCATATCCTTGATAGCACGGTGCACCACCAAGTCCGGGTATCTGCGTATTGGCGAAGTGAAGTGTGCATAATATTCCGCAGCAAGTCCAAAATGGCCTTTGTTGGTTGTCTGATAAACTGCCAAAGCCATCGTACGCAGCAAAAGAACCTGCAGCTGATCGAAATGCGGCAGTTCCTGAATTTGCTCAATGACTGCATTGAACTGCCGTGGATCTGCCAATTTTGCCAGAGGCGTTCTTACACCAAAGCGAAAAAACGTTTGCTGCAGTTTCTGCAATTTTCGCATGTCCGGACGTTCGTGCACCCGGTAAAGAGCCGGCATCTTGTTTTTCACACAGTGACGGGCCACCGTTTCGTTTGCTTCCAGCATAAATTGTTCAATCAGCTTCATTGCACTCGATTGATATATTCGTCCTACTCCGGTCATTTGCTGATCTGCATCAAACTCAAAGACTTCTTCAGCAAAACTAAACTGCACGGCTCCACGCTGAATCCGTTTGCGTTCAAGAATCTTTGCCAGCTTGTGCATTTTCCGGATGTTCGTCTGCAGTTCCGGATCGCGAATGGAAGAAGTTCTTCCTTCAAGTAAGTCGGCCACGTCCTCATAAATCAGACGGGCACGGCTACGGATGACGCTTTCTGAAAGCGAATAACCGACTACTTCTCCTTCGGCAGTAATCCGCATTTCACAAGTAAGTGTCAGCCGGTTAACTTGCGGTCGCAAACTGCACAAATTGTTGGAAAGTCCTTCCGGAAGCATTGGAACTGCATGCGTTGGGAAATAGACACTTGTTCCCCGCAGAAGTGCTTCCTGGTCCACAGGATCTTCCGGTTGAACGTAATGCGCCACATCTGCAATTGCCACAAAAAGACGAAATCCTCCGGAAGAGTCTTTGTCAGGAATCACGCAGACTGCATCGTCAAAATCACGGGCGGATTTTCCATCAATTGTCACAAAATCCAAATCTCGTAAATCCCTGCGTCCGGAAGATGCATCAAAACGAACCTGCTGTGAAAAATTATTTACATGTGCCAGAGCTTCTGCAGGATATTCGGTACGAATCAGGTTTTCATTGAGAATCAGCTGAAAGCCCAGTTCGTGGTCGCTCGTATTTTCCAGTGCACGCAAGACACGCCCGCATGGAGCAGGAAATGTTTTTTTGGTTTGTTTTTTTTCTTCCAGTAATTCAACTTCAACCAACGTTCCGGATTCCAGTTCCGGAAGATCATCTTTCGGAGCAATACGGAGAAACGGCAACCCTGAATTACGGTGTAACGGTACTGCAACGGTTTCACGCTTCGTTCTTTTTAAACGTGCCAGTATTTCTCTTGATGCACGCTCAAGAACTTTGATAATTTCACCCTTTTGTTTGCTGCGAAAACCCCGTTTACGGAAGACCTCAATTTCAACCAGGTCACCCTCCATGGCAAAGCCCTGCTCGTGCTCACCGATAAACACGTCAGGGCGTCCTCCTCCAATTGCAACAAAACCGAAACCCTTTGGATTGCGGGTGAAATAGCCAGTTTCTGTTTTTCCTGAACTCCTTCTTTGCCGCCTTTCAGGTGTCTGTTTCCAGATTAATTCATTTTTAACTTTTTCTCTATTTCCTGAGATTTTTGCTTTTGAACCAGTTCTTTCAGTTATTTCCTGAGATTTTTGGTAACGGGTGCCATGCTTGGCAATTTTTCCGGCTTTTATCAGTTTCAGTAATTCTGCTTTCAGTTTTGCGGTCGCTGCTTTTTCCAGTCCTAGTGAACCGCGGATTTGTTTTACGGACAATGAATCTCCTTGCTTTTCCAGCATACGGAGAATCGCTTTTTTATTTGATTTCATTATGTTATTTATTCTTCTTTGTTCAGCTTTTCCAAATGTGATTCAATATTTTGCATCGCCAACGGTTGAAGCCGTGGGTCTAGTCCTTCGTAAAGCTGCTCCAGAATTTCCTCTTTGGAATTTCCGGATTTAGATAATTTTAGTATTTGTGATTCGCGTTCGCGACGATGTTTGAGCGTCTCAATCAGACGGTGAGTACTTCGCATCGGAATTCCGTGAGAGGGAATAATTACTTCCGGATTGAGCGCAATTACTTTTTCGAGAGTAGAAAAATAGGTTGCCATGTCCCCTTCAGGTGAGGGAATGACAACTGTGCCGATACCCTGAATCAGGTCTCCCACGAGAAACCAGGCCAGTGAGTCCGGAGCCAAACCCAAATGTCCGGCATCATGTCCGGGTATTTCATAAACCCGGACTGATGAACCATGCCAACATGTTACTTCTTCGTTTTCTGTAGCAAATCGCAACTCAACATTCTCGAAATAGTCTTTTCCATATTTGAGAGTTAATCTCTGCTGAGTGTCTTGACTGAGAATGATGGGAATACGCAGATGACGGGCGAGTTTATTTGAAAATTGGTGATGATCCGGATGATGATGCGTGAGAAAAACTGCATCCAGCATTTTGTCCTCGATTGTGTTAAGTAAACACCGGTATTCTTCTTCTGAATTTGGTGAGGGATCCACCAGCAATTTTGCGGCATCTGCATCTCCCAGCAGTAAAGCATTGGTCCTGGTAGCTGGCGGAAGTGTCGCAGATCTGACTGCCAGTATCGGAATTCCATCCAGCATTTCCAGACAGGGTACTCTGTCTTTTTCAGCAAAATCCTGTGACAAATCACCAAATTCTGCAGCCTCCGGGTTTTTCACCAATCCTTCTAAAACCCAACGCGTTGGCGGAACCATCAAGATCTTTCCAGTACGAAAAGTTTCCAGCAAATCCTTTGCAGAACTCCAGAAACTGTCTGCAAATTCTCCTGAATCAACTTTAAAACTGATTCGTTCCCGCAAGTCAACCCGATAAAACCATGTTCTGAAACGAACAGGGGCAAACGGTGGAGCCAGGGCCTCCGCAAGTTCACTAACTGACAACACCTCACCGTTCAAAATTCCAGCCTCAAGATCATAGCCCAGTTCTTCTATAATTTCCCGCTGCAGGGCCCGCATACGCCGTGCAGCGTGTTCACAGAGAAATTCTGTTTCAAACTCAACTGAAGATTCATCTTTATCAATTTTACCACCAGGAAAAGCATGATATCCCGGAAAGGCTAGCAGGTACGATTGTCGCTGAACCGCAAAAATCTGCTCCTCGTGTATAAATAAAACTGAGACCGACTCAAGTGGCCGTGGATTGTTCATTATTTATTTGCGTTTGAAATATTTTTTACTGCACTCTCTATTTTTTGCAGTCCATGTTTTAAATCTCCTGCAGATACAGGAACCACACGGATGGAGTGTGGTGCATATTTTTCGATGAATACGAACAAAAAGTCTGCAGTTTTTTTGGTCAATTGATACACTCCGCGACTGTACCAGGCAGCCTGAACTGCATAATAATCCTGAATTGGTTTCTGTACACCTGCTTTGCCAACATTATTTGTAAATTTAAGATCTACAATTATTCCGGAATCAGGATCAAACCAGTCCAGCCGTGCTTTGCAGTCCAGACAAAATTCCGGATCCTGCCAAAACAATGAAACTTCAGCTTTACCTGAAGCCCAAAGTTTTTTAATTTGCGGATGAATTTGAAAGACCCTGCGGATGTTTTGTAAGCGCTCCCACTCATTTGCCTTGAGCACTGTTTTTCTACTGTGCTGTTCAGAAAATTCTGCCCAGCGTTCTTTCCCAAGTTTTCCTCGCTGACGCAATCCATTTGGAGCACGGACATAAAGCTCTTCAAACTTTTCCTCTTCCAGCAGCAGGCAATGTCCTGCACTCCCAAATTGCATTGCCTGTAGATTTTTATATGTGTCATTTTGTTTTGAAGCAGTTGAAAGCCACTGCTTGAGAGTGGATTGATTAAGGCCGGGTAGTTGCCGGTACTCCTCAAAGGGGAGATTGTGAACTATTCCGAAGGCTTCGGTTTTGTTCACTCTCCTTCCTCATAACTTTCCAGGGGCGGGCAGGAACAAACCACATTTCGATCACCATGTACATTGTCCACACGTGCAACAGGCGGCCAGTATTTGTGACGGCGAAGAGAAGCCAGTGGATAAACAGCAGCTTCTTGAGAATAGGAATGAGACCATTCAGGATCGGTGAGATCTTCGGATGGATGCGGCGAATTTTTAAGAGGATTATCAATTTTGTCCCACGCTCCGGATTCAACCCGTTGTGTTTCTTTGCTGATCGAAATCATGGCTTCACAAAAACGATCGATTTCTGCTTTGGGCTCGCTTTCAGTGGGTTCAATCATCAATGTTCCAGGAACCGGCCAGGACATGGTTGGTGCATGGAAACCATAGTCTATCAAACGTTTGGCAATGTCTTCTTCAGTAATTCCGGAAACCTCTTTCAAAGGCCGAACGTCGATAATGCACTCGTGTGCAATTAACCCATTTTTTCCTGTATAAACAATCGGATAGTATTCTTTTAAGCGTTGTGCCAAATAATTCGCACTTAGAATTGCTACCTGTGAAGATTTTTTCAAACCACTTCCACCCATAAGCTGGATAAAAACCAGGGAAATTGGCAGTATGCCTGGACTACCCCATGGTGCAGCTGAAACTGCCGTGTTTTCCAGGGGGAGGCCTTCTATCGGAACAACACTGTGATTCGGCGCAAACTTAGCAAGATGCTCTTTCAAACCAATCGGACCCATCCCCGGACCGCCTCCGCCGTGTGGAATACAGAATGTTTTGTGCAAATTTATATGCAGAACGTCTGGTCCCAATTTACCGGGTTGGGCAATTCCCATCAAAGCATTCAGGTTTGCGCCATCCATATAAACCTGGCCCCCATTTTCATGAATGATGTCACAGATCTGTATCAGGCTGTCTTCAAATACACCATGCGTTGAGGGATAGGTAATCATCAGGGCAGCAAGATTTTCTGCGTGTTTTTCTGCCAGTATCCGCAAATTTTCCAGATCTATATTTCCATCCTGATCACATTTTACAATAATGATTTTCATGCTGGCCAGTGTTGCACTCGCTGGATTTGTACCATGCGCAGAGCTGGGAATCAGGCAGACATTACGCTGTTCTTCACCTCGTGATTTGTGATAGGAGCGGATGGTCAGCAAACCGGCATATTCACCTTGCGCACCGGAATTCGGCTGCATTGAAACTGCATCAAATCCGGTAATTTGTATGAGAGCATTTTCCAGTTCACCGATCAAATCCCGGTAACCCTCTGTCTGCTGCGGTGGTGCAAAGGGGTGAATATTCGCAAATTCAGGCCAGCTGATAGGTATCATTTCTGAAGTTGCATTGAGCTTCATTGTGCAGGAACCCAGCGGAATCATAGCTCGATCCAGGGCAATATCTTTATCCTGCAAATAACGCAGATAACGTAACATCGCAGTTTCAGAATGGTATTGATGAAAAACAGGATGTGTTAAAATTTCTGAGGTACGACGCAGGTTTTTTGGGATTCCGGAATCGTTGCTGAGATCCATAAAATGCGAATCCAGTTCGTCAATAGAGGGCAGCTTCTTATCACCAGCAAAAACCCGCCAAAGTGTGACAATATCTTCTTTTGTAGTTTCTTCATCCAGACTGATTCCCAATTGTTCGGAATCCGTTTTACGTAGATTTATCCCTTCCTCCAGGGCACGTTCGTAAATGCTGTCGCACTTTTTTTCAAGTGAAAAAGTGAGGGTATCAAAATAATAAATATTGTCGGCAGAAAATCCCAGCTGCTTCATACCTGCCTTGAGAATATTGGTCAGCCTCTGTATGCGCTGGGCAATTATTTTCAAGCCGTCCGGACCATGATATACGGCATAGCAGCCGGCAATTACACCCAATAAAACTTGCGCTGTGCAAATGTTGCTGGTCGCTTTTTCACGGCGAATGTGCTGTTCCCTCGTTTGCAAAGCCATGCGCAAAGCTGTTTTTCCCCTGCGGTCTATGGAGACCCCTATTAGTCGTCCGGGAATGCTGCGTATGTTTTTATCCCGGGCTGCAAAGAAAGCCGCATGCGGCCCGCCAAATCCCATTGGAACGCCAAATCTTTGTGAACTGCCTATGACCACATCTGCTCCTAATTCTCCGGGCGGCTTAAGCAAAACAAGACTCAGCGGATCCGATGCAACGGTTACCATGGCTCCCAATTCGTGCCATTTTTCGATCAGTTTTTCAATATCATGAATGTCACCATAAGTTCCCGGATATTGAATTAAGGCACCAAATAAATCTGCTTCGGGATTCTCCAACTGCTCCCGAATATTATCAAAGATCAACTCAAACCCCATCGGTTCCGCCCTGGTTTTCAGCACATCTATTGTTTGCGGATGACAGTCATCTGCTACAAAAAAGCGCATACTTTTACTGCGGGATACACGCTTGCAGAAGGTCATGGCTTCTGCTGCTGCTGTAGCTTCATCCAGGAGCGAAGCATTCGCAACATCCATTCCGCTGAGATCAATAATCATTTGCTGAAAATTCAGCAGTGCTTCCAGGCGACCTTGAGAAACTTCAGGCTGATATGGAGTATAGGCCGTGTACCATCCCGGATTTTCCAGCAGGTTACGCTGTATAACTCCGGGCAGGATTGTACTGTGATAGCCCATGCCGATCATTGATTTTGCAACCTGATTCCTGTTTGCCATGCTGCGAAGTTCATTGAGCACTTCCGTTTCGGAGCGACTTCCGGGCAGGTCAAGTTCACCAGACATGCGGATTGAATCCGGAACTGTCCTGTTAATCAGCTCATCTAGAGAGTTCATACCGAGGCTTTTCAGCATTTCTGAAATATCGTTCTCCGATGGACCAATGTGGCGATGTACAAAACGGTCCCGCTGTTCAAGCTCTTGCAGACTGAACGGTTTATAATTTTGAGTGTTTACTGAAGAGGTAGAATAAGAAGACATGCTGTTGATATGTTGAATGGAGAAAAATCTGATGAACCCGCTAAAAGTCTATCAAAAAGGCAATGAGAAAACAAATTCTTTAATAAAATCTGATGGAAAGCTAAACTGCGGGGAATTGTCTTTTTTGTCAGGAAATGCCTGGAAACATATCGCGGAAATGTCCGCAAAAGTTTTTTTGAATTAACATTAAAGGTAATATTAATTACTTCTGCATACAGTATGGCATGTTCTGGGCAGGAAGTCAAATTAGCATTAAAAACTCTACCCAAAGCTGGAATCCGTAGCCGGCCAAAAATTCTGCACCAAGTCCAAAAATGAGATCGCTGAAGAAAACATCACGTCGGACTAAAGCGTGTACTCCCATTGCGGCAGGAATAGAAGTTACTCCTCCGGTTACCATGAAAGCCATCGCGGTTCCCGGTACCATTCCTTTTTCGATCATGACGGCTACTAATGGAATTACCTCATAACCGTTGAGGTAAGCCGGAATGCCGATTGTCGGGCTGAAAGGGATTGTCCACCCGCTTTCTCCACCGAACCATTGTGTAACCTTTTCAGCCGGAATTGGGGCTACTATCTGGCTTTCCAGTAAAAAAGCAAAACTCATCCATTTCAGCAACCAACCCGTTTCCCAACATTCTTTCCAGAAATTCGCTACTCTGGACTGCTCTCCCCAAAAACTCCAAACTAATG